>Ga0222626_1001391_pt1 | contig 10744 bp, 10 predicted proteins | sample AntAcemetageno91_FD_179862 | JGI IMG/M metagenome (GOLD analysis project Ga0222626, IMG submission 179862) | Saline water microbial communities from Ace Lake, Antarctica - #91 | ecosystem: Environmental > Aquatic > Non-marine Saline and Alkaline > Saline | place: Antarctica: Ace Lake | collected...
AATTTTCTCGTGCATTGTGCGTTCATTATAGGGGAAAAGGGGGAATGTTCAACTGGTACGCCCACTTCATCATCCCGTCGTATTTAGAATTGTTTCCACACACTTTGTCATCTCGAGCGCCGTCGAGAGATCCCTTTTGTATGAGAACCTACCAGTATTTTGTTTACATAATGGCAAGTGAAAGAGGAACACTTTATGTTGGGATAACAAACAATTTATTACGACGAGTTTTAGAACATAAATTTGGAGAAATAAAAGGATTTACTCAGAGATACAAATGTAAGAAACTCGTTTATTATGAAGAAGGGTCAGATGTTTGTGGTGCCTTAGAAAGAGAAAAACAAGTCAAGAGGTGGAGAAGAAGTAAGAAAGAATTATTAATTCGTTCCATAAACCCAACATGGAAGGATTTAAGTGATGAATTGTTTGATTAAGGGATTCCTCCGCTGCGGTCGGAATGACAAAGGGGAGAAGTCAGGATATTTTATTGAAATTTCTTCACCCAGTAACTCAGATACAAGAACGGTGTGTCGATAAATGCGACCATGATTTTGATAATGTAGGTGGCAATCGCCACAGACCAGAAGACTTCGGTTGAGATTACACCTTCAAATGGAAGCCATGAAAAGGTCGTCAGACCAACGGCGGTAAAAATTAACGTATCGATGAGTTGAGAGATCAGTGTTGATCCGTTATTTCGCAAAAAGAGAAATCGGTCGCCCGTCCATCGACGAATTCGATCAAACGCCCAGACATCGAAACTCTGCGCGATGGCGTAAGCGATCATTGATCCAAGAAGGATTCGAGGGGTTACCGAAAACAATGTCGTCAACGATCCATGGGCGAAATCAAATTCATTTGGTCCGAGGGCAAGCAAGACTTGCGTAGCGACCACAAATACGGCGGAGGTCAGAAACCCGACGATCACGGCCTTGAACGCTTCTTTCTTTCCATAGTGTTCCGATAAAATATCGGTGAGCAAGAACATCGATCCATACAGTGCATTTCCCCCTGTGACGACAAATCCAAACAGCGTAAATTGTTTGAGCACAAATATATTCATCAAGATGCTGTACACCGCAATGAGGATAAAGATGTACATCTTCCCAAAGCGAAAAGCCGTGAGCCCAAGTCCGAGAAGAAATGCCGAGAAACCAAGAAAGAGGAGTTCGTTCATCAAAAAAGAGTGTAGGCGAAAATCAGCTTCTCACAAATGGAGTTTTACACTGCAATGGCTTCTGTGACACCATTTTTAATTTGTTTTCCGAGCTTTTTGATAGCTTCTTCAGAAGCTTTTTCAAAACTTTCTTGTGTTAATTCAAACTTTTTACTGTCACCGTTAAGTTTTGCATTCAATTTCGATTGTAAGCTCATCAAAGGGACAACATCTGTGATATTAGAAAACAACCTAACAGACGTACGAGACAGATTCTCTTCAAGTGCGGATAGGAACTCAGAATCTGTCTCTTCTGGATTTTTCCCTGTTCCTTTTTCTAATACTTTGGCTAAGTCCTCATATAAGATATCAACAAGTATATTGTGTCCAGTTATTTCTGTCGTTTTTTCTTTAGGGTCTCCCATTTGTTTAAAAGTAAATCTTTCGCACTATAAGCATGTTTTGCATGACGTCAAGAACTTGTCAATCGAATCATTACATCACCATCGAGTTCTTTTGTTTCAGTGAGGGTGAAGTTTTTTAACGATACCTCATCGATAAATGTATTCTTCCCCGTGCCTGCGATTCGTGGAGCGGTGAAAATGATAATTTCATTCACCAGTCCTTCTTGGAGAAGTTTCGTTGCCATCTCGGCTCCACATTCGGTGAGGATTGAGTCGATGCCTTGTGCATAACATTTCTCCAGTGTCTTTTTCAAATCTTGATTTGGAAATGTGTGTACTTCGCGATCGGGAACGGAGAATATTTTCGCCTCTTGATTCACGGGTCTGTCACCAAGAACAATGAGATCAGGATTGGAAAATGGTCGGTGAAAGTTTTCGAGTCGCACGTTCAACAACGGATCATCAACGCGCACGGTCTCAGTCGTCGTGAGGATTGCGCGATACTCGGCGCGGAGTTCGTGGACGAGGTTCCTTGATTTTGAATTAGATACGAATCCTTTGGGATTCGTATCTGAGGTAATGCACCCGTCTAAACTCTGTGCCAACTTGAGTGTGAGATACGGATGCTTTTGCCTAAAAGATTGAATAAAAAATGTGTTCAATAATTCACTCTTCTCATGTTTTACGACTTCCACTTCTATTCCTGCATTGCGTAATTTCTCCACACTCTGCCCGTTAAATGTCGGATCGAGACAGCCGATGACGACTTTCTTCGGTTTTGCTGCAATCAAGAGATCAGTACACGACGGGGTTTTCTTTCCAGAGAATGCGTCGCAGGGTTCAAGGGTGAGATAAATGGATACGTATCCTTCGGGATACGTATCCTGTTGGAGAGCATTCACTTCTGCATGCGGTTCTCCGAATCGCTCATGCACTCCTTCACTCACAATCTCTCCATCACGAACAACCACACATCCTACGCGAGGATTGGGGCTGGTCAGGTGAGGGTTCACCTGTTGTGCGATTTTGACGGCGTGGTCGAGGAAGTCCATTTTATTATTTTGTCATCCTGATATCGCAGATCACGAAGTAATTTATTTCAGGATCTTGCTGTGAATTATACACAATGATTACTGTAGGTTTGATGCTGAAACAAGTTCAGCATGACAAGGGGAAGTTAGGATGACAAAGGAGGGTTAGGATGACGGAGGCTGGGAATTTTTTAAAAGATATTTGCCAAGGATATCGAATTCAATATTCACGTGGTCACCCACATTCTTCGCGTGCAAGTTTGTCTCCTTCATCGTGTAGGGGAGAATAGAAACTTCAAAAAAACTTCCCTCACCCTGAGGGAGAGGGATTGAGGGAGAGGGAGAAACCGCCGACACCGTTAATGAAATCCCTTCCACGGACACCGATCCTTTTTCAACGATCAATTTTTCATTCTCTTTCTTTATCCCAATGCGAAAGATCCAGTAGTCAGAAGCTTCTTTTCGTTCCAAAATCTCACCCATCTGATCGATGTGTCCGGTGACATTGTGCCCAGAATTTCGATCGCCAATCCGTGCTGATCGTTCCAGGTTTACTTCGTCTTCTTCCTTTGATTCACTAAACACGGTGCGATTCCTCGACTCCTCCATCATCTCGATTGTGAATTTTGAAGCATCTGATTCCAAGATCGTCATACAGGCTCCATTCACCGCGACAGATTCTCCAATTGCAAACGGTTCATCAAAAGCATGCTCGATGGTAAATTTATTTCCATCAATTTTTTTAATCTTTCCGACGTGTTCAATAATTCCTGTAAACATTAAAATTGATAATCTTCAAGTTCTTTAAACCACATTTGAATTTCGTTGTCACTTCGTTTTCGTGTCATTCCCAAACTTTGTAGGTCAACCTTCTTCACACCGCAATAATTAAAAATGTGACGGAGGAGGTGATAGACGTGATTCTTGCTCGGGAAGATCTTGTAATACCACATCGGACCATCAGCGGTGCAGACCACGAGAACCTTCTTAGCAGTCAAAAGTCCCTTCGGGCCAGCGGTCGGCAGAACAGTACCGAGGTTAAATTTCTCAACCGCCTTTTGATTAAATTCAATTGGTACAAATTTGAAAAAATATTTCGATTGCACAATTCCATCGAGGAAAGATTTCAGCGGCCCTGGCGCGGCGAAGTTCCACATCGGTGCACAGAATACAATCGCGTGAGCGTCCACCATCGCGTCTCTTGGGATATTGAAATATTCAGGGAATCCGTGTTTCAATGGATTATCTTTGAGCGCTTGGAAGTCATGCGCTTCAAATCGCACCACTTCAAATCCTTGCTTCTTCGCTCCACGTTCGACAGCATCAGCATTTGCGTGGCATAAACTTTCTTTTTCAGGATGCGCGGTAACGATCACAATTTTCTTCATGGGAAAGAAGCGTAACAAAAAGTTATGATTTTCGAAAGAAAAAAATCATCCTGTCATTCCAGCGAAAGCTGGAATCTATTATCTTTCAAGACATTCAATAATGGATCCCAAATCAAGTTTGGGATGACGAAAAAGAGGTGGTAGCGCCAAGGGGAATCTGTTTTTGTTTTACAAAAATCAGAAGGGCGAACCCGGGTTCAATTCCTGAATCTTCCAGATTCAAAAACCGTCACAAGCCACAAGGGCTTATGACGATTTTCGATTGGTAGCGCCAAGGGGAATCGAACCCCTGTTGCAGGAATGAGAATCCTGTGTCCTAACCACTAGACGATGGCGCCATAAGAACAGCGAGATTGTGCGAATTTTCAAAAAAAATTCAAGTTTAAACACACACTTGTCATCTCGACCGAAGCGGAGAGATCCCTTAAAAAGAACAACAGGAAAGGGATTCCTCGGCCTTGCTCGGAATGACAAAGGAAGAAAGGGGTTATACGGATTGAAACGCACTGATAATCGCTTGTCGTTCTGTCGGGCCTTTCTTCATTACGAAACTTCCTACGACCACGATGTCGGCACCCGCTTCTTTGAGACCTCTCGCATTGTCGAGGTTTACTCCACCGTCAGCTTCAATTTCCCTTTTGAATCCGCGTTCACGAAGTGTTTTAATCTTTTTTAAAGTATCCGGTATAAATGACTGACCCCCCATTCCCGCTTTCACCGACATAACAAGGATTTTGTCAGCGTTCTTCAAAATTTCATCGGACAATACTTCGTAATCGGTGTGCCCATCAACACAAATTCCTGCAGTAAGACCACGTTTCTTTAAGTCTTCAAAGAGTTTCAACGTTCCTTCTTCATCCTGCGTCTCAATGTGAAACGTGATCCCAATCACACCAAGTTTTTCAAATTCATCAAAAAAACTTTTCGGATCATTGACCATCAAGTGTGCTTCGATTGGTAATGGAAACTCAACGTGTTGGATATCGGAGGCTCGGAACGTCTTTCTTTCAACGTACTGCCCGTCCATTATGTCGAGATGAATTCTGTCGGCACTCGCAATTGAGTTGACCTCGCTCTGTAAAGATTCAAAATCAGCGTCTAAAATCGATGGAGAAATTTTCATTCTGTTTGATTTTATGCTAAAAAACGAAAGATAAAAATGAAAATTAAACGATTTAATAGCCGAAAGAAAAATACTGGAAAGATTCAGGCGATTTGGAAAAGAGTGTATCCCCACCATAGAGTTCATAAATGGGGATTCGGACGACAGATCGGATGGCTTATCGTAATGGTATTTTTTGGACTCGTATTTTATGGAACAGTGTTTCTTCCATCAGTAAGTAATGCAGATCAATTGGCATTTGCAGAATCAACGATTATCTACGATCGAGGCGCTCTCGATCCTGAAGAAGATCCGAACGAACATATTCTCTATGTGATTCACGGAGATGAGAATCGGGAACATGTTCCACTATCCGAAATCCCGCAACATATGATTGATGCGACGGTTTCCATCGAGGATGATTCGTTTTATTCGCACTTTGGATTCGACTTGGGAGGTATTATCAAAGCGGTCTTGAACCATTTCTTTAACATCGGGACCTCACGGGGAGGATCGACGATTACGCAGCAGTTGGTGAAGAACACATTCCTTTCTCGTGAAAAAACTATTACCCGAAAATTTAACGAACTCCTCCTCTCGATCAAAGTGGAGATGAATTATTCGAAAGACGAAATCCTAGAGCTTTATCTCAATAATATTCCGTACGGACATAATTCTCATGGAATTGAGGCGGCGGCAAAAACATTCTTCAATAAATCAGCAAAGGATTTGACCATTGCAGAAGCGACGATTCTCGCTTCATTACCAGTGGCTCCAACACGGTTCTCCCCCTACGGATCAAACAAAGATCTCCTCATGGGATACTACGAATACGATGAAGATACGGGAGAGAAAAGCTACAAAAAAGGACGAAAAGATTTGGTGTTGCAGAGAATGTTGGATTTAAAAAAGATTACCTTTGAAGAATTTAAACAGGCCTGGGCAGAGGCGAAAGAAATTGAATTCACGCAGTATCGAACGGATATTAAAGCGCCCCATTTCGTGTTTTATGTGCGAGAACGATTGGAAGAAAAATACGGGAAAGAGTTTTTGAAAAATGGGGGACTGCGAATTTACACAACGCTCGATCACGATTTACAACAGATGGCAGAAGACATCATTGAGCTCAAATCTCCGCACTACGAAGATACCTACGGGGCGAAGAACGTTGCGATGACGTCGATCAATCCAGACAACGGACAAATCTTGGCATACGTGGGCGGGAAGAATTACTTCGATGTTGAGAATGACGGACAAGTGGACGTGCTGACATCTCGTCGGCAACCAGGGTCGAGTTTCAAACCGTTTGTATACGCGACCGCGTTTCAGGAAGGCTATTTCCCAGCAACAGTACTGTTTGATGTCGAGACCGATTTCGGAGGGAATTACCAACCACAAAACTTCGATGGGGAATTCTCAGGTCCAGTTTCTATGCGGGAATCTTTGAACAGAAGTCTGAATATTCCAGCTGTCAAAACAGCCTATATCGCTGATCCAAAAAAGGTTCTCAAAGTTGCTGACAAATTAGGGATTATCTACGAAGGGGATGCAGAAATGCATGGAGTTGCCTTGGGAATTGGAGTGGCGGAAATCGAACCTCTTTCTCATATTGCCGCGTTCCAAGTATTTGTGGGAGACGGGAGTTACTATGAACCAACGGCTATTCTCGAAGTCCACAATTCTGATGGAGAGATTCTCGAATCCTTTGATCCAGAGAGAAGTAAGAAAGAAGGTCTGGACGAGGAAGTGGCGGCACTCGTTCGGAATATACTGACCGATGAAACGACGCGTCCAACAACCGATGGATTTGATTGGAATATATTGCTCCAACTTGATGGACAGAATAATGGTGCCAAAACAGGAACGTCGAACCGAAAGATTGAGAATCCAGAATTTGATGAAAAGAAACCGATTGATGAAGAGGATAATCCAGAGCTTATCACGGCTCCTGGAGATTCGTGGACGATTGGATTTACGCCACACTTGGTGACGGGAGTTTGGGTTGGAAATAACCGTGGTGAGCCAATGAAACCAGGGGCGACAGGGTTGTCGGTAGCGGCTCCAATTTGGAAACGATTCATGAACGATGCGCACACATTCCTCATTGAAGAAAGAGGAGCAGATCCAGAGAAGCTCTACAACGAACCAACACCACTTGAGGTAAGACAGGTGAATAAATATTCTGGGAAAATTGCCTCTGATTTAACGCCTCCAAAACTTGTGCGCGACGAAGTATTTGCTTCCTTTGCGATCCCCACAGACTTAGATGGTTCTGTGAAAATGATTGAGATTGATAAGATATCAGGACGGCCAGCGACACAGTTTACGCCGTTTTATGCACGAACACGGAAGTACGCACTGACTGGTTTGCAATCAGTGAAACCAAAGATGCCGAACTGGCAAAATCCGGTTACCGAATGGATCGAAACTCATCCGAAATTTATGACCTCTCTTGGGTCTATTATGGACGAGGATCCGAAAGACATAAGCACATTCAGTCGACTAACCTCTCGTCTCAATAAATCTCCAGACGATGTGCACAACCGATTCACACAACAGAATGCGCCAGAAATAGAAATTACTTCTCCTCGTAATAACGGAGCGCTTGCTCGTGGACAAGTGGAGATCAACGTTTCGGTTTCTGCGAAATACGGAATCAAAGCGGTGGAATATTACTTTGATGAGCAACTCGTTGCCGATGGGACACGATATCCATGGACAGGAGTTTTCAAAATCCCAACATCGATTGATTTTGGAACGAAGCACGTGCTCAAAGCCGTCGCGATTGATGAGCTCTTTCACACAACGGAGCACGAGATCGAAATTAAAATCGCAACCGATACGGCCGGACCAGAAATTGTTTTCTTGGGACCGGTGGGACGACAAAAAATTCCAATCGATTCACAGGTACAAGTATTGGTAGACGTACGTGACGGGATGTCAGGGGTAAAGGTTGTAGAATTTTTTCTTGATGAAAAGAGTCTCGGCTTCCAAGAAAAATCACCGTATCAGACTTCAATTCGTACGAGTATGGATCTCGGGATTCATCAGTTGGCAGTGAAGGCATGGGACTTCCATGGGAACACCACCACGAAGTCTATTCCAATTACCTACGAACGACAGCGTATGATGAGTACGAATTTCCCAGAGATTAGCGATGTCGTTTCGTATCGAAATTCTATCTCTGTGGATGTACGAGTTCCGGCTCCAGAGAACGTAGAATGGGTCGAACTCTTCGCCGAACAGAATGATAAGATTGTTTATGCGCAAAAAATAGATGATCCGACGCAGTACTTGCAATTTCAAATGCTCAGGAATATAAAAGGGAAGACGCAATTAAAACTCGTAACAAAATTCCGAGATAAACGTAAAGTATATGAGAGCCCTATAAAGACAATTAAGCTTTGAGGACTTACAAAAAAATAACGCAAACATTTTATGATTTTTTTACCCAAACACATCGTTACAAAACATTCGCAATATTCTAATATTATTCATATTTTGTGCCTTGGCTTTGGCCAAAAATTCTCACAAAATTTGTTCAATTTATTTTGTCGCACGCCCTAAATGGATTTCTTTCTCCTTGGATTCGGTGTCATTCTCATGATGGGAGGATTATTCTTGCTCATGAGAGGGAAGAATAAAAAACTCGCGAGAGCGGAGTTTACGCTTTTTTCGCACAAGATTAAGAATACGCATCCACTTGATCCAGCACACGCCCTGATGGAGTCTCACAAGCTTTTTGTGGCGGCTGTGGCAACAATGTTCCCAGAGAAAAAAATGACCGCTGCAGAGACGCTCAGTCAGGTGGCAAAGAAATTCAAAAACGAACACGATGTGTGGAAGTTTCACCATCTACGAAATCGAATTGCACACGAGACTGATATGAAGATTTCTTTCGATCAATCACAAGAGGCTCGGAAAGCTTTTATTCGAGCGTTGCATAATTTAACGAAGTAGGGATTGAACAATAAATGTGTTCAATAATTTAAGGTTAAAAAAAAATATTAGTCATCCTGGCTTGCCCAGGATCGGGTCAGTTATCCTCCTGTGTCCAGAGTAAAACGAAAAACTGACATTGGTACCGCGCTAGCGCTTTTAAATATATTTCAAGTTTTTATCCGATTCCGGGCAAGCCGGAATGACAGGGGGAGTGGTTACACTGCTGGGAACTCATAATCCGCATGGAATTGTTCTTGTGGCTTTGCTTCTTGTAATACAGCGAACAACACTTGCTCACTATTCTCAAAAGAATGGTCGAATGTTTTGGATATCTTCTCTTGTTTCTCAGGGGGAAGGAGTCCAACGAACATCGGTTGTTCAAACTTCGATACCGCTTCATCAATCGTAATTCGTTCCAATTTGTCTCCATTTACAAAAAACACTCCATCGGAAAAAGAGTTCAGTAGAAAATTTTCGGAGCCAATAATACGAGCAATCCATGTATCCGCACGAACTTGGTGAACAGGGATATTGTGAGCGACACTTATCGCGTTCAAAATACCACCTCCAGCTCTCAAACTTGAGAATCCTCCTGGTCCAGCCACTCCTCCGCAGAAGGTGATCTCGCCTTTGTGCTTCTGTAAAAAATCAAACATCTCGCTCCCGTCGAGCTTTCGATTTATCCAATCCTTTCTCTCAATTAAATTATCTGCCTCGTCAAAAAGCGCACAGAAATGAGGATCGACAGCGGTATTGAGTATGAATTTCACGTTTACACTCTACTTATCAGAGCAATTTCGTAAAATACTTATCAAAGTATTCTCGAGATTCAATCAGGATTTCGATCAATTTTGCATCGTCTCCTTCGTGGAGATTCTTTGGGGAAATAACCATTGTAAAATTTCCTTTGAAATGCTTTTGAGCGAGTTTCTTTAAGAAGCTTTCGAGTGGCAAAATCCCTGCTGGAAGCGGAGAATACGGAATGTTTCGGTGAACATTCGAAAGATATACATGATGGAGGTTGTCTCCCAAAAATTCTACTGTTCGCATCGGTTCTTCTTTGTTTGACCAAAGAGCGGAAAGGTCGAGACAAACGCGTCCTTTTTCTCGCAAACTAAACATGGAGTTCTCTGGTCGATCCGGAAGTACTCCAAACATTGCCTTCGCTTGTACATTTCTTCGGTTCAAGTGAAGATCATATTTTTGACAAAGTTTTGGTACAATCTCTTCCATCCATTTCTTGTATCCAAAAGAGAAACTCTGAGGAGAACTCAAGTTCAATGAAACCTGTGTGAATTCTCGCACCGTGTGTTGGTAGGCTGCGAAATATTCTCCTTCACTTTTTTGTGGCATAGAAAAAGCCTTAATCGGCATTTTAAAACGTTCTTCAAGTTCCTTCAGATATTCAGGGTTCTGTGTATCGAAGTTTCCATTGATCGTAATTTCAACGCCATCAAAGCCTGCTTTTTTCGCAAAGTTAAAAAATCGTTCAAGTCCGTAATGCGGAAAAGACTGAGAAGAGAGAAGTAACATATTTGTTTTTGTATTAATTTCGGTTAATTCTACCTGCATTACAGTGAAAACGCAATTTTTTTGCAAGTGTTTAGGGTCCGGACCCAAAGGGGTCCAGACCCCTTGAAAAGTGAAGAAATTATAAAATCGCGAGGTTTTCTTCTGAGCAACTCTCTGCATAATCGATCTCGATGCTGGCAAAACTCAAG
>Ga0222626_1001392_pt1 | contig 10743 bp, 9 predicted proteins | sample AntAcemetageno91_FD_179862 | JGI IMG/M metagenome (GOLD analysis project Ga0222626, IMG submission 179862) | Saline water microbial communities from Ace Lake, Antarctica - #91 | ecosystem: Environmental > Aquatic > Non-marine Saline and Alkaline > Saline | place: Antarctica: Ace Lake | collected...
CCGCCATCAAAACCCGTTGAAATACTAGGACTAAATGGGGTGCCACAAGCAGGTGAATTATTTATGGTTGTCTCCGATGAAAAGAAGGCAAAAGAGATATGTTCAACACGCTTGCAGAAACGCAAAAAAGAAGACGCCTCTGTTGTGCAGAGAATTACTCTTGAAGATCTCTATTCAGAGATGAAAAAGGGTAAGATAACAGAGTTAAAGGTTATCTTGAAGGCTGATGTCAGGGGGTCGTTGGAGGCTATAGCCGATTCTTTGATTAAGCTTGGTACAAAGAGTATGGGTTTGAATGTAATACATAAGGGTGTAGGCGATATTAATGAATCCGATATATTGCTTGCGGTTGCGTCCAATGCGATTGTAATAGGTTTTCATGTGCGCAAGACTCCTGAGGGAGAAAGAGCAGGCAAGGCAGAGCATGTTGATATACGACTTTACAATATTATATATGAAGCGATCTCTGATATAAGAGCGGCAATGGAAGGCTTGCTTGAGCCGGATGTAAAAGAGGTATTTTGCGCTCGAATCCTGGTAAAAGCAGTTTTGAAGCTCTCGAAATCAGGTATTGTCGCAGGCTCTATTATTCAAAAAGGTAAGGCCTTAAGGAATATGAATTGTCGCTTAATAAGGGATGGTGAAGTAATATATAAAGGCAAGATCGCTTCTTTAAAACGCTTTAAAGAGGATGTAAAAGAAGTGGCAGAAGGGTTTGAATGCGGCGTTAAGCTGGAAGGCTTTAACAGCGTAAAAATCAATGATATCATAGATTGCTTTGAGATAGAAAAGACCGCAAGAAAGCTATAATCTAGTATTGTGTATATGGTATTGCGTATTTCGTTAAAATTTTCTGCGCAATAGAAAATTACTGAACATCTAACATCTAAAACCAAAAATCGAAGATATGAAAAAACGTTTATTAAGTGGTATGCGGCCTACGGGCCCTATGCATTTGGGGCATCTCTTGGGGGCACTGACTAATTGGAAGACCCTGCAGGATAGTTACGAATGTTATTACATGGTAGCTGATTGGCATGCATTGATGAGTGAATATAAGGACCCAGGTTCTATGAAGGACTATATTATGGAAATGGTAGCGGACTGGCTTGCAGCTGGTATTGACCCTGAAAAGTCGACTATCTTTGTCCAATCACACGTCAAGGAACATATAGAGTTATTTATGGTACTATCAGATATGGTGCCTCTTTCATGGCTTGAGAGATGTCCAACATACAAGGAGCAATTAAGAGAGGTAAAGACACGGGATCTCACAACATATGGTTTTTTAGGTTACCCTGTATTACAGGCAGCTGATATCCTGGTTTATAAAGCGTCCGTTGTCCCTATAGGCGTAGATCAGATGGTACATCTTGAGCTAACGCGTGAGATAGCGCGCTGTTTTAATAATATGCACAAGCAGATATTCCCCGAGTCTGAAGCGCTTTTAACCGATGTTCCAAAACTTTTAGGCACAGATAACCGCAAGATGAGCAAGAGTTATGGTAATTTTATAGCGCTTGGCGATTCAGAAGATGTAATAAGAAAAAAGATATCCTCTATGATTACAGATCCTAAGCGTATAAGGCTTTCAGATAAGGGAAATCCTGATATATGTAATGTATTTAGTTATTACAAGATATTTGCCAAGGATCTGGTTCAGGATGCGGATCATTGGTGCAGGACCGCGGAATTAGGATGCACGGAGTGTAAGAAGCGCCTTGCTGACAGGGTTATTGAATATCTCTTACCTTTGAAGCAGAAGCGCACTTCTTTGCTGAAAGATAAAGTATACTTAGAAGGTATTTTAAAACTAGGCATGCAGAAGGCATCCCAGATTACCAGCTTAACAATGGCTGAGGTTTATAAGGCTATGAGAATAAGATGACATATAAGGTTAACTTGGAGATTTTTGAAGGACCATTAGATCTCTTGCTCTATCTTATTAAAAGGGATGAGTTTAACATAGAAGACATCCCGATAGCCAAGATAACAGAGCAGTATCTCCAGTATATGGAGCTTATGCGCATGCTTGACCTTGATATAGCCGGTGAGTTCCTGGTAATGGCAGCAACACTTATGCATATAAAGAGTAAGATGCTTCTTCCTCCGGAAGATACGGAGGAAGAGAAGCATGAGGAGGACCCACGCGATGAGCTTGTTAAGAAGCTACTTGAATACAGAAAGTTTAAAGAAGCGGCGGAGCAGCTCAAGGCTAGAGAAGCAGAGCAGAAGGAAGTCTTTCCAAGGCCTGGTACAAGACAGCCTATAGAGGATAGCGTTGGAGAAGATGAGCTCTATTTTGAGGCTAGCATATTTGATCTACTATCCGCTTTCTCAAAGGTGCTGAAAGAAGTGCCGAAAAATAAGTTTTATGAAGTTATCAAGGATGAAGTGACCGTATCAGAGAAGATACATGAGATATTCCATATTCTGATAAAAAAACAGGTTATATATTTTCTAGAGTTGTTCGGCAAGGTAAGGAATAAAATTGATATTATAGCGACATTTCTTGCGTTACTTGAGCTAATAAGGATGAAAGAGATACTTGTAAAGCAGGATAAGGTCTTCGGCGATATTAAGATAATCAGGAATTCAGAAAGAATTGTGCCACCAAAGATAGAAGAGGTAAAAGATGCCGGAACAGAATAATCTAGACCAGAGCAGTCAGAAAAATGACCAGGACAAATCGAAGATAGAGTCTCAGAGTTCAGACCAAACACAGGTTCAGATCTTGAAGGACAAGAAAGAACAGATAGAAGAACAGCCTGATCAACAGGGACCAGTGCAGGAGGCGACTAACCTCAAGAAGGCTGATTCTCCCCTTGCAGAGCAAGATGAAGAGTCGTTAAAGAGGGTTGTAGAGGTGCTCATATTCGCAAGCGATAAGCCCCTGGCAGCACGTCAGATAAAAGATATAATAGGCGATGTTGACACCAGGGTTATCAGGAAGCTTGTTAATGAGTTGAAGCAGGAATATTCAGACAGTCAAAGAAGTTTTGATATTACTGAAGTAGCAGGTGGGTTTCAGTTTGTAACAAGCCCTGTTTATGGTAGATGGCTGAAAAAATTATATAATATTAAGCAGAGTAATTATCTTACAGGTCCTAGTCTGGAAACAATCGCTATAGTAGCATATCGGCAACCCGTTACAAAGGCTGACATAGAGTTTGTTCGGGGAGTAAGTGTAGACGGTGTTATTGGCAGTTTACAGCAAAAAGGCTTTATCAAGATAGTAGGTAAAAAGGATGTTGTGGGGAAACCTTTTCTTTATGGGACTACCTCGTTATTTTTGCAATATTTTGGATTGAATTCTATCGAGGAGCTCCCTGTCCTGTCAGAATTCAAGGCTGCTGACTTGGAGTTCAAGAAGACTGAGTCAGCAAATCTAATATTATCGGATAAAGATTATGCCTCAACAGAAATGGAGGTTAAGGAGAATGAAAAAACTAAAGACACTGCGGAACAAGATAGACAAGATTGATGGCGAGATTTTAAAATACCTTAATGACCGCGCCCAATTAAGCATTGATATCGGCAGGATAAAATCAAAGAGTGCAAGTCCAGCATTCTCCCCTGTCCGTGAATCGGATGTCTATAAGAAGGCTATAAAGGCTAACAAGGGTCCTATGCTTGACGAGTCCATAAAAGCCGTATATAGGGAGATAATGTCAGGTTCTTTGGTTCTTCAAAATCCTTTAAGGATAGCTTATCTAGGTCCGGAAGCCACCTTTACGCATATAGGGGCGCTTAAAAAATTTGGACATTCATTAAAATATCTAGAATGTGACAGCATAACAGATGTATTCACAGAGGTTGAGCGCAACAGAGCAAGTTATGGAGTTGTGCCTATTGAAAATTCTACGGAGGGTGCTGTAAATCATACTCTTGACATGTTCGTAGATTCCGATCTTAAAATATGTTCCGAAGAGTATCTGCCTATACAGCATAATATTGTTAGCAAGCTGAAGGATATGTCTTTGATAAAGACAATCTATTCTCATCAACAGGTCTTGGCTCAATGCAGAAATTGGCTGGAGAAGAATATGGCCAAGGCAAAATTAGTACCTGTAGCCAGCACTACGACAGCTGCTATGCTTACTACTTCAGGGAAAAACCGCGCGGCCATTGCTAGTAATCTGGCTGCGGAGAGATACGGATTAAATATATTGGCTCGTTCTATCGAGGATTCATCGCATAACATAACGCGCCTGCTTATAATAGGAAAACAGGATGAGAGGCGTACGGGCAGAGACAAGACATCAGTGCTTTTTTCGATGAAGGATAAGTCCGGTGCGTTACACAATGCGCTTGTCCCGTTTAAAAAGAATGGCATCAATCTTACAAAGATAGAGTCAAGGCCATCAAAAAAGAAAGCATGGCGATATTACTTTTTTGTCGATATGCAGGGTCATATCGCTGATAAGAAAGTAGGGAAAGCGTTGCAGCAGCTTAAGAAGAATTGCAGCGTTTTAAAGGTCTTGGGTTCATATCCGGAAGCGAGATAGCATAATAATAGCAACCTCTACTAAGGCTAAAATAATTATGAATAAGATATTACCACGAAAAAACATAAGTACATTAACCCCTTACCAACCGGGCAAGCCTATAGAGGAATTGCAGCGTGAGTTTAATATCCCGCTAAAGGATATAACAAAGCTTGCCTCAAATGAAAATCCGATAGGTCCTTCACCTAAAGCTATAGCAGCCGTAAAAAAGGAGTTAAAAAAACTTAACCGCTATCCTGATGGTGGGTGTTTTTACCTAAAGAAAAAGCTTGGTAAAAAATTAGGTTTGCCCAGTGAAAATATAGTTATGGGTAATGGTTCTGATGAGATCATCGATATCATAACAAAGGCTTTCCTGGATGAGAAAGATGAAGTTATTATATCAAAGCCTGCTTTTTTGGAGTATGAGATAATTACTAAAACAAGAGGGGCAAAGGTGGTTGAGATCCCCGTTAAGAGAGAGGCTACTTCTTCAGGTATATCGGTGTTTAAGTATAATACAGATAATATTCTGGCTGCTATCAATAGGAATACAAAGATTATATTTCTTGGAAATCCCGATAATCCTACAGGTGCATATTTACCCAGAAAAGAATTAGGTGATTTTATAAAGAAATGCCCTAAGAATGTAATAATTGTGCTTGATGAAGCATACAGGGAGCTTATAGCATCGAGTGATTATACAGATACTCTAATACATACAAAATGTGAGAATGTAATTATACTTAGAACCTTCTCAAAGGCATATGGTCTCGCGGGATTAAGGATAGGTTATGCGTTAACAAATAAGAAAATAGCTTCCTGGATGGAGAGAGCATCGCAGCCTTTTAACGTAAACATGTTAGCGCAGGTAGCGGCATTGGCTGCGCTAGATGATACTAGCCATATGACAAAGACAAAGGCTCTAACGAAACAGGGCAAGAAGTTTCTGATTAAAAACTTAAAAGATATGGGTTGCGATATAGTGGAGGCGCCGGCGAATTTTATACTTTTTTCATATAAGGGCATGAGCAGCACAGAGATTTTTTCCAGACTTTTGCCCAATGGTATTATCGTAAGGGATATGAGGCCATATGGCTTAAACAAGTTAGTTAGAGTAACAATTGGAACTATGAGGGAGAACAAAAGGTTCATAGCGGCTTTTAAAGAGATTATTGCATAAAGTTAGGAGAGTAAATAATGATTATAGTATTTAAGCAAAGTGCTACTGAAAAACAGATAAAATACGTTACGACAAAGCTTAAGAAACTTGGTTTAAAGCCTATGATATCACGTGGTGTCGAACGAACGATAATAGGCGCGATCGGTGAGGAAGATATACTAAGGGCGCAGCCGATGGAGGTCTTCCCAGGCGTTGAGAAGGTCATGGCCATTATGTCGCCCTATAAGTTGGTTTCGCGCGAGTTCAAGCATGAGAAGACAGTGGTTTCTGTGGGCAAGGTAAGGATAGGTTCACGCCATATTGCTGTTATGGCAGGACCTTGTTCTATTGAAAACTGCGATATGCTTTTTAAGATAGCAAAGGTGGTTAAAAAGTCAGGTGCGAATATTTTAAGAGGGGGTGCTTTTAAGCCAAGGACATCTCCGTATGCTTTCCAGGGGTTGGGTGAGGAAGGATTGAAGTATCTACAACAGGCAGGAAAAGAAGAAGGTCTCCCTGTTGTGACAGAGCTTATGGATATAAGAGACTTGGATGTTGTTGAGCGCTATTCGGATATGATACAGATAGGCGCCAGGAATATGCAAAATTTCAATCTCCTAAAAGAGGTAGGCTTGTCAAAGAAGCCTATCTTACTTAAGAGAGGTATGATGTCTACTGTTAAGGAATGGCTTATGTCAGCGGAATATATATTATCAAATGGTAATTTTAATGTAGTGTTGTGTGAAAGGGGCATAAGGACATTTGAAGATGCGACAAGATTCACCATGGATATAAGCGCGCTAGCCCTTGTAAAAAAACTTAGCCACCTACCGGTTATCGCGGATCCGAGCCATGCGACAGGTAAATGGGGCCTTGTAAGCCCGGTAGCAAAGGCGGCAGTTGCCTGTGGAGCTGATGGGCTGATGATTGAAGTGCATTCAAAGCCTGAAGAGGCTTTTTCAGATGGTGAGCAGTCACTGCTTCCCGCGAGGTTTGCAGTTATGATGAAAGATTTAAAGTCGGTAGCTAAAGCAGTTGGCAGAGACATATAATTGATGGCAGGGAAAGGCTAATGTTTAAAAGAATAGCAATAATCGGCGTAGGCCTTATAGGTGGTTCAATCGGATTGGCAACACGTAAAAGTAGATTGGCATCTAAGATTATAGGCATAGGCAGGAGGCAGATTTCGATCGATAAGGCTCTCAGAAAGAGCGCTATTGATACGGGTACGTTGAATTTAAAGGATGGCATTAAGGGTGCAGACTTGATTATTGTCGCAACACCCGTTGATAAGGTAGAGTTAAAAATAAAAGAGATAGCGCAATATGCGGAAAAAGGGACCATTGTAATAGATGTAAATAGTACAAAGCAGGGTATAGTTAGGGCTGCTGAGAGCTGCTTGCCTAAAGATATATTTTTTGTGGGGACACATCCCATAGCTGGTTCAGAACAGACCGGTGTCTCTTCCAGCGATGCTGAGCTTTTTGTGAACAGTGTTTGCATGATAACTCCTACGACGCGTACAGATAAAAAAGCCCTTCTAAGGGTAAAGAATCTTTGGAAGGATATGGGTGCACAGGTAAAGATAATGAGTCCAAAGCTCCATGATAATATAGTAGCCAATATAAGCCATTTACCACATATTCTAGCTTATGCGCTTTGTAGCAGTGTTTCATTGAAAGAGCTTAAGATGGCAGGAACTGGTTTTAAAGATGTTACTAGGATCGCAAAAAGTAATCCGCGTATGTGGGAAGAGATTTTCATGCAAAATCAAGATAGCCTATTAAAGTCCGTTGCATCTTTTCAGAAGAATCTTAATGCTTTTAAGAACGATATAATGAGCAAGAGGCGAACAGCCTTGGTTAAGAGAGTCGTATCGGCAAAAAGAAAGAGAGACGTACTTGGATAACATAGTAGCTATCGACGGCCCAGCGGGTTCAGGAAAGAGTACTATAGCAAAACTCTTATCTGAAAAACTCGAGTTTGATTATATAGATACAGGTGCTATGTATCGCGCATTCACGCTTAAGGCAATAAAAGAGGGTCTTGACCTGAATAGCGAAGAAGCCTTGATCTCATTGGCGAAAGATACTGAGTTGGATATCAGGCAGAATACTACTAATGAAATAGAAATAATCCTTGATAATGAAGATGTCTCATCTTTAATAAGAACGCCTCAGCTTACAAAGAAGGTCGCGTATATAGCCAAAGTAGGTGGAGTAAGGGAAATTATGAAGCAGAACCAGCGCAGGATAGGCAAACGCGGCAGGTGCGTTTTTGAAGGAAGAGATATCGGTACGATTGTATTTCCTGAGGCAAGGCACAAGTTTTATCTGGATGCGGATTCAGATGAAAGAGTAAGCAGAAGATATAAGGAAATGTTGGAAAAGGGCCAGGATGTTTTACTTGAGGAGATTGACAGAGACATTAAGGTAAGAGATCGAAAAGATATGACGCGTGAAATAGCGCCTTTATTAAGAGCCGACGATGCTATCTACATTGATACTACACATCTTAATATAAATGAAGTTGTTGATAAGATTATTGGGTATATAAAGTAGTTTTATGTTCTAGTGCTCGAGCTCTGAGTTCTAAATCTTAGGACATAGAAGGAGATGGTAGTTTTTGAAGGAGAATAGAGGAAAGATAGTAAAAGCAAGTCACACAGGTTTTTGTTTTGGTGTAAGGCGCGCTGTCGGTTCAGCAGAGAAATTCCTGAAAAAACACAAGAGAGCGTACTCGCTTGGACCTATAATTCATAACCCTTCTGTTGTTAATGACCTCTCAAGTAGGGGGCTCGAGGTAATTTCTGACATAAAAAGAGCAAAAGGTTCATGTCTTATTATACGATCGCACGGAATATCACCTCGTTTGAAGGAAAATGCCCATGAACTTTCTATAGATATGCTTGATGCGACCTGTCCTTTTGTTAAGCGTTCGCATACGATAGTTACAAGGCTCAAGAAGGAAAACTATAAGATTATTATCATAGGGGAAAAGAACCACCCTGAGGTGAAGGCGCTGCTTGAAGTTGCGGGCTCAGGTGCTTTGGTGGCGACAAGAGAGACTGATCTAAAGAGGTTGAGCTTTAAGAATAATAAAATAGCGGTTGTTGCTCAGACAACACTTTCTCGCGACAGATTTTTCAGGATAGTCGAGTCGATATTGCAGCTTAATTGTTTGGAATATCGCATATTTGACACAATATGTAATGATGTAGTCCAGCGGCAGACAGAGGCAAAGCGACTGGCAAAGAGGGTGGATTTAGTCTTTGTTGTGGGTGGTAAGATAAGTGCTAACACCAGGCATCTTGCTCAGATATGCAGAGAGCAGGGCGCAAAGACATACCATATTGAAACAGCTAAGGAGTTAAGGCCTTCATGGATTAAACCCCAATCTCTTGTAGGTGTAGTAAGCGGTGCTTCCACACCTGCGGACATTGTAGAAAAAGTGGTAACAAAACTAAAAAAAATAATATAGCAAGGAGGAACTAGTAATATGTTAGAAAATAATATCGAGGATAAGGAAAATCAGGAAGTGACACAGGATGGCGTAAAGCCGGGTTCTTTTGAGGAGGCGTACTATCAGAGCATAAAGAATCTAAAAGAAGGTGAGATAATAAAAGGTAAGATAATCGCTATAAGCAAAAGAGATGCGGTGATCGACATAGGTTATAAGTCTGAAGGGCTTATACCTCTTGAAGAATTTGGCGGATCTGAAAATGTAAATGTTGGAGATGAGATCGATGTCCTGCTTGAGTCAGTTGAAGATGAGAATGGCATGGTTGTCCTTTCAAAGAATAAAGCAGAAAAGATAGCGGGATGGGAAAGGATTCTCAATAATTACAATGAAGGAGACGTCATAAAAGGAAAAGCTACGCGCAAGGTAAAAGGCGGCGTCATGGTTGATATAGGCGTTGAGGCTTTCTTGCCTGCTAGTCAATCAACGTTGAGGGGGCCGATAGATCTAAATAGCCTGCTTGGTAAAGAAGTTGACTATAAAATCATAAAGATAAATAAGCCACGTAAGAATATAGTTGTTTCCAGAAAAGAAGTGCTTGCACAGGAAAGAGCGCTGCAAAAACAGCAGATACTCGAGGAACTGGAAAAAGACCAGATGAGGAAAGGCATTGTTAAGAATATAACAGATTTTGGCGCCTTTATAAGTCTTGGTGGGATTGATGGCTTATTGCATATAACAGATATGAGTTGGGGCAGAATAAGTCACCCTTCCGAGATTCTGGCAGTTGGTGATGATGTTGAGGTTATTGTTCTCGACTTCGATAAGAAGAATATGAAAGTATCCTTGGGTCTTAAGCAAAAAACCCCGAATCCGTGGAAAGAAGTTGAGTTGAAATATCCCGTTGGGTCTAATGTGAAGGGCAAGGTAGTAAACCTAGTTCCCTATGGAGCCTTTATAGAGCTTGAGAAAGGTATAGAGGGCTTAATCCATATATCAGAAATATCATGGACAAAACGGATCAATCACCCCTCAGAGGTGCTTGCTATCGGTGATATTGTTGAGGCGCTTGTTCTTTCTACAGATATGCCAAGCCAGAAGATATCATTAGGTCTTAAGCAGCTTGAGGCAAACCCATGGCTTGACGCACCTGTAAAATATCCGGAAGGCTCACACATAAAAGGAAAGATAAAGAATCTAACTGATTATGGAGCTTTTGTGGAGCTTGATGAGAATATAGATGGGCTGGTCCATGTTTCAGATATATCATGGACAAAGAAGATATCCCATCCTTCTGAGGTATTAAAAAAGGGGCAAAAGATAGAAGCTATTATTATCTCTGTTGACCAGGAAAATATGAAGATAGCTCTTGGTATAAAACAGCTTACAGATGATCCATGGCCCAAGTACGTAGAAGATTATCCTGTAAATACCGCTATAGAGGGAGTAATCACTAAAATAGCTAGCTTTGGCATCTTTATAGAGTTTGCTAAGGACCTAGATGGTCTCATCCATATATCTGAGCTTTCAGATGAGCCTTCAGCAAATCTTGAAGAGAAATATAAAGTAGGTGACAATATAAAGGCCAAGATTGTCAAGGTCGATAATGAAACACGTAAGATCGGTCTTAGCATG
>Ga0222626_1001396_pt1 | contig 10721 bp, 14 predicted proteins | sample AntAcemetageno91_FD_179862 | JGI IMG/M metagenome (GOLD analysis project Ga0222626, IMG submission 179862) | Saline water microbial communities from Ace Lake, Antarctica - #91 | ecosystem: Environmental > Aquatic > Non-marine Saline and Alkaline > Saline | place: Antarctica: Ace Lake | collected...
GAATTATAAGGAAGGATATTTAAATAAAGGTAGGTAAGAAGATTTGCTCTTTGAGGGAATAATATGAAAAACAATAACGGAATCAAATGGAAGGAATCAAATACACACAACATAACCAAACCGGCAACATAACGTGCATTAAGTCAGCGTAGCACATCCGCCAAAATAAGTGAAGGCTACCAACTCAAACCTGGAAAATCCTCCGGTTCAAGATTGCCTGTCCTACCTGAATAATTCAAAGGGAATGAAATGTCAAATCTGCATCGAAAAAACAGCCGTGGGTGTGGGTCTGATAGATAACCCTGTCGGCTGTTTATATTCGATTTCTACCCAAACCCATACCTACCCATGGCTTTGACGAATAACCACTCTGCAGACTCGCAAATACACCCAACAACTGCCGCACCAGGGCCGTTTGGCCTGTGTTCACACCTTAACCCCTTTCCTGTTTTGATACTGACGAAGCTTTGCCAAGGAGGAGAACAGGATCATCAATATGAGAATTCTAAGAAAAGCCGTCTGATGTTTTTTGTTCATAGCGAATTAAGAAAAAATACCCAAGGGCATTCATGAAGTCAATGTTTTTTGAGCAAAGTAAGGTGAGGGGTCTGGTTGAGTGAGGACTCAGGAGGCCAGTGTTTTTGTTCCAATAGTGGTGCTGAAATATAAAAAAAGTGGGACCACGAAGGGGATCAAAGAAAAAAGGCTTACTGGAAACTCCCGTAAGCCCTTGATCTTACTGGTGCCGAGACGCAGAATTGAACTGCGGACACGGGGATTTTCAGTCCCCAAACACCAAATAACCCGATTTTTCCCAATCTTAGTCTTTTTTGCCTAACTTTTTGATATTTTTAAGATAAAAGTGATTTCCCAACCTTACGAATCCCCCAGCCTTACCATTTTTTACTTGACTTTGACCTAAATGTTGTCACAATAATGTCACAATAACATTTTAAGGGGGTTCCTATGGCGCTGTTAGCGTACTGTATCGAATGCAATACAGAATACTCAATGAAAAAACATCACAAAACAGGCTGCCCAAAATGCGGAGCACCCTTCAAGGCCTGCAAAAGATTCAGAGTTAATGTTACAGCACCAGGCGGAAAAAGGATAGCCAAAACCGTAAACGGCAACCTATCCCTCGCCCGCCGTGTCGAAGCAAAATTGAAAACAGAAGCCTCCCAGCTCAAACACTTAGGAATCCGCAAAGCACCCCTCATTACCGAAGTCTGGGAGAAGTACGCAGAATGGACGATCAAGAACAAAAAAGACTACAGGCATGATATTGGAAGGTGGAAATGGCACGTTGAACCATTCATCCAAAGAAAACGCATGGACCAATTAATGGCAAACGATGTCCAAACAATACTAGACAAAATGGTCAAATACACCTCCGGATACCAGAAAAAACAAGAAAATACTCAAGACAAAAAAGACTCTAAAACCAACTCCGACAAACCAACACAGCCACCAGAAAGAAACACCATCAACGAGACACACGCCCCAGCAACCATCAAACAAGTCCTCGTGCTCATCAAAAGAGTCTACAACTGGGCCATACAACAACAACTATACTACGGTCAAAACCCAGCAGAAGGCGTCCAAGCACCCAAAGTCGACAATGAAAAAACAGAATGCCTCACTGAAGAACAAGTGAACAAGCTGCTCGCAGTCATCCAAAAATGGCCCAACCGCAGAGCAGCGCTAATAGTCAAATTCGCAATGTACACTGGACTTCGGCTCGACGAGATACTTGGCCTTGAATGGAAAGAAACAGACCTACTAAAAGGGTTTGTAAAATTAACAGACCCGAAAGGAAAGCCAACAACCTTACCGATCAGCGCCGGAGCAATCACCATACTCCATGAAATAAAAGACCTTCTGCCAACCCCTGATTGCCCCTACGCGTTCCCGAACAAACACGGGGGGCGGCGAGTGAGCTTCCACAAAATATGGACGCGGATCAGGAATAAAGCAGGCATTCCGAAGGGTTTCCGGTTCCACGATCTCCGCCATACTTTCGCATCGTACCTCGCGAGTTCCGGTGAGGTTGACATTTACACATTGCAGAAGCTTCTCAATCATCAAACTCCACAGATGACCCAAAGATACGCCCATCTTCTTGATGCCGCACTCCGCAGAGGAGCCAACGTCGCAGACAAAGTATTCGGAAACGGAAAGAACCAGGCAAGGAACGAGCATCCAGGCTAATGCAGCCACAATCCATGTTCCTGGGGATTATATGACCGTACAAACTCTATCCTGACTGGGTTTTTTTATATGGTTTTTTGTGTGTTTTCTGTTGGTTGGGTGGCATTATTTTTTTCTGCATTTTTTTGTGCAGAAAAAATATTGTAGGAGGTGATTTTGGATGACTGAGTTGAAAAAATTGGAGAAGGATAAGTCGGAAAGAGGCGAAGAGTGGTGTTTTGCCACAGATGGGATTGATTGGCTTACAGGCGAGTTCACTTATAAAAAGGATAGGTTAAGAAGGGAGCTTAGGCGGTTGGAGAATAGGTCGAATGGATTCCCTTGATTCGATCCTCCTCTTCCTGGCCTTGATCGCGGCCTGAGACATTTTGACGTCCGGAATGACTATACCCCCTTCTATTTTATCTCTGTTTTTTGCTTTACGTCCTGTTATTGACAGCGAAAACTTTATAAATTCCAGTTTTTCTTTGATATTTATGAGCTATCAAGAAGAGCTGTGGAACCAGTATAAATCTCAGGGTGAGAGAAAAATAGGAAGCTACCTCACAGAACGTGGAATAGTTTTCACATATGAAAAGCCTGTTGCAGTAGTTGATGGTGGAAAAACCAAGATTTGGCATCCGGACTTCTATTTGGACAAATATCATATTCTAATGGAGTACCTTGGCATGAATGGAAATAGAGAAAGCGCCAAGATTAACTCATACAAGCGCAAGGTATATAGAGAAAACAGGCTGGATTTAATCGAGGTAAACGTCATGGATTTCAAAAAAAATTGGAGGAAAAAGATAGACATGGAAATCCAAGGCAAGCTTGAGAGCCGTCTGGAGGATTACGTTTCCAAACCATCCAGGCCCACTTCAGGCACAAACGAGATCCAAAAACCCGCCAGCCAATTATCCTTTAACTTCTATTCCTGAATGGCCCGCGCATAAACGCCCAAAGTGGCTCCGGGGGGCCTGTTCATCGGGGACAGGCGCGAAAAGCCCCAAGAGGGACAAGACGCTGTTTGCCCGAGGAAACAGCAGGCAAAGGCAGGGATACGCAAAAAACGGTCCGACCGCAGACTGAACAATCCAAAAGGGTCACGTCCACGCAGGGCTCGTTCTCGGGCAGGAAGGTTCCCTGCCTTATTGCATCAAGTCAGCGAAAAATCATAGATCACACCTGGATACAGCCCCTTTTCGATTCTGAACCCCGTTAACTCTTTTGTGAGGATTTGCGCAGGAGAGCGCCCCCTGAATCACCCCCCGGTATCTCAGTTCTCCGAATCGGAGAGCAGGAGATGGAGCCCGGAAGGCGGGGTAGTAGCACCCCCTGATATTTTCACTGCGCCGATGGAAGGCCGCTTACGGTAGCAGGTTCCCGCAAAGTCCTCGCTCCTCAATGCGGGCGCAAGGCCTGCACCGGCAATAAAAGCCATGATACCATTCACTTTCTAACCATAAGAATAACCACAACCGCGGAAGTAGGTAAAAATTATGGATCGGAGAGAAAGGAGACCCCATGAAAGCATACAACATATTCCCCGGCGACAGTCCGTATGATGAAGGGTGTCTCTTGGTGTTTGCAGAGAACCGGAATCAAGCAAAACTGATAGGAATGAAGGCTTGTTTTTGGCCCGGCGTAACCTATGTTGAGATGTCCGCACGAAGGGTCAAGAATTTTGATAAGCATATAAAAGGGGGATACACCATATTACGTAGAAACGAACGAGGGATTACCTGAACCGTTTTATGATATGAAGATATGATATCTGAACATGGGCTGTTCTAAACCTATAAGCTCAGAGAGATTGACATAATCGGCAGGGAGGATAATTCAAATCATGGAAAATATAGAAGGGAGAAAATTCAAAGTATTATGTACTTTTTGTGGCCATAATTGGGAACAATTCGGTAAGCCTTACGAATGTAAAAGCTGTGGGAATTTACACGACTTCAAAATAATTGAGATTGAAGATGTCCCGAGTAAAAATATGATCGAGGAATGGGTAAGGATCGGCCAAAGAAATCCCTGGATTAGAGGCGCTTTCGACCATTCCTTTGACAAAGATATATTCTATGAGTGTAAAGATTTGGAAGAGCTAACCGAACAATTCCTGCATGGGAACTGGTGTCTTGGGTCCGCTTTCTATCTTGGTAATCTATGTTTTATCAATCAAATTAATGCCGGAGATGAGTGGCTGACTATCAGAAATTATACCCCTTTTGAATCCATCACTATGAGGCCAACAATCCGTAACGGTGAATTACCGGGTCTGATTGAACGTTTTAAATCGGCAACGGATGAACAATTGAAAAACCTGGATTATTAAAAAAGGAGGGGATATTATATGAAAGAGAAATCTTATGAATCATCAACACTATTGATTCCCGAGCTTGCTGATGTCCTGGCAGCCACAGATTTGGGGGAAGACTATACGGTCGATGATTGGCCATGGGGCAGGAAGGAACACTGTTCAATGCGCTTCTTTGTTGAAACTACTAAACGAGGACAGCGATTTATCAAACAGTCAACCATGAACAACAAAACCAATAAGCCTAAAAAGTCAACTTATTATGATCGAGTTAAAATCATCCTGATTGACGGCAAAGTTGGCCACATATCCTGGCACAACAATTACAAACATTTTGGGGTAGATATTGAGGACGGGAAATACGCCTCTGTAACGTTTTTTGATGATGAAGGACTTACCTTGGCAAAACACTTTGATTTGGCCTAATATTTACTGAGAGGCAGGAGGTACGACAAATGCAAATGACAAATTGTAAATGGTGTGGAGGCAAAACTGTAAACATTGGCGCTAAGGAATGTGATCGGTGTTGGGAGTTACGTCATAGGATAGAGGGTAATATGGAATTGGCTAAAAAGATGATCAAACACTTTGACAAATCAATGAACCAGAGGGATTAATGAGGTGATTTGAAAAGAGATTTAGAATCGAAAATAGCCTCCTGATAATCATATGCCTGGTTTGGGGGAGGTTATTTTTTGTAAAGATAATCTCATGGGGATTGTTGTATAATGATAACTCTATTCACAACAAAAAAAGCCTGCAAAGGAAATATCCCCGCAGGCCTCCAGTAGTTCTTTTAATGGTCTTATGCATTACACTCCGACATAAATACCCCGCTTTACGGTCTTTATCTTTCCCTCTTTCTTTGCCCGGTTAATGGTTCCCCAGACCTGTCTTTTGTTCAAGCCCGTCTGTTTCATGATCTGGTTTGTGTTCACACCTTCGCTGCTCGATTGGATAACCCCCATGACAGCACCAACCACGGTCCCTTTTGCTGCTTTATTTTCAGTAGGCTTTTTAGCAGTCTTTTTAACGGCAGGTTTTTTCACAGCTTTCTTGGGTTTTGCAGTTTTCTTTACAGGTTTTGGTTTTGCCTGGAGCTTCTCAAGTTTTTCGAGGGCTTTAACAATTTTTTCGACTTTTTGGGTGAGTGCCTTCAGCTCTTTAGTCAATGCATTAACATCCTTTTTCATCTGTTTCACTCTGGAAATCCTCCTAATGGTTTATATTTGCACAAGAAGATAATGAATTTGATTCAGATGTCAAAACTATTAAGTGCCCATTAATCAACTTTAACACACAATTATAAACCATGCGATGGCCCATGGCCTCCAAAGATTCTGAAAGTACGGTTTCTTATCAAGCCCGGACTCTTTAAGAATTTGTTCCAGTTGTGTAGGGCTTGGGTTTGACCAGCCGGATTTGCTTTTTTGTCTTTTTTGCATCACGGCCTCCATATTCTAAACAAACCGAAAATCCCCCAAAAAAAGAAATCGAGATTGTAATGAAACCGGCAAAGGTATTCCATTCGGTCTTTTTTATGCTCAACCCTAAACCCATCAGTAAATCGATCCTGGTGCCATATATCAGCAGTATTGTCAGTATTTTAGGGCATGTTTTAGGGTGAATTCCCCTGGGAACTTCAGCTTAAGTCGTAGGTCTTTGCAGGATAATTAAAATGTCTACATGAAAATTGATTCGGAAGCTCGGCATCTGCGTCATGCCAGGCGTACACAAAAAAACCCGCAGATCAATAAAGACCTGCGGGTCAAGTTTGCCGTCGGTTGATAACCCTACACTCCAGGCTATCCCCAGCTTATTACACAATATTCAATCTTCAAAAATCAACTTTCAGTCGCACCGCATACGCCACCCTTCCCTATGCCGAAATGACACCATAGACGCTCTCGGGCGGCGGGGTCCCCCTTTTCTCTATGGACACGGCCACTTGACTGTAGCGGGGTTTTTTTCTGCGGTTATGGGAGATCAATGCCTTGACTCCCTCCCAGGATATCTTACCCTTTTCCGCCAACAGGGTAATTTCCTCGAGTGCCGTGCGGTTGTCATAAGAGAGGGGCCGATACGGTCTTGGGGAAACGAGGGCGTCATAGATGTCACAGACAGCCACAATGTCAACCAGCCGGTCTATGAGCTTTATCCCACCAGGGTATCCGGAACTGTCTCTCCGTTCATGATGATTTAGGGCCACCCGGGCCGCCAGGTTGTCTTTGTCCTTGAGGTGAAAACAAAGCAAGACAAACCCGGCTGCAGCATGATGCTCAAGGATATCCCGCTCCTCACTGGTGAGGGGGTCGGATTTTTTTAATATGTGTAGTGGAACACAGATCTTTCCCAGGTCGTGGCAGGGGCCGGCCGCGGTCCCCTGAACCATGTCCTGCTGTGAAGATATGAGATCACAGGACAAAAGCGTTGTGAGCGCAAAGACGATAAGAATGTGGCGGTAGGTATAGAAATCATTTTTTTTTAAAGTAGTCCGGGGACTCCAAAACCGCGGGGACCTGACAAACAAATGCCATGATGGTCATCAGGTCCGGGATTCGTTCCGGTTCAGAGAAAATCGCGTTATAGGGTGGTTGACGGATAAAATCAAGGAGATCAGTTTTGGTCGAACCATGCGCCAGCACTGAGAAAGATCGATCAGGCTCTATTTTATTTGACAAAATGAGCTGATCCAAGATCTCTTCTGTGAGTGTAGCGCCCGAGGAAAGCAACTGCCGGCCGCTTAATGTATGAACCGGCTGACGGAAATGGAGAGCGGCCATGGGACCTCTTTTTTACCCTGAAGCAGATTGACAAAAATGTTTATCTGACAGGATTAACCGGATATAATTGTCTACTGATCACTTAATACGGTCCACTGCCTTCTGTCCTCTGTCTTCTAACCCCCTTATCTTCTATTGTCAGCGTCCACCCTACGCGAATACACTTCCCCCATTCCCACATGAGTCAAGCGTAGAAGACCCCTTACCTACTGTGATCTCTGTCTGCCCAGTTAAATTGATGTTAATCACAGCACAGCGCATTTAACCGGGGTGCCTCTGCCCACCCCATCTCCTAAGGGCCTAATGATCCTCCTACTCAGCGTCAAAGGTGATCAGGTCATATTCGAAGAGATAGGCTGTGGGGTTCCATCCGACCATTTGCGCGGCATCACAGCCCACGTCATTTGACAGTACCAGCCAAATCTTGGCGCCCTCATTATCGTCACCATCATTCGGCAGATCGCCCGTATCCACAGACCCCGCAATGTGGATATTTCCATCAGCATTTACCACACCTGAACCCAGGCAGATCAAACCGGTGCCAGGCCAGGGATCCGGGTAGTAAATCAATGTGTAGTCCACACCTATTGGCAGGCCATGCCCGTTGAACACGAAGTCAAAGGTTGTTCCGGACAGGTTGTACTTCATCTTCCCCCAAGCCCCGCCCTCGACAATTGGCCAAGGTGTATCTAAAGAACCCGGGATTTTCTCATAAAGATAAAGATGTCCCACATTCGATTTCCCTGCTGGCCCGGTCTTACCCTTTGCCATTGCCAGGGAAGAAAATGTGAGTACGAACACCAAACAAAATAAAATGACTGTCAACTTTTTCATTGTTTTTCTCCTTTGTGTGTGTGTTGATCATAAACCCAACATCAAATAGTCAAAAAGTGCGCTATGCTTTCCTATGCACAGCCATAAACATCACCCCCCCTTCCAGACCTCTGATATCCGACCTCCGACCTCCGTCCCTTCCTGACATCTGATCTCTGCCGTCTGTCCTCAGCCCTGCGCCAACACACTTCCCTACGACCCACAATACTCATCGCAGACACGGTTTACCCAGTTCAATTCCTGAGGACAGCGCAGCGCATTTAACTGGGGTTCATTGAGTTACTTATTTAATTATGCCCGTCCCCTTTTACCGCATAATCATCCCTCTCCGCGATCTCTGCGGACTCTGCGAGAGATTATCTTTAAATCTTTGCGCCTTGGCGTCTGCGCGCGAGGCCCCTTACCCTGGAATAGGGCCGAAGGGATTCATGGGCCAATAGATAGGATTATTTTCTTTCTCGTTTATGTTAGACTTCTCTGGGCTCTTTTTTTTGATCGTCCTTTTTTCTTCTGATTTTGGTTGTGTAGGAGTCTCGACCTTTTTCTCAGGGATTTCAATCAGAACATCTTTGAAAAGACTCAGTTGAAGGGGTTTTCCTGGCAGGATAGTAATTTCTTTTTCGGTTTCTTTAACCCGCAATATATGAACCCCGGACTTTACTTCCTTTGAAATTACCGGTGTTTTCCCAATGTTCACGTCGTCTAAAAGAACATCGAGCTCAGGGGGCTCACTAAACACCGACAGTCGCCCCATAGGTTTTTCTTGGCCCTCTAACGTACGAGATGGCTCAATTAATTCAGCAAATAAGGATAAAGGTTGTATCATCAGGAAAACGGATACAAATACGAAAAAGATCATTAAATTAAGTTTCATTTTCATTTGTTGTCTCCCTGAAAAGAAAAGGTCTCGCGCCCCGGTTAAATAAGGGCAGAAGAGATTTAACTGGGCAAGCAAAGATGCAGAGGCGCGAAGAAAACCTACAACCTGTTCGCAACCCAAAAAATACTTACAGTTGATGTTTGTTTTTTCACGTTTTGGTCCCGCTGGCAAGCGGGATTCGATGTAGGAGTCTTCGCTTACCTGGACGTTCATTGCGACCAAAAAGAAATCTCAACAGATATCATCACTGATCAAGCTTTGACCCCAATAGATTATGTTTTAGACGTTCGGGTTAGTTGGTTAGCAAGAGTGCCAGGGATCAAAAAGCGGCCTCTTTTTTATCTGCCTCATGTTCGATCCCGGGGGGCTGGAAACATCTTGAAACACCAAACCTTAAAGAATGTCTAACAAAATACAATTTGAGAGAACCGTCGGGGGAGGGTCTGGATAAGTTGGAAGCCATGCCATACCATTTGATCATGGAATTATGTAAAGAGCGCTCTCACCATGTCTGACAATTTCATTCTATCTCGACAGGAATATCTAACTAATAGTAAGCATGTAAATGGGATGCAACTCCAAATAATCTTTTGTATGATGAGGGCGAGGTCCTTCTTGGGAAATTCCGGGCCGGGATAGAGTTTTTTCGGGTCCAGGCAACAGCCGGACAAGGAAACGAAAAATACAACGAACAGGGGTATCAAGGGTATGGATCTTAGTTTCATTTTAATCTCTCTTAATCAGCCTTTGCGTCGACCCTCTGCAAACAGCGAAACGATCATAACGGAGAATAGGTTATAGATTTAAAACAGTCAACCCTGGAGCATGAGGCCCGATTAAGGACCCAACTCTCAGCGATATTTAAGCATAAAGCAACTTCGCTTTCTCTACATCCCCATTTCTCTTTGCCTCTTCATCCTATCCATCTGCAAAAAAAAGCCCCCATCAGGAAGACTAAGACCTGATGGGGGCCATCTGTTGCTGTTTCCGGTGATAATTATTTCAACACATATGTAAAGACCTATCCGGGGCGTTCGGAAGCTATCACCTGCTACATAAACTCATCATTGGGGTAGAAGTTCCTCACGCAAAGGCGCTAAGGCGCTAAGATTATAAGTTATTGACGACTCTTGAGATGCCATCTCGTATCAGTTCTGAACCGAAGTTAAGTAGCAGGCCAAGCCTTTTGTCAGTCAGTCGAAGATAAGTGAGCAATTGCTTCTTGTGTACCGGAATGACATTCTCTACAGACTTTAGTTCAACAATGACTTTATCTCCGACAATCACATCCGCCCTGAATCCTTCATCAAATCTTATTCCATCAAAAACAATTGCCACCGGCACCTGCCTATCAACCTTCAACCCCCTTCTTTTCAACTCATGCGCTAAAATAACTTCGTAAACTGATTCCAACAAACCTGGTCCAAGCCTCTTGTGAATCTGAAACGCCGTATCAACAATTATCTTTGCAATCTCATTCTCAGTCATTTTGTCCTATTTATCTTAGCGCCTTCGCGCCTTTGCGTGAGACATTTAAGGTTTGCTTGACCATGTCATCATCGGGGTAGAAGTTCCACACGTAGTCCCGGATCTCCTTTTTCATCCGCTTCAACTCCCCGCCCGTTTCCAGGGTCTGCGCCTTTTTGTAGTGCCAGCACGCCTTGGCCCATGCCTCATGATGCACCGGGTTGTTCGGGTATACCGATTTGGATCG
>Ga0222626_1001397_pt1 | contig 10714 bp, 7 predicted proteins | sample AntAcemetageno91_FD_179862 | JGI IMG/M metagenome (GOLD analysis project Ga0222626, IMG submission 179862) | Saline water microbial communities from Ace Lake, Antarctica - #91 | ecosystem: Environmental > Aquatic > Non-marine Saline and Alkaline > Saline | place: Antarctica: Ace Lake | collected...
CGCTCTGCTTCATCAGAGAAACACCCTTGCACTCCATGCCTCTTCCGTGATGACAAAAAACGGGGCCGTTGTTTTCATGGGAACCGCTTCTTCCGGAAAATCAACACTTGCATCTGTTTTAGAGCGTAAGGGATACGGTGTGCTATCGGATGATATCTGCCCCGTGGATATGATAGATGGAAACGCTGTCATGGTTCCGTCCGGCGAAATCCTTCAGATATGGAAGGATATTGTCAGCGCTCTCAAGATACCCCCTGAATTTTTAAAAAAAATAAGACCTTCATTAGAAAAGTATTATTACGGCCACGCCAACCCTGAATTTAAAGAACCCGTAAACATATCCGCCATCTATCTCCTGAATCCTTCAAACGAGGGCCTTTATGAGATAAGGGATAAATTTTCCGGCAATCAAACATTAAATATCCTTAAAAACCATATATGCTGTAAGAATTTTGCGAAAGAGATGTTTATAGAAAACAAATACTATAAGAAATTAAAGCAGTTATCAGGAGCTGTGCCGTTAAAAGAATTTGTAAAGCCAAATATTGAGTTCAAGCCTGAAAAACTAACAGACATCCTGGAAAAGGATTTCTTATGAAAAAAATAGTATGGCTTGCATCATATCCAAAATCAGGCAATACCTGGTTCAGGATTTTTTTGTCGCATCTGATAATGGATCATGACCTGCACTTCGTAAACGTAAATAATCAGCTTCATACGCCTATTTCAAGCGCGAGAGAAATCTTAGAACGGTATACCGGGTTTGAATCTTCTCTGCTGACACACGACGAAGTTGATATCCTGAGAAGAGAAGTATATCTGCGTGAAGCAGAAGAATACGGAGGGAGATTTCTTTTCAAGAAATGTCATGACGCTTATTTTAAGGCGCCTGACGGAGAATGGATGTTTCCCGCCGAAGCCACTAAATGCTGCATTTATCTGGTCCGCAATCCGCTGGACGTGGCGGTTTCTCTCTCTTTTCATAATGGGGCGGGGATTGACCAGGCGGTTTCGCAGATCAATACATCGGGCTACGGGCTTTGTTCCGGAAAGAACACCTGTTTCAACCAGTTGAGACAGCGAATGGGAACCTGGGCCGAACATGCTGCAAGCTGGGTGGACGCGCCCGGGATCGATGTCCATATTATGCGATATGAAGATATGAAAGCCGATACCGTGGAAACGTTTTTTAAAACAATAGAGTTTATCGGCCTGAAAAAGACTCAAGAAGACGTTGAAAAGGCCCTGGAACTTTCAAGTATGAATAAACTTAAAAAATACGAGCAGGAATACGGTTTTCGTGAAAAACCCGCGAACGCAAAAAGCTTTTTCAGAAAAGGTAAAACAGGTGACTGGCAAGATCATTTGACACAAGATCAGGTTAAGTCTATTATCCGCAAGAATGGGGATATCATGAAAAGATTTGGATATCTGGATTAAAGAGGGGATTCAAACACCCTACCTTCTGAAGTGCTCAGAGGGGGCAGGGCAAAATGGAATGCGGGAATACTCAAAGTTCTGAATTCAGGCGATTACGAATTCGACGTTGTCAGGGAAGTTGTTATAGATGGTCAGGTGTATGAAATATGGTCTGCTGCAAGTTTCCGTCTGTGCGGTTAGGCGTTTCACCGCAGAGACGCAGAGTTCGCAGAGGTTTCTTTTTTTTGTTTTTCGCTGATCCCGCTGAAAAAGCGGGACTTGCAGGACAACGAAAAACAAAAAGAGATAGCCATCTACAAGCTCGAATGATTCAATATTATCTTATCGATCTATATTTAAGCTGAACATGCAACTAAGGTGAAACTAACGGCGATGTTGATGCAATCAGGCAAATTGAGTAGTTTCTCTTTGCCGTCCTCTCAACGGCAAAGAGAAAATCATTTATCTCTGCGTCCTTTGCGTCTCTGCGGTGAATACAGGCTGTCCTTAATCTACATAGCTTGAACTTAACCGCGCATGTCGAAAAGGCTTGAAAGTTTCAAAAAAGAGTGTGCAAAAACTCGCGGAACGTATTACTATGAAGCTGGTTGACAATAAAGAAAGTCCATCTGAAACTTATTTGAAAACCGGCAGTGTGGCTTATGGCCAAAGATGTTCAGGGTCTAACTTGATGAAAGGAGCTTTACCCATACCCGACGGCATCTCGAAATACGTTCAGCGATGGTCCATATGGGTAAAATCAATAATTGGCAAAGAAAACTTTGAGATACTCGAGACCTTTGTTACATAGAGTAAGCGGGCCAGGTTCGTGTGCTTGTGTGTCCGGCTCAGCGGCCGGGGCCTCTGGGTGGGCCTGCAACAATGGCACCGGGTTCGGCGCGCGGTGCACACTCGCCGGCAACGGTGCTGTATATAAGCTTCGCACCGTCTGTTTCAAAGATGGCAACAGCGCTGTAGGTTTGGGCTTAGGGTGCTATCAGGTCGGTGCGGTCGCCGCGGGTACGGTGACTCCGTGCGGAACGGGCAACAGCCCAGTGACAAGGACTGGAGGTAACGCGTGCCTCGTGGGGGGCGGGGGCTGATAAAACCTCAGTGAATCGCCCCGGGGCACTCAAACGCCTGGCCGCGCCCCACCCAGCTACTCTGTCACCGCCTGCAACCTGCTCCGCAGCGGCCTCTGAATTAAGGAAGCTGGTTGACAATAAAGAAAGTCCATCTGAAACTTATTTGAAAATCGGCAGTGTGGCTTATGGCCAAAGATGTTCAGGGTCTAACTTGAAAAAAGGAGCTTTACCCATACCCGACGGCAGCGCGAAATACGTTCAGCGATGGTCCATATGGGTAAAATCAATCTATGGCAAAGAAAACTTTGAGATACACGAGGCCTTTGTTACATAGTGTAAGCGGGCCAGGTACGTGTGCTTGTGTGTCCGGCTCGGCAGCCGGGGCCAGCGGGTTCACCTGCTCGGTAGGTCCTACAGTGGGGGTACAGTGCTCGGCAGGGGCTGGGGCCGTTGATGCGGGCCGCAGCGCTTGCGTCAGCGGCAACAACGCGGTGGGGGGGCTCTTTGCTTGTGACAGTAACGGCGCAGGCGCTGCCGGGCCGGCGGGGGCTACGCCATGCCGGAGTGCGGGCAACACCCCAGTGACAAGGACTGGAGGTAACGCTTGCCTCGTGGGGGGCGGGGGCTGATAAGACCGCGGTGAATCTCCCGAGGCACTCCAACGCCTGGCCGCCCCCGCTCCGCGACTCTGGCACGTCCTGCAACCAGCTCCGCAGCGGCCTCTGAATTAAGGAAGCTGGTTGACAATAAAGAAAGTCCATCTGAAACTTATTTGAAAACCGGCAGTGTGGCTTATGGCCAAAGATGTTCAGGGTCTAACTTGATGAAAGGAGCTTTACCCATACCCGACGGCATCTCGAAATACGTTCAGCGATGGTCCATATGGGTAAAATCAATTTATGGCAAAGAAAACTTTGAGATACACGAGGCCTTTGTTACATAGTGTAAGCGGGCCAGGTACGTGTGCTTGTGTGTCCGGCTCGGCGGCAGGGGCGAGCGCGGGTTCGCCTGCTCGGTCGGCCCAGCGGTGACCGGCTTATGCCGACCCGGGGCGGGGGCCGTATCGTCTACTCCGGCACCCTGCCGCGACGGATCGCACGCGGTGGGGACTTGGATCGGCTGTGGGGACGGGGCTGTCGCCGCGGGTACCCGAGCACCAGCATGCGCGGCGGGGGGCACTGCGGTGACTAAGCCCGGTGGAAACGCGTGCCTCGTGGGGGGCGACGCCTGACCCTCTGGTCATGGGTCTATAATCACACATCATCCCGAGTTTATCGAGTCGTCTAATATGAGGGTATCCGCCGGGGAGGTATCGCCGGCGTAACGGGTCCTAAGAGCTCTGCTTAAAAAATGAAAGCGTCGTATAAGCCTACTTATGTCACGCCCATACAGAATCGAATATCCGCGAAAATTCAGGGGACACCGTACTTATTTATTGACAAGGCCCCCGCATCACACTCCGACCCGGCTGCTGCGCCGGGCTGGCATCTGCTGGATGCCGCCGCCCCCGAGGCGCAGCCCCCGGCCCCCGCCGCTGGCACAGGCAGCCTCTCCCGTTTCAAATGGAAATATTCTGTATAATTTCGGTGCTTGATATTGCATAATTCAATCTGATCACTTTGCCCGGCTTTTTCGAAGCCGGCTTTTGTTGATAAAGTATTTATAGGGGAACCGGATCTGCCATTCCCCGGTTTCGGGCAATTGTCTGCCTATGGGCCTGTTTCCTGAGACCAATATCAATTGCTCCTGATGATCCCTGTTGATGTGGATAGTTTTTAGGTTAAAGACAGGATGAAAGATCTTGAATATCCCTGACGCGGCAATAATGTCTGAAAAAAATGAGAGTGGTTTAAGCCCGTAAAGCATAAAGTATTTTCTGAACAGCATGAGCTTGTGAATACAGAAGCCGGTCTTTCCGCCCTTAACAGGAATGAGCCGGTCTTTTCTTTTTGCGGCGAAGACCTTGCCTATGATGTCCTCAAATCCAACTGTGTACGGGTCGATCTTATTATTATTGTCTCCCCGGGTGATCACGCCGTCACGTCTGATCTCTATAATGCGGTGGACCACATCAACCGTCCTGGACGGGTGAGGGTAGACAATGACATCCCCCACGCATATTTCAGCAGGATCGCTGTAGGTATAAAGGTCTAACCCGTCCCCAGGTTTAAGGGTCGGGTTCATGCTGGGGCCGGTGCACGTGCTGTATTCGGATTTAGCGGTTTCCACTGGCTAAAGGTTCAAGTTTAAGGTTCAAGTTTCAAGGTTCCTGTAAGAGGGACATCATGTGGTAGCATACTGTTTTTATCACTAAGAAGCAAATGATACAGGCACTTAATCCACAGATTACGCAGACCCGCCTGCCATTGCAAGGCACGAGCGGGCAGGTTACACGGATTAGTATCAGTTTAATGAAATTTCAATTTGATTTATCTGTTTTTTTTCACTATGATCCGATCCGTCTTAAAATATGTTTTTTTGGCCCCTGACGGGGCGGATAGGAGTATATCATGACCGATTTGGAACGACCTGTGGCCAATCCGACAGTTGTACTGCGAGAGGAATTTGACGACTGGGCCGTGCTTTTTGACCCGGATTCCGGCGAGGCCTACGGCCTGGATCCGGTTTCTGTTTTTATCTATCGGCTGCTCAATGGGAAACACATGCCACAGGAGATCTTAGAGAAATTGCGCGATGCGTGCGAAGACGGCATCCCGGATGAGGCCCCGGATCATTTAAAGGAATTTATCGAAGACCTGGTGTCCAAGGGGCTTGTGGGATATGCCGAGGCCGCATAATGCGGAACCTGGACGGAGGACTAAAGCCGGATGACAGAGTACAGAGGGTGAAAAGATGAACATCCAACGTTCAATATTGAAAAGCTAAGAATTGACGGGCGGAGGACGGAACACGGGGATGACTGTATGAGAGTGATCAAATACCACAGGTCATCTAAATCCTGCCATTAGCTATTAGCCGTTAGGTTAAAGATTTCAATAGTCAATCCAAAAGGTTAGGCAACTTTGAACAGGGGACAGGAACTAATGAACGATTGCAGGTATAGCCTTGAATTAGCGGATGGGAGTGTCTGGGTGTTTGCCGCTACTGAAGGGGTGAGCAGCTGGCTGCATGAACTGGCCCGCATTATGGAATTGAGGCCTGCCAGGGAGAAGGGGACCCATCAAATATGTTTTTCCGGAACGGGGGACCTGGAGGCCTCGAACCCTCCGGGGACCATCCAGAACAAACCTGCCGATAAAGACGGATGGCGGCCTTACAGAAATGGGGGCATCTACCGGATATGGCGGCATGAGACTATCCCGGCAGTCCATATGGAGCTCAACGAGGTGTTTGTGGCACATCCGGAGATCAGGTATATCAATATGTGGTCGGCCCTGCGGGAGATTCACAGGCATACTCTGAGGGCAGGCGGAACGCCCATGCATGCGGCCCTGGGAGCGCACCATGGCAGGGGCGTGCTCATCGCAGCACCCGGAGAAACGGGGAAGTCGACCTGCTGCCGCCGATTGCCCGGGGGGCGCTGGCAGGCCCTCTGCGACGACCAGGCCCTGGTGTTGAGGGACCGTAACGGAGGCTTCAGGGCGCACCCCTTTCCCACATGGAGCGACCATCTCTGGAGGGAATCCAAAAAGAGCTGGGCCGTTGAACGGTCAGTGGCCCTTTCGGCAATATTTTTTCTGGAGCAGGCATCCACGGACAAGGCAGTGCCTTTTAATGATCCGGCAGAGGCGGTCCTTTCAGTTTTCGGGGCTGCAAAGCAGGTGTGGGAGCCCTATTGGGAGCGGATGTCGTCGGACGAGAAGATGAAAGCATCTTCCACGCTGTTTCATAATGCCTCGGAAATGGCTGCGGCCGTTCCCTGTTTCCGGCTGAGTGCAACGCTCGACGGGGAGTTCTGGAAAGAGATGGAAGAGGCGTTGGAGCGAAAGGTCACATCGCCTCACAATGCGGATCTTCTCCCTTGTAGATACGGTAGCAGGACAAGTTGTCCCGGGCGTTGAGCCGGCCGGTCTTGGCCATGACCGTGGCCGGACACCCGCCTGTGCAGAACCCGGCGTAGGTGCAGTCTCGGCAGGTTTCCAGGTCTGATACGGGAATCTGACGGCGCTGGCGGACCACATTGATGGACGGGTGGTGCATCCATACTTCTTTGAGCGGATTGACGCCGATCACCCCCATGGTTAGTGTAGGGAGCATGTTGCAGGGGACCATAGTCCCGTCGTGGAGGACCGACATCTTGGAAAAGACGCCGCCGCAGGAGCAGAGGGTTCCCCGGCCCGGCATGCCGGTTTCGCCCTGTTCTAAGAGCGCCTCGATTTCAGCGAACATCTTGGCCCGGGAGAGGGGCCCGGCCTGGGCGTTGATACGGCCGTTGTAGGTCTGATTCAGCTTGACGAGGTTCTCCATGACGCGAAGTCGCTCGTCCCGGCTCAGCACCACGTTCTGGCCGCTGCAACGGGCCGATCCCATATAGTCGGCCTCATTGGTAGAAAATCCGGGAAGGCCGATTTCATCAATGAGGAGGCGGGCAATGTTCTCCAGGTCATCCACGTTATGCCGGTTGATGGTCACCCGGACCGTTACCGGGAAGTCGTTTTCCACGAGGAGCCGCAACCCCCGCAGGGCGCGGTCAAAACTATCCGGCGGCCGGCTTTTGTTGTGTATCTCGGCGCATGACCCGTCGATGCTGACCTGTATGGAGTCCAGCCTCAGGCGGCGTTTCCCCTTTGAGAAGGCTTCGATGGTTTTTTCCGAGATCAGGGTGCCGTTGGACAGCATACTGTACCGCATCCGGTTGTCGATGATCCCGTCGATCAGTTCAAAGAGATCCGGGCGGGTAAAGGCCTCTCCCCCGCTGAGACACACCGTCTGCACGGCCAGTGCCCCCAACTCTTCAAAGAAGGAAAGCCATCTTTCTGTGGGCAGATCGGCCAGTTCGGTCATTTCGTCGGCGTAAAAGCAATAGCCGCACTTAAGATTGCAGCGGCCGGTGACCGATATGTCGACGGATCGGGGGGATGCCATCAATCCGTCCGGGCGGACCGTCAAGTCCAGGACTGTAGATTCGGTAGAATTTGTCGCCATCGGTTTACTTTGCCTCCTGTGTAAAACCTGAAATGAGCGGTTCAAGGTTAAGGGTTCAAGGTTCAAAGGTTCAAAGGTTCAAAGGTTCAACCGAGATAAAACCAGGCGTCAATGTTTCCAGGAATACCCCGTCTTTTTGACCGCCATCTGGCAAAAAATCCGGTGCAATTTCAGGATGTCCGCTCCTTCTCAGACCGGAACGTAACACCGACGCATCATATGCGTCAAGACCTCAATTTTTCAACCCAGTGCCGCCAGCGTCGAGCATAGGAGAGCGGCACGAGAAAGCCCTTGCCGGTGGGGAAATCCTTGCGCACTTTATCGAGAGGCGGGAAGAACAGCCGGAATAGCAAACGGGCCTTTTCTATGGGGCCGGAGCAGGGAGGCAGACGCAACTTGAGCAGGGTCGACAGGTCCCGGTGTCTGTGAACGATCTTTTCCCAGGCTTCGGCCTCGATCTCTGTGGGCCGAGGCCAGGTAGAAAAGTCCTGAAACCCCGAAGGGAGCAAGAGGCCGAGCCACTCTCGAGCCATGGTGAGTGAAAGCTCGACGGCCAGACGCGCCCGCCATGCAACGCATCGCTCCTGAAGCAGTTCCCACTGATCAGGCACGGTGAGGCTGCTGGAAAGGGTTGCCACATCATGGACCCAGATCAACCGCATCCCGTCATAATGACCAAATGCGTTGTTGATGGCCGTGTGAATGAGGGCATCGACAGGGCCCAGGGCCTCAAAAACGAGGGAGGGTCCGGTTACGGTTTTTGCCCTGAAAAACAGCTCTTCCGGTCCGGCATCCTGCCTGATCCCCAGAAAACTGTGGAGCCGCCAGTGGAGTTCGATGGTGAGGTAATCCCTCGGGTTTTTCAGGTGTACAAATTTTTCGTCCTTATAGAGTTTCTCCGACGCGTCGAATAGCTTTGCATCACACCGGTAACCTAAGTCCTCCAGGATGGCTTCCGATAGGCGCATCTGGTCCGGCAGCACCAGAAGGTCCAGATCGCTTCCCGGTCTCAGGGCCGGATCCGGGTAGACGGTCCTCCCATAGGCGGGGCCTTTCAGGACCAGGACCCGAATCCCTTCCGCTTTGAAGGCGGCCGCGATCTCACGCAATTGCTTCTCCATCTGGAGGCAGCGGACCCGGCTCCACTGAAACGCGTCCCGCATCTGATCCAGAATTGACGCTGGTGGCCGGAACTCATCCGGCAGCCGGCCTGCCTGCCAGTAAAGAAGCGGGATTATCCAGTGGGATTTGAGGATGTGAAGGAGTTCCCGCCATTGGGCCATCGACACTTGCGGAGGCCGGACGCGGTCATTTTTCAGAAGCGATAACACATAGTTCACAAGACCGTCGGGAACCTTCAAGATCGCATTTTTCGGCTCACCACAGAAACTGAGTTCCGGGTGGAGGTGACGGATTTCGGCAAGGAGACGGGCGGAAGTTGTTACCCCTTTCTTCAGCGTTTGTGGTTTCAAGGTTTAGGGGTTCCTCTCCAAAAGATTTCGTCAATCCAGTTTTTTTCTGCTGTTTCTCCATGTCTTCAATTCCCTGAGGAGATCCTGATACCGCTCCGTGTCCTCTGTCTTGATTCGGCGGACGTACTCGATAATAAATGCCAGGAAAACCGCAAGGAAAAATGCTACCACCATGGCGAGCACGACGTTCCTGGTGAGTTTTGGTTTTTCAGCCGAAATCCGGTCCGGGACCACCGGCGGATCCATTACCGTAAATCCGTAATATTTCTGGGCCTTGGCAAAGGTCTCTTTTTCAATCTCGTTTGCCCTAAGGGTATGGATTTTTTCTTTCATGAACGGGTCGATAACTGTCTCGAGTTGCTTTTCAAGGAAGCGTTTTTTCTCTGCTGCATCCCGGAGGGCCTCGTCTCGGAGGTTTTTACTCAGTTCATTGAGATAATCATCCACAAACTCTTTTGCCGCCTCCGGTTCTTTGTAGCGGATGCTAACACTGATAGGCATCTGCCCTCCCCCGTATCGGTAAGATCTGTTGCGGGTTTTTTTGTCCTCTGCCGGCCCTGTCTTGAGCAGTCCCTGCATGAGCTCGCATGCAGAATGAAGCGAGGGGGGATCGACTTTCCATTTTTTGTCTTTTTTATCCCATGACTCGGAAAAAAGAACGGGCATCAGGTTGTTTTTTTCAATGACTTTGGCTGTAAGCATCCGGCTGTCCAGCATCATCAACAGCTTTCCTGATGAGGAACTGCCGACGCTGTATTGGGCCTGTCCAGAGCCCCGGTTCGATAGGCGGAACGACGCGAGCCCCCCCTGCTGGGGGACGATGATGGCTTCTGATTTGTAAAGTTTTGTTTCCGATCGAACCAGACTCATGATCAGACCCGCCAGACCGGCCACAAGGACCATACCGATGATCAGTTTCTTGTGCTTTAACAGGACGATCAGGTAGTCAAGAAGATTGATCTCATCTTCTTCACCGAGGTAATAAGCATTTTCAAAGGTTTGAGGCCCTTTGGCGAGTTCCGGGTCAAGGGATGTCTTTTCATTGACCTGTTTTAGGTGTTGCATTTTTTCCTCCCCAAATACATAAAATGTCAGAGGTTTCAGGTTGATCAGAGAGCCCTATTTTTTTGAAACAGCGTCAGTTTCCCCGATGGCCAGGGCGCTGATATAGGCGGGCCGCACGCCTTTGTGCGGCACGATGATGGTGTCTCCGGGGAATAGCGTGGTTTTTTCAAAAGAGCCGTTTTCCCCTGTTCTGCTGACCGCGGTTCCATCAGCCCTCACGACATATATCTGATCTTTTTGGGCATTCAGGGTGGGACCGCCGCTCTTAGCGAGATAGTATGCTACATCCGGGTTTTTCCCGTCATAGGCATAGGCCGTTGGGTTATAAACCGCCCCTAACACGATAATAGCGCCGGGGTTTTTCGGAATGTAAAGTTTGTCACGGTGTTCAAGCACAGGATTGCTGGAATTCACAGTTGCCTTACCGGCAGGCAGAAGAGAAATGACCACGCGGCCGGTCGGCTTTTTTTCACACAGCTTGGCAAGCAGGGTCTTTTGGGCGGAGATAAAATAGGCATGGTTTACGATATCCTTTTCCGTAAGAAAAGCCTGTTCTTCCAAAGGGGT
>Ga0222626_1001401_pt1 | contig 10688 bp, 8 predicted proteins | sample AntAcemetageno91_FD_179862 | JGI IMG/M metagenome (GOLD analysis project Ga0222626, IMG submission 179862) | Saline water microbial communities from Ace Lake, Antarctica - #91 | ecosystem: Environmental > Aquatic > Non-marine Saline and Alkaline > Saline | place: Antarctica: Ace Lake | collected...
CGCAGGGTCCTTGTATGACCTTAATCAGGATAATCGACTCAATCACAGCGTAGAAGTCACAGCCGGGATTATGGAAGAAGAATGCCGGGCCCTGATGAAGGAGTTTTTTCAGATTCGCCGGGGGAATTGAGCATAAGTATTCCGGAGAGGTACCGAAGTGGTCGTAACGGGGTCGACTCGAAATCGATTTGTCCCGTGAATAGCGGGGCACGTGGGTTCGAATCCCACCCTCTCCGCCAGATTTGCTGATAGTTCGCAACGTTAAGGTAGAGTACCGGAGAGATGTCCGAGCTGGCCGAAGGAGCGCGACTGGAAATCGCGTGTACTGCTAACAGTGGTACCGAGGGTTCGAATCCCTCTCTCTCCGCCATAATAACACACCTCAATTAACCAAAGACGTATATCATGACTTACCAGGTTTTGGCCAGAAAGTGGCGTCCCCAGCTATTTCAGGATGTCATAGGTCAGGAACATATTACCCAGACCCTGATGAATGCCATAAAGACCGACAGGCTGGCGCATGCCTATCTCTTTAGCGGATCAAGGGGCATTGGAAAGACCTCGGTTGCGCGAATCTTTGCCAGGGCGATAAACTGCGACCAGGGGGAGCCGGGAATACCCTGCAATAAGTGCCGGTCATGTACGGAAATCACTGCAGGCTCCTCCGTTGATGTCCAGGAGATTGATGGCGCATCCAACCGGGGGATCGATGAGATCCGAGAGCTCAGGGAAAGCATCAAATATATGCCATCCTCGAGCACGTATCGCATTTACATCATAGATGAAGTGCATATGCTGACCCTCCATGCCTTCAACGCCCTCTTAAAAACCCTTGAGGAACCACCGGCCCATGTAAAATTCATATTTGCAACCACCGAATCTCACAAGGTCCCCGCAACCATCCTGTCCAGATGTCAGAGATTCGATTTCAAAAGGATCTCTCTGCCTCAAATTATCAGTCATCTTCAGAGGATAGCAGAGGATGAAGGGATTGAAATAGGCACTTCCGGGCTGGCAATCATCGCAAGAGAAGCCGAAGGGAGCATGCGGGACGCTGAAAGCCTGATGGATCAGGTGATTTCATTTAGCGGGCAGAAGGTAGAAGAAAAAAATATCACTGATATCTTAGGGATTATCGACAGAGATATCATGATTGAATCGTCAGCCGCTATTCTTGAAGGCGCTGCTGACAGGTGTCTCGAGGTTGTAGAAAAGATCTACAACTATGGTTACGACATCAAGGAGTTCTATCGTGCACTCATGCAACAATTCAGGAATCTTCTCATTAGCCTGATAGCTCCACAGAAGCACCTGCTTGACATTAGCGAGAGCGATAGAGAAGAGATCATGCGATTAGCAGAAATGGCTGGAGAGGAAAAGCTCCATCTTTTGCTGAACTTCCTGATCAGCAGAGAAGAGGATCTGAGATTTACATCCAATCCTCGTCTGATTCTGGAAACAACCATGATAAAATTATGTAGTCTTGGAGATTTGCTTTCTTTTGAGGACCTCTTGAAGAAGCTGACATCCTTGGAAAAAAGATTGGTATCCTCTGCAGGGAATGATAGACAACCAAATTCAGAGAGGCTTTCAGACCCTGGCGCAGTCTGGAGTCAGGGAGACCGTAAAAGCGAAGTAAAGGAGACAGCCCGACATGATCGGGACGAAAAAAGCTGGGATGACTTTCTATCCTTTCTGTCGACTAAGAGTAAGGCAGTGTATAGTATACTCAAAGAGTGGCAGGTTTTGAAATTGACCGGAGAGACCTTGGAAATTGAGAGTGGAAACCAGTCTTTTTCATCAAAATATTTTGACGATAAAGAGAGATACGAACAGTTAATCAATTATTGCCGGGAATTTTTCCAGAAAGATCTTCAGGTAAAAATCAGTGTGAACCATCACGCCCCTGCCCGTACACAAAAAGAACCAAAGGAAAAGGTCCTCAGGCGTCAAGCGCCCAAGGATTCAAAACTCCCCCAAACAGCTCAGGAAATCTTGAATCTGTTTGAGGGCCAAATTATGAAAGAAAATCGCATTAGAACCGGGAAGAACAGTTCAAAAAACATCGAAAAAAAAGAGGAGGAAAACAGATGAAAGGGATGCCTAATATGGGTCAGATCATGAAGCAGGCCCAGAAATTTCAGACTAAGATGGCCAAGCTCCAGGAAGAGCTTAGCGACAGAACAGTTGAGGCTTCCGCCGGAGGCGGGATGGTTACAGTTGTGGCCAATGGAGGCCAGGACGTACTTTCCATTAGCATCGATCCGGAGGTCGTTGATCCGGACGATGTAGAGATGTTGCAAGACCTCATTATGGCCGCAGTCAATGACGCCTTAAGCAAGGCCAAAGCCATGATGAACGAGGAAATGGGACAACTGACCAAGGGAATGAATATACCTGGAATGCCGGGCATGATGTAATTTAATAACTGACCTAAGTGCCTAAAATGCCTAAAGTTTGAAGTGCCTAAAGTTAAGGGACTTCGTGACTTTTTAAGAAAGACAAACACCTTGTTCTGGAACGGATTACTATTCTAAATGTCAAACAACAGCTTTAATTTAGATACCCCCGTTACATAAGGTTTCGCGACAGAGAAATAGGCACTTCACCGAGTAAACTTTAGATCACTTTAGGCATTTTAGGCACTTTAGGCACTTCACCGCCATGGGAATCTATCCACCATCTTTAGAAAATTTGATTGTGCAATTCTCCAGACTCCCCGGGATTGGGCAGAAATCTGCCACCCGGGTGGCGCTTTATGTATTGAGAAGCAACCGGGATTTGGCGGAAGGACTGGCTCGGAGCCTGATAGATGTCAAAGAAAAGATCAGGTTCTGCTCCATCTGCTTCAACCTGACCGATGATGATCCCTGCTCAATCTGCAGGGATGACAATCGCGCCACTGGGTCGGTCTGTGTCGTTGAAGGACCGGGAGACCAGTTGGCAATAGAGGAGGCAGGAATCTTCAAGGGAAGATACCACGTACTTCATGGCGTTCTCTCCCCCTTAGATGGAATCGGTCCGGAAGACTTGAAGATAGGCAAGCTTCTAACCCGATTCGAAGAGGAAAGAATAGATGAGGTCATCCTTGCCACCAATCCTACCACAGCAGGAGAAGCCACGGCCTCTTTCTTAGCCAAACTCTTATCAGAAAAAGATCCCCGCCTTAAGATTACAAGGATCGCCTTAGGTATTCCCATGGGAGGGGATCTGAAATATATGGACCGTATGACACTCGAACATGCCCTCAAAAGCCGTTTGCCTGTTAGCCGATGATCCCGGAAGCTGCCCTCAAAAAAATATCTGATATCGTCGGCGCCGAGCACCTGTTAGACGCTGCTGAAAACTTGGCGGAATACGGAACCGATGCCACCAAGTTAGAGTTCATGCCTGATGCCGTTGCCTTTCCCGGAAAGAGTGAAGAAATCTCCAGAATCCTCCGTCTCGCAACCGAAGCCGAGTTCCCCGTTATACCGAGGGGCGCGGGGAGTGGCATGAGCGGCGGGGCTCTCCCTGTCCAAGGTGGGCTCGTAATAGCCATGAATCGCTTCGACCGTATCCTCCTGATTGATCGGGACAATCTCATCGCAAGGGTAGAGCCCGGGGTTATTACCGCACATCTCCAGGAAGCTGTTGAAAAAGTTGGCCTCTTTTATCCACCGGATCCGGCCAGTTTAAACATCTCCACAATAGGCGGGAACGTGGCAGAATGTGCAGGAGGTTTAAGAGCGGTAAAGTACGGTGTAACGAGAGACTATGTCTTGGGTCTTGAAGTGGTTCTCCCCACAGGAGAAATCATAAATGCCGGGGTTGAAACCATGAAGGGTGTGGCAGGATATGACCTGACCCGTCTCATCACAGGATCTGAAGGTACCCTGGCAGTCATTACCACCATCACCCTTCGACTTATTCCAAAGCCAGCGGCCAAAAGGACCATGATCGCTTTTTTCCCGGATGTATCATCCGCGGTTCAGACTGTCTCTGACATAATACGAAACAGAATCATCCCCACTATTCTGGAGTTCTTAGACAGGTTATGTATTAACTGTGTGAGAGAAGAGTTGGGGCTGACAATGCCTGAAAAAGCGGGGGCTATGCTGTTGATAGAGGTAGATGGAGATGAAGAGCTTGTAGCACGCGAAGTTGAGATAATCCGGGAGGTGTGCAACCGTGGTGGGGCCATCAAATTCGAGGCTGCATCGGAAAACAAAGAGGCGGACAGACTATGGGAGGCCCGGAGGAACGTCTCCCCCTCTCTCTTTAAATTGAGGCCTCACAAAATAAGCGAAGATATCGTTGTTCCGAGAAGCAAAATGTCTGGATTAGCAACGTTTTTAGATGAGTTGGTCCGCAGATATGGCCTCCCCATAGCAGCCTTCGGTCATGCCGGCGACGGGAATATCCACGTCAACATAATGCTTGACAAAGAAGACCCCGGCCAGTTGAACAATGCCAAAACAGTAGTTAAAGAGTTATTTAAAAAGGTAATCGACATGGGGGGGACCATCACCGGAGAGCATGGGATTGGGATTACCAAAGCGCCTTATCTCGAAATGGAAATCCCCCGGGCCGGTCTTGACCTCATGGCCCGCATAAAGAAGGCCTTCGACCCAAAGGGGATACTGAACCCCGGCAAGATTTTTCTCATCCCTTAGACAATTTGATCAAGACTTTTATAATTTTTGGTATTATAAAATTTTTCCACATCCACCAACTGTAATTTATCTAAGGCCATCTTGAGCGGGGTTGAAATAATCTCATTCTGCTTTAGACCCACCATACGACCAAAGTCTTCATTTACAATCATGTCAACGGAAGCCACCCCGAATTTTCGACCCATACGGCGATCATAGGCAGTGGGCGCACCACCTCTCTGGAGATGCCTTAACGCCACATACCTCACCCCCATGCTGGTATTTTTTTGTATCTCTTCTGCAACAAAACCCCCGACTCCACCCAAGTAATAATGTCCGAACCCATCCCGGCCACGTCTTTCCTGAATAGGTTCCATACCCCTCGGCTTTGCCCCTTCGGAAACCAAAACGATACTATAGCGCTCCCCTGCCTTCCTTCTCATGGACAGAAGCTCTATTACGCGCTCCATAACAAAATCGTGTTCAGGGATAAGGATAATAGCCACGCCTGAAGCCTCGCCCCCTTCTAAGGCCAGCCAACCTGCTTTTCTCCCCATACATTCCACAACGAATATTCGGCTGTGCGAACCTGCGGTAATCCGCAACCTGTCAATATCCTCGGTAATAATGTTCACCGCCGAATCAAATCCGAGAGTGTAATCAGTACCATATAGATCCCGGTCAATGGTCTTTGGAATACCGACAACCTTCAATCCCTTCTTGTAAAGCCTGTATGCTACACCAAGAGCGTCGGCCCCCCCGATAACCACTAAGGCATCCAGACCCAATTTTTTGCAGTTGTCAATGATCAGATCCGATTTATCGTTCTTGGGATCAAAGGGGTTGATACGGCTCGTTCCAAGCCGGGTTCCCCCATATCTGTCCCAGGTACGGACTATATCCATGTTGAGATTCATGGTCCAGCGATTCAGGCTCACCTTTTTTTCCGGTTTGACCTCCATCAACCCCTTCCATCCATCCATAATGCCCATAACCTGGAACATCGTTCCGCGTAATGGGGCCAGATCTTTGTCAAGGGCCGAATACACAAGCCAGTGAATTGTGCTGTTGATCCCGGGACAATCACCACCTGCCGACAAAACTCCCACTTTTGTTTTCATTTGACGCCTCCGGATATACCAATTGAAGGTTTCTGAGCAAAACTGCGAAAGCAGATTTAGGACTCAGCAATAAATAAGTTCGTGGAATTGACGTTTACATTGTTTTTTGTACAAATAAAACATGCCAAACCCTTAAAAACTCAAAAATTGCGCGATTTGGAGTAATCATCTAAGTCTATTTCATTATAATAATTCACAATTCCTAAATTCCCGAATTCCTCAATCCATGTAAAAAGGACTTTTTACATGGATATCAAATATGATAGTCTCGTAAAAAGTCTCCAAGCCCGTCATTCCCGCGAAAGCGGGAATCCAGAACTGGTTGATTTTACTGGATTCCCGCTTTCGCGGGAATGACGACAACGGGTGCTTTCCGACTTTTTACGAGGTTGTCAAATATAGATAATTGAGGATAAACTGTCAACATGCTGAGACCTTTGAAAAATGCCCCCTTTCGAAGTCTCCGCTTATCTGCCCAATCTCTGCGTTGCGTTCGGATTTTAATCCTCAAAATATTCAATATATTCCTGCGGTTAAAATCTTCACGCGCCTTGATCTTGAACGAAATTGAACGTTTTTCAAAGGTCTCATGCTACCTGCCCAAACCCATATCCCCAATGTTTCAGGTCTCTTATTCGGTATTACCGAGAAATTTCTCCACTGTGACCCTCGCTGCCCATCGTATAAATATCCTCGTGTACTTGGCTCCCGCAAGATACATCCCTAAGATAAAGACCAGATGTGATAATCCGTATGTCAAAGGACCACCAATTATTACTATCAGGGGTTTATTCAGATAGATCGATATAGCTCCCAGCAGACTTACCGCGGGCCAGCCTATAATGTAGCTGAACCCCATGGCAGATATTCCAACAATAATTCGCCCTGTTGGTCGCTCTCTAAACGCACTCAGATCTGCCCGATCCTCAATAGCCCTGCGGACAAAATTAGTCTTAGCAATTCTTCTCAAGATATTCGTGGCCATCTGGTTCATCGTTTAAATCGGCCTTCAAAAAACTTCGACCTGTGCAGTTAGTCAAGACAGGGCAGCTTTGATATCAGGTTGTTTTCACCGCAAGACGCAAAGGACGCAAAGTCATTATTTGTTTTCTTTGCCGTTGAGAGGACGGCAAAGAAAAAAGAGCATTTTTCTTAAAACAAATTAGCATCTTAAGTAAATTGCAGAGCTCAATGCCCTGACAATGCCACATAGATCAAAAAATCGTCTCTTATTGTTTTCCGTTGTCCTGCAAGTCCCGCTTTTTTCAGCGGGATCACCGGAAAACAATAAAAATGTAAACCTCCGCGATCTCTGCGCCTTTGCGGTGAACAAATAGCTTTTGTTAAAAACCCTGAAACCAGGGGGCGCGTTTATTTCTCTCTATTGATCGAACTGATACGGTGAAATTGGGTTGAATTATTTCCTACAACTATGTAAATGTAAATCGAACAGTCAGAATAATATAAAATTCTACGCCACATGATGCCATACAATCAAGTATTTTGAGTGTTAAGGTTTATTTTTACCTTAAGCCAAAGATAATAAATGCCAGATAATTTTGCCATGGACTGGGAATATTTCGACAAAATATACTGCATTTCATTGGATGAGCGTACTGACAGACGGAAACAGGCAAAGGCCCAGTTCAGAGCTGTTGGATTAGGAGACAAGGTCGAGTTCGTGGTTGTAAAAAAACATCCGGTTGACTGCGAGCAGGGGATTTATGAGTCACACATCCTCTGCATGGAAAAAGGGATTCGTACCCACGCAGAAAACATGATCATTTTTGAAGATGATATTGTTTTTGATAGATTTAAACCTGATACTATCGAGAAGTGCATTGATTTTTTGGCTACAAATACCGATTGGAAAATTATGTTTTTGGGTTGTATGGTCAAAAAGTCTGCGAAAACAGACAACAGATCCGTGCTCAGGGTAAGATTCAGGAGTCTTTGCCATGCGTATGTGCTTACCCGTGAGTTCGCCGAGACCATAGTGAAAATACCGTGGCAAAAAATACCTTTTGATGACATGATACGCGATATTAAGGATGACCAAATGTATGCGATTTACCCCTCTTTTGCATTTCAGAGTAATTCCCGATCGGATAATCAAAGGTACCTCCCTTTGGACAGATTCAGGAGGCTATGCGGGGGGCTCCGAGGGCTACAGAAGATGAATGAGTTTTATCATTACAACAAAACCCTTATCATAGGGGCACATATCCTTCTCGTGTTGCTGCTGATTATCCTGCTAACTATCTAAAAGGCCCTATGAAAACCACCACGATCAACCTACCCATATTAATCCTTTCAATCTTCATTATGGCAGTCCTCTTCTGCGCATCATTCTTCCTGATTGAAATCGATACTGATATAACCGGATATCTGCCCCAGAATGATCCTGTAATCTCAGATGCAGGATATATTTTTGAGAATCATCCGATCCAAGACCAGTTGGTCATTGATATCGGCCTTGAGAAAGATGACCCGGACGCCCTGGTTGAATATGGAGAACTAATTGAGCAAAGATTAAGAAAAAGTGGGCTGTTCAGACAGGTCGGCACCCGAGATATTCAAGACCTCATTCCTGCTTTAATATCTCATATCTTGAATAACCTCTCTGTGATGTTCACGAAAAAAGACCTCAATGACAAGGTAAAACCCCTATTAGAGAACGATAATATCTATAAAAGGCTGAGAGATCTTCGCTCAGGACTGATGAGCTTAGAAGGAATTGGCCAGTCGGAATTTATCTCAAAAGACCCCTTTGGGCTAAAGGATATCGTTTTGGCCAGACTGTCCCATCTTGCACCCTTAGAGAATCTGGAAATATATAAAGGTAAACTCATATCACCTGACAGGAAGCACCTCCTATTGATTGCCAATCCAATATCTTCAGGCACAGACACGGCCTTTGCCCGGAAGATCACAGAACTTATTGGTAAAGTGTCGGATGAACTCCATCGCCAATGCGCTGAAAATGGAATTGGCATTACCATTACACCGGTGGGGGCATATCGAGCTGCCCTGGATAACGAACTCATAGCAAAACGGGATGTTGAAAAAGCGATACTCCTTGCAACAGCAGGAATTGCCCTTCTCCTTATCTTCGCCTTTCCCAGGCCGCTGCTCGGGCTGTTTGCATTTTTACCTGCATTGGCAGGGACAGTGGCAGCGTTTTTTGTATTTTCTCTCCTTAATAGGTCTATCTCAATCATGACAATCGGTTTTGGTGGAGCAGTTATTTCCATAACCGTGGATCATGCCATAGCCTATCTGTTGTTCCTTGACCGTCCTTATAAAACCTTGGGCAAAGAAGCTTCGAGGGAAATATGGGCGGTGGGATTGCTTGCCGCCCTGACAACAATCGGCGCATTTGGGTCACTCTGCTTTTGTGACTTCCCTGTTTTCGAACAAATCGGCCTGTTCACTGCCCTTGGCATTGCATTTTCATTTATATTTGTTCATACGGTTTTTCCAATGATCTTCCCTTCCATGCCTCCCGCACGCAAAAGGGCATTACCTCTCAGGAATATTGTGAGCAGATTCACTTCATTTGGCAAAAAGGGGGCCTATGCCTTGCTGATCTTCGCCTTAGGAATACTATTTTTCGCAAAGCCGGAGTTCAACGTTAAACTGAGTTCCATGAATACCGTGAGTGAGGAAACTGTTAGGGCCGAAGAACTCCTTACAGATGTGTGGGGTAAGAATATTTTTGAAAAGACCTACCTGATGACAGAGGGGGAAAGTGTAAAGGAACTTCAAAGGGAGGGCGACACGCTCCTTGATATGATAGACGAAGACCTCGCTTCGGGTGTGCTTTCCTCCGGGTTTGTTCCATCAATGATTTTCCCGGGAAAAGAGAGAAGAAAGCAAAATCTTGAGGCATGGAGAGAATTTTGGCATTATAACAGAATTGCAGCATTAAAAAACACCATTCGCAAGGCCTCTTATAATACGGGCTTTACAAAAGAGGCATTTGAGCCCTTTTTTAAAACAATTTCAGCAGTTCCCGCTTGGCCTGGTATTTCTGAAATCCCTCCAAAGTTTATTGAGCTCTTGGGCATATCTGAAAAAAGGGATAAATCCGCATGGGTTCAATTCTTCACCCTCACTCCCGGTAAATCTTATGATGCTGAAAACTTTTACGAGAGATATAGATCTTCGGGAAAAACATTTGATCCCTCCTTTTTTTCGCTTAGGATGGGAAATCTTCTCTTCTCAACATTTGTAAAAATCTTATTGATAGTCGGTATAAGTGTTATCGTCCTTCTCTTTTTTTTCTTTCTCGACTTGAAGTTGACCTTTATCGCCCTATTACCTGTGCTATTCGCTTTGGTGAGCACCTTAGGAACCTTGAAGCTGATCGGTCATCCCATCGATATCCCAGGGCTGATGCTATCCATTGTAGTTATCGGTATGGGGATCGATTATTCCATCTTCCTTGTCAGATCGTACCAGAGATATGGAGATGATTCCAATCCCTCTTTCGAGCTTATTAAGATGACGGTCTTTATGGCATCGGCATCTACCATCATCGGCTTTGGGGCCTTATGTTTTGCCGAACATTCCCTGCTCAGAAGTGCAGGATTGACCTCTCTCCTTGGGATCAGCTATGCCCTCATCGGCGCTTTTCTTATTTTACCCTCCCTCCTGAGATACATGTTCCAAGTCCGGGAAAATGATATAAGCACACCCGCAAAGGAGCGTGATCGTATTCTGAGACGTTATAAGAAAATGGAGCCGTATCCACGATTGTTTGCCCGTTTTAAACTTATGATCGACCCCATGTTTTTGGAACTCCCAAGAATGCTTAAATCTTCTGAAAATATTAAAGCAGTTATTGACATAGGTACAGGCTACGGTATCCCTGCGTGTTGGCTTCTCGAGCGATTTCCGGATGCCAAAGTATACGGTATTGAACCGAATC
>Ga0222626_1001404_pt1 | contig 10677 bp, 8 predicted proteins | sample AntAcemetageno91_FD_179862 | JGI IMG/M metagenome (GOLD analysis project Ga0222626, IMG submission 179862) | Saline water microbial communities from Ace Lake, Antarctica - #91 | ecosystem: Environmental > Aquatic > Non-marine Saline and Alkaline > Saline | place: Antarctica: Ace Lake | collected...
AGTCCATTTTGGACTTCGTTGCTGGAATTGTTGGAAATGGTTTGACATCTACAAGTGGTGTAGCCGCTGTTCGATCAGAGACTACAGCATCAGACACAATTGCTCCAGTATCTGTTACTGCAACTGGTGTGGGTGTGAAGGTTGATAATGCTACCATTGATCACTCGACAGGAACGATCGGAATTAAAGATGCTGGAGTTACCGCGACTCAGTTGGCCTCTTCTGTAACTGGAAATGGTTTGTCTGGAGGTGCTGGTACTGCTCTTACAGTTAGTGCAGATAGTACAACGGGGGCTACAGTGGCTCCTGTATCAGTAGTAGCAAATGGTGTGGGTGTGAAGGTTGATAATGCTACCATTGATCACTCGACAGGAACGATCGGTATTAAAGATGGCGGAGTTACTGCGACTCAGTTGGCAGATTCTGTAGCTGGAGCTGGTTTGGCTGGAGGTACTGGTACAGCCCTTTCGGTTGGAGCTGGTAACGGTGTTACAGTGAATGCAAATGATATTACGATTAATGCAGATAGTACAACGGGGGCTACGGTGGCTCCTGTATCAGTAGTAGCAAATGGTGTGGGTGTGACGGTTGATAATGCTACCATTGATCACGATACCGGAACGATTGGAATTAAAGATGCTGGAGTTACTGCGACTCAGTTGGCCTCTTCTGTAACTGGAAATGGTTTGTCTGGAGGTGCTGGTACCTCTCTTTCAGTTAGTGCAGATAGTACAACGGGGGCTACAGTGGCTCCTGTATCAGTAGTAGCAAATGGTGTGGGTGTGACGGTTGATAATGCTACAATTGATCACTCTACCGGAACAATTGGAATTAAAGATGCTGGAGTTACCTTCACGCAACTTGCAGCACGAGAAGTGACATATACACTTACTCCTGAGTTTGAAAACTTTACTCTTTCCGCTGACGGAGGTGAAAACGTAGGAACTATGTACGCAGATTACGACATTACAAACAAACGTAACTACTACCAGTGGACAACGAAAAACACTTCAACAGCACAAGACTATGATCTTGTTCTTCAATGGGCTGTTCCTGAGAACATGCAGGGATTCTCTCTTACTAATCCAGAAATTGAAATTGATTATAAGACAGATACTGTCACAGCAGCGGACAACCAATTGGATATTACGCTCTTGGATACTGCAGGAACGGTAGTAGCTCTAACAGGTGGCACAGCTCTTAAAAGCACTGTTGCCGGTGATTGGGTGGATGGTGCAGACATTACTTTCACCGGAGGAACGTTTACTTCTGGAGAATACATTACAATGATTATTAAAATGAGTTCAAAGGCAACCAGTACTTCAGACCTAAACCCTGCATTCATTGGACAGATTAAATTCAACGCTCTCGTTAAATAAGAAAGTGAAAAAGTAATATTAAAAATCCTTCGCTTCAGTGAAGGATTTTTTTATTCCCCTGTTTTTTTAAGAAGTCGAAAGATCGCTCAGTACTTCCCGAGCCCTGTCTGCTATTCCTTTTGCTAAATCTTTAATTGAAAGAGCCATCACCTTCAGTCCGTCGGATGCCTCTGACGATTCTATCTTATCAGCAATACTCCAGGCATTCTTTGCCGCAAGGATGACGTCATTCAGAAGTCCGTTTTCTGCTGCGACATACGCTCCAATGAGACTTTGAACCGCATCCGTGGTATCGGTTGCCGCAATTACCACTGGATTTTTTGCGATAAAACTAAGGGCTTCTATAAATTTTCGAGCCGCACTTACGCTTAATCCAGCTATAACCATTTCTTTGTTCTGAAGTATCTGAAGAGCATAGACCAAATGTCGTTCTGCCAGCTCCAAAACAACCTGCGCATCAATTCCCTGTCCATTTTTCAGTGTCCTGTAAATAATCTCTGCTGACTCTCCTCGCGTAAGAGGATCTCCTGGATTGGCGTTCCCGAGTCCATCAAGATCAATAATTTTAAACTGTGTTGCAAATCGCACATAATCAGAAAACCATTGCTCAGTAGGCGCATCTGGAACCGATATTTCTATAGTATATTCTGAAAGATCAACTCGAAATGCTTCTAGTACCATTTTTATAAATTCTGCTCGATTGACCTGTCTCCCAGGAGAAAAATTCCCTGAAGGATCTCCTTTTACGATTCCTTGTGACTTGGCATAAGAAACATATGGAGCAAACCATGCATCATTTGGCACGTCTGCAAACTCGGAATTTCCAGAGGTAAATTCTTCTCCCGCAGAAAGAATGATTATCTTGAGTGCTTCGGCTCGGTTTATTGGTTTAGCTGGTCCAAATGTTCCATCATCATATCCTCCTATAACCTCCTTTTCTGTAAGATATTCAATTGCTGAATAGATGGTGCTATTTAAGCTTATGTCCTTATAAGATTCTACTGGAGACACCGCTGCTACCTTCCCTACGAAGAGAAAGCCAATACAAAGTGCCAGGAAGAGATTCAGAACGCGAAAAGAAAAATGTTTCATTGCCTGTACTATAAAAAATATCTTATGATTGCGCAAATACCAATGCTTTAAAGCAAATATTTTATAATTCAAACTAACGCCCCATTCAATATAAATCCGTCCTGGTCGGTGATTTTTACAGTTGCTATTTCGCCAGCCATATTTCTTCCATAGGTACAATATACTTCCATAAATTCATTACTTCGTCCTCCACAACGCCACATTCCATCTTTTTGTCGTGTTGCTTGTTCGAATAATACTTCTAATTCTTCGTCAATAAATTCTGCTCGACGAGCGAGGGCGTGTTTTTTTACCACTTCATCAAATCGACGGAATCGATCTTTTTTTTCTTCCATCGGAATTTGATCAGTTCGTTCTGCAGCAGAAGTACCCTTTCGAGGAGAAAAGATAGCCGTATAAGAGAAATCAAACTTCATGCGTTCCCCGAATTCAAGGAGTTGTACCATGTCTTCTTCTGTTTCTCCCGGAAACCCCACAATAATATCAGTAGCAAGTCCACATCCGGGGATTTTTGTACGTATTTTTCGTACAATTTCTTCAAATTCTTCGGTCGTGTAATTCCGTTTCATTTCTTTTAGCACAGTATTACTTCCATGCTGTGCGGGGAGATGTACATAGGAACAAAGCGTTTCACAGTCTGCGATAGCATCGATTACATCATCTTTGAAATCTTGTGGGTGAGGAGAAGTGAAACGAACACGTCGGAGCCCATCTTTTGAAAGCGTATCTACTTCGCGGAGCAATGTCGCAAAACATTTTTTCCCTTCATGTGTATACGAGTTTACATTCTGTCCCAAAAGCGTGATTTCGAGTGCCCCCTTTTGCACAAGTTTTCCACACTCATCGAGGATATCCTGCATGGGACGCGAGATTTCTCTTCCTCGTGCGTGTGGAACGATACAATAGGCACAGAATTTATCACATCCTTGCATAATGGGAACAAAAACCTGTTTTTTGTTTTTTACATGTGGAGATATTTCAAAATAGTTTTGAATTTCTTCAGCATAATCAATTTTCCCAGGGAAAAATTCTTCTATTATCTTGGGCAATTTCCCCAAGTCTTCAATGCGAAATACAAAATCAACAGAGTCGAGTTTTAAAATCTTATCATTTGAAGTAGCTTGTGATCCCGTTTTTCGTACCATACACCCCGTAACACCGATACAGGCGTTTGGAGAATCTTGTTTTAACTTTCTCATAGCACCGACAGCTTTATCTTCTGATTTTTGTCGCACACTGCAGGTATTAAATATTACCAGATTTGCTTTTTCTGGAGCTTCAATTTTGTTCCAACCAGCACGTTCCAGAAGACCAATGATTCGCTCAGAATCAGAATAGTTCATCTGGCAGCCAAAGGTTTCTATACAAAAATTTAACATCGAGCGGAGTGTGCCAGTTTTAAGAGAAAAAACAAAAAAAAAGATCCCGCATTGCGAGATCCCTTCCTATTTACATTAATAATAAATTATCGTCTCCAACGTTCGATTTTGTATAATCCACTTCGCTCTCCATCAAGCTGGTTCTTGCGTCCTCTCATGTTTCCACGAGTTTTCGCTTTCATATACCCAGTACGTGTTGGTGCAAATTTTTTGTAAGATCGTCCATATCCGTTTGTTGCACGGTATGAATCCTTCAAACAATTTTTCCAGTGGTAGCAGTGATGCTGAAATACAACTCCAGGTTTTTCAACATCTGCACCAATATTTTCTTGGTACAAGTGATTTACCAATCCTTCATTGTTATACGTGAATGGTTTGTAATCCATAGAACGAAATCCACTGTCTCCAGTACGTCCTTTTCGGTACATTTGATAGTCTTCAAGAGTGTTTAGATCTTGGATTTGTTCCATGTTTACAGCGAGAGATGCTGTTTCAGCAGTTTCAGCTGGTGTAGCAAATGATATAACAGGGAAGGCCAGTGCCGCGACGATGAGAAGTTTTTTCATAGGTTGAAAGTTAAAAATTCGCTTAGATACTGCCAGGTTTTTTCTTCTTGTCAAAATTTTTGCCGAGCAGGTTATTCTGTTAGAATTCGCAGGATGATTTTAAATGATGCTATTTTCAGAGCCTATGATATTCGAGGAGAAGCCTTTGTTGATTTTGATGAAGATGGATTATTCATTGTTGCACAGGCATTTGGACAATATTTATACAAAAAATTTGATGCACAAGGCACAGAATTGCGTCTGCGTGTTCTCGTAACAGGGGACGGAAGGCAGTCACAACCAGAATTGGCACCAGCACTTGAAGCAGGACTTGAAGCAGCGGGATGTGATGTTGTTTGGGGAGGAACAGTTCCTACTCCAATAAACTTTTTTGCTTTTCGTGATCGTAATTTTGATGGAGCTATCCAGCTTTCGGCAAGCCATAATCCGGCTTCAAATAATGGTTTGAAACTTACAGATCGATTTGGGGCGGTATGTGGAGAGGAGATTCAAAAAATAAAAGAAATTTGCAAATCGCTGAATCCAACAAAGCGAAAAGGGGTTGTGGCCAGAGAAGATATGGAATCAGAGCTTTTGATAACTTATACAAAAAAAATAAAAGAATCAGTGCTTCCACATCAGGGGCGTTCGTTAGTTCTTGATGCGGGGAATGGTATATCAGGAATGGTGTATCCGCAGATTTATCGTGCATTGGGGCATCAGGTCGATGAATTGTTTTGTGACCTGGATACGACATTTCCAAATCATCAGCCAGATCCAGAGCGCCCCGAAAACCTACAAGATCTTGTTTTTCGAGTAAAAGAAGTAGGAGCACATTTTGGAATAGCGTTTGATGGGGATGGGGACCGATTGGGAATCGTATTGAGTGATGGAATGATTTTGAATGCCGATAAAATTTTATTTATTTTGGCAGCAGATTTTCTTTCTCGAAATCCAGGATCATCAATTGTAGTCGACGCAATGAGTTCCGCGACATTAGCAGAAAAAATTAGTGCCATCGGAGGACGGGTTATTCGTTCCAAGACAGGGCATTCTTTTATTGAAGAAGCGATGCATGAACATGATTCTCTCCTGGGAGGAGAACAATCGGGGCATATTATGCTCGGAGAAGATTTCTACGGACATGATGATGCATGTTTAGCGGGATTACGGTTTCTTGCTGCGGTTGAAAAATTCCCCTCATTACTTACGGAAGTAACCGTGAAATGGCCTGATTTATTGGAGTTTTCTGAAAAAATTGACGCACCAGATGATCAGAAATTTGAGATTTTAGAAAAAATAACAAAACAGTTAGTCCAGAAGTTTCCAACAGCCGATACGACGGATGGAGTCCGTATTGATTGGCCAGATGGAGAGTGGGCGATTGTTCGTTGCTCGAATACTTCTCCCAAAATTGCCGTGCGGATTGAGGCAATAAATGAAGAAAGTTTAGAAAAGAAGCGAGAGTTACTTGTGGGGATGTTGGAGAAATTTCTGGTATAGAAAAAACAACAGACAGAGTTCGATGAATTCTGGTGAACACATCGTTCACCAGATTTTTTCACTTAATTTTTTTTCATTGTAGTAAGCTTGCCAATATTCGTGATTAGTAAGTACTGACTATTTTCTATTCCTTCTAAAATCGATACGTATTTCGTTGTATCAATGAACACTAAGCAATGAACTATCATAAAAGTCCATGGACCTAGTTCGGTTAAAAATCTATCTTCATTAGAAGATATTATTGTTAACAATTTTTTCTCCGCATCCGTTGCGTTGGTTATTGTTGCAAACAAGGCATTAGATAATTTTCCGTAAAAAGAATTAAATCCGAATACTTGTTCCTCATCCTCATAGAGGGTAGTATCAATTTCTTTCTTTTCGTAATTGAAAATTACCAGGTTGATAGTTTTCTTGTCAATTTTAGTAATTAAATCAACTACATTTTGAATATTCCCATTCTTGAGAAAGGAAATTACTTTTGATATTAACTCTTTCTGTTTCATAGCATTTATTTTTTTAAGTATATAATTCTTGGAATCAAAAGTTATTACACATGATGTAATGGCTATTGATTCCAAATGACTCTGTCTGTTGTTGTCAAAGATCTGAGACTAAAATTCCAGGGGAAAATAATCTCAAGACTCAAGTCCGATTGAGTTGAGTAATTAATAATTAATACAAAAAAAACAAGAAGTCAAATTAAAGAAGGAGGTTTGAGAGAGCTGGTATTTGGTAATAAAAAACTCCCCGCAATACGAGGAGCTTTTTTGAATCGTAATTTTTAAACTATGAGTTTCGTTCAGTAATAATTTTCTCAGCAACACCGTTTGGAACTTTTGCGTAATTTCCAAATTCCATCGTGAAACTTGCTCGTCCTTGAGTAAGTGATCGAAGCTCTGTTGCATATCCAAACAATTCCGCCAACGGGATTCTTGATTTCACAAATTTATTGAGTCCACGATCTCCTTGTTCTTGGATAATTCCACGTTTTGATGAGATATTTCCCATTACATCTCCTAGATAATTTTCAGGAGTAATAACCTCAACATTCATCATTGGCTCTAGAATAGCTGGTGAAGCTTTTTTACCTCCTTCTTTGAAGGCGTTTGCTGCAGCGATTTTAAACGCAAGTTCAGATGAATCCACGTCATGGTATTTACCATCGATTAGTTCAATTTCTACATCTACCACTTGATATCCAGCGAGAATACCTCGTGTAACCGCTTCTTTGAATCCTTTCTCACATCCTGGGATGTACTCATTTGGAATAGAAGCACCTTTGATAGAGTTGATGAATTTGAATCCAGCTCCTGGTTCTCCTGGTCGGATTTTACAAATAACGTGTGCGAACTGTCCACGTCCACCTGATTGTTTTTTGTGAACATATTCGGTTTCAATTTCTTTAGTAATTGTCTCTCGGTATGCAACCTGTGGTTGTCCAATATTCGCCTCAACGCTGAATTCGCGTTTCATTCGGTCTACAAGCACGTCTAGGTGAAGCTCACCCATTCCTGCGATAATAGTTTGGTTTGTCTCGTCATCTGTCCAGATTTTGAATGTAGGATCCTCTTCTGCCAATTTCTGGAGAGCGAGTCCCATTTTTTCCTGATCGGCTTTTGTTTTTGGCTCAATAGAAATATTGATCACTGGCTCGGGAAAATCCATTGACTCTAGTGCAAAATTTGTACCTTCATCACAAAGGGTTTCACCTGTTTTTGTTGCTTTCAAACCAACAACAGCACCAATGTGTCCGGCCTGGATTTCTGCAATCTCTTCACGCGTGTTGGCATGCATCTGAAGCAATCGACCGATACGTTCTTTTTTCCTAGAATTTGGGTTGTATACGTATGATCCTGATTTCAATGTACCAGCATACACTCGTACGAATGTAATTCGTCCAACAAAGGGGTCAGTTGCAACCTTGAAGGCAAGAGAAGCAAGGGGGCCGTCTTTTTTTGGAGGAAATTCTACGTGTTTTTCTTCGTCATCAAGATCAGTACCTTGTGCTGCTGGAATATCCAACGGTGAAGGCATGATTTGAATAACTTTATCAAGCATTGGTTGTACTCCTTTATTTTTCAAAGCAGTACCCGTTAACACAGCAACAAATTCACCAGAGATAGTCGCTTTTCGCATTCCATCAATAATGTCTTTTTCTGATAGCTCTTCTCCTGCGAAGTATTTTTCCATCAAAGCGTCGTCCGTACCAGCCACAGCTTCGATCATTTTTTCACGCCATTCTTTTGCTTCTTCAAGATATTTAGCTGGAATTTCTCCAACAGTGAATTCCTCACCCATATCATCCTGAAAAAGAGTTGCCTCCATGCGAATCAAATCAATGATTCCTTGGAAATCAGCCTCTATTCCTACAGGAATTTGAATTGGGAATGCGTTTTTTGTTAATCGTTCAACAATAGATTCATATGAGCGCCAGAATGATGCACCAGTTCGGTCAAGCTTATTGATAAAACACATACGCGGAACGTTGTATTTATCAGCTTGTCGCCAAACTGTCTCAGATTGTGGCTCAACTCCAGCCACTCCATCAAAGATACAAACAGCACCATCAAGAACACGGAGGCTTCGTTCAACTTCAACGGTGAAGTCAACGTGACCGGGAGTATCAATAATATTAATTTGGCAGTCTTTCCAAAAACAAGTTGTAGCCGCTGAAGTAATAGTAATACCTCGCTCTTGCTCTTGTTCCATCCAGTCCATAGTGGCTTCACCTTCGTGAACCTCTCCCATTTTGTGGGATTTTCCCGTGTAATAAAGAACACGCTCTGTCACAGTTGTTTTTCCTGCGTCAATGTGAGCAATGATTCCAATATTACGAACCTTGTCTAGTGGTGCAATTTTGTTCATTTTTTTTAAAATTGATAAATTTCTGAGAGATTGTAGAAAATGTACCGGAGTTGTCAATTATTTACGAACGACGTACAATCCTTTTGATGAAAAAAATACACTTGTTTTTATATTCAACTCTGTTTTTTGTACAAAATGCATGGGCACAAGTGAGTTCAGATTTTGATGGAATTATTCCCTCACATACAGATAAAGACATAGCAGTTAATGAGCTCGCAAACCGTGTAGAGATGGGAGAATTACACGTAACAGATATTCTGTATTTCATAGTAAAACTTATTGATTTAGTTTCAGCACTTGCCGGAACATTGAGTGTTTTAATGCTGTTATACGGAGGATTCCAATACATGATCAGTGGATTGAATGATGATAAAGAGTCGGCAAAAAAAACAATACGCTACGCTCTCACGGGATTAGTTGTTTCATTTTTGGCATATTTAATTGTAAATTTAATTTTCTTGCAATTCACAGGACAACCGATGCAATGGGAAGCAGTATGGAAACCAAGTTCTAATTAAGTGAGAGAAAAGGATTTTTAATTGATTGCTTGACGATTTTCTGAAAAAAAATACACTCTTCGCGATGGAAACAATCATTCAAAAAACACTCCGAACCCTGCTCGACAAGTTTGGTGCAGAATATTTATGTGTGACAGTTGCTGAAGAAGCAGGTCATTATCGCGCTACAATTGAGACAGATGAAGCTTCTCGTCTTATTGGTCGTAGTGGTCAAACATTGAATGCATTGCAGATTTTATTAAAAAATATTTTGTGGTCACAGAATGGAGAAAAGGTATTTGTTACAGTAGATGTAGACGGATATCGTAAGGAGCAAGAAGAAAAGGTTCTTGCGAAAGTAAGACACACTATAGAGCTTATGAAGGAAAGAAATCTTTCAGAAATAAAATTACATCCGATGTCTCCCTATTTTCGTCGTGTTGTGCATGTATGGATTGCTGCTGAATATCCAGAAATGACAACTGATTCAATCGGAGAAGGAGATCAGCGAGCCATAAAGGTTCTTTATAAGTGAAACTTCAATCTACAGACTGCAAACTTCAAAGGAGAGTTACAGTTGTTTTTAGGCTTGAAAGTAGTGGTATGAAACATTGAAGTTTTTTCTTTTATTTGTAGATTGTAGTCTGAAGTTTGTAGTTTTAAAATTTATTGCATGAAATTGCCAGAATTATTGATGCCAGGAGGCTCACTTGAAAAAGCACGAGTCGCATTTCGCTATGGAGCGGATGCAATTTATATTGGTTCTCCCATGTTTTCGCTTCGAACACGTGAAAACAAAACATCAGAAGATGATATTGCGACAATCGTAAAAGAAGCGCATGAAATGGGGAAAATGGTATATGTGACGATTAATGCTTTTCCGCATCAATCAGCCATTCCGGCATACAGAAAACATTTAGAACGTTTAAAAGAAATAAAGCCAGATGGAATTATTTTTGCAGACTGGGGAATTTGCGCATTAGCAAAGGAGATTTGTCCGGATATACCGCTTCATTTGTCTGTTCAGTCATGTACGATGAATGAGCCAGCGATCAAGCAATGGCAAAGGTTGGGAGTAGTACGTTTGATTACGGCACGAGAAATGAGTACGGCTGAAGTAAAACAAATTCACGACCTGATGCCTGATTTAGAAATTGAATACTTCGTTCATGGAAGTGTTTGTATGGCGTATTCAGGGCGATGTATTATGTCAGCTTTTACTGGTGGGCGTGATGCAAATGCAGGAACGTGTAACCACACATGTCGTTGGAATTATCGTGTAAAGGATGATGATGGACATGAAATTGATATGGGAGCACATGTTGCTAACTGTGTCGGGTGTCCGAGTGGGGAAGCGCGCTCTATTGAAAGCTTTGAAAAACAATGTTTGGTCGAGGAAGAAGAACGAAAAGGAGAA
>Ga0222626_1001413_pt1 | contig 10622 bp, 8 predicted proteins | sample AntAcemetageno91_FD_179862 | JGI IMG/M metagenome (GOLD analysis project Ga0222626, IMG submission 179862) | Saline water microbial communities from Ace Lake, Antarctica - #91 | ecosystem: Environmental > Aquatic > Non-marine Saline and Alkaline > Saline | place: Antarctica: Ace Lake | collected...
GTCAATTTTCAATTAAAAGAGTATCCATCCCCTACCCGATCATCCCAGACTCAGTTAGCCGCTTAATGAGTTCATCTGCCTGTTCCAGGGCATCGCCCTCGAGAAACTCGCATCTCTTGTGCCTCTTTGCCCTTGAAATGGACAATACCTTGGTGGGAGATCCTGCATCTCCAACCTGATCGGGGGACAATTCCAGATTACTCAGATTCCATATCTTCGTATTCTCTTCTTCAAAGGCCGATCCGATTCCAGCGAGGTCAATGTCCCTCGGCTGTACTGAGGACGGATTAATTGTAAGTGCGGCAGGGAATGAAAGTTCGAACTTCTCAATAAAGCCGTCTGCAGTTCGTTCAACATAAAGACCGGAATCTTTATGGTTAATTGAGTGGACCTGGGTAACCAAGGGAATACCGAGGAGCAGCGCAGCCTGGGGACCCACCTGACCTGTATCACTATCAGAGGTCCTTGTGCCGAACAGTACCAGATCAAAGGGCGCCAGTTTGCCTATGGCGGCAGCGAGTGCAGTTGACGTTGCAAGGGTATCAGATCCTGCAAGGGCCGGATCGCAGGTTAAAACGCCCCGGTCAACTCCCATGGCCCTTGCCTCAGAGATAGCGGAGATACTCGACTCAGGCCCCATGGAAAGTGCGGTCACTATTCCGCCTCGGGCTTCCTTGATACGAAGAGCCGTCTCCAAAACCGGTCTGTCAAAGGGATTGAGTTCAGTCGAATCATGGGAACGGATCATGCCGGCCTCAGGCGCCTTTACGATTACCGATTTGATACAGACTATTATATGCATGGTAAAAAGTGCCTGAAGTTTCAAGTGCCTAAAGTGAGCTAAAGTTTACCCGGTTAAATGCGAACAACTTTATTTGCATCGGGTGCCTAAAGCTTGCTCGCCTCTGGTGAGTTGATCTTTGTTTTTTCATTCGACGTTCGATGTTGAATGTTCGATGTTCGATGTTCATCTTATTCTAATTCCGAACCTCTGATCCTTTTCAATTTCCGCAATCCACATTCCCAAATCATCTCATCAGCCCCCTGGCAATCACCATCCGGTGTACCTCTGAAGTCCCTTCATAAATCCTTGTCACACGGGCATCGCGGTAATATCGCTCCACAGGATACGATTTCGAATATCCATACCCCCCATGGATCTGAACGGCCATGTCTGTTATTTTAGAGGAAGCTTCAGAGGCAAAAAGCTTTGCCATGGCCGATTCCTGGGAAAAGGGTTTTCCCTTATCGCGGAAAGCGGCAGCACGATAGGTCATGAGCTTGGCAGCATCTACAAGCGTGGCCATATCCGCGATCATAGACTGAATGGCCTGATGCCTTTCAATGGGGACCCCGAACTGGCGGCGCTGTCTGGCATACCGAAGCGCCTCCTCGAGTGCCGCCTGACCAATTCCGGCCGACTGGGCAGCGATTCCCATCCTTCCCGTATCGAGCGCTGTAAGACCAATTCTCAGACCCTGGCCTTCTTCACCGAGCAAATTTTTCACAGACACACGGCAGTCGTACAGCCGGATGGAGCTTACCGGGTTTGCCCGCATGCCGCATAGGTCTTCAAGATCCCCTACCACAAACCCCGGGGTGCCCCGTTCAGCAACCACGACGCTCATCTCTTTTCGATCAGCACTGGGATTGGTCTGAACAAAAATCAGACAGATATCGGCAACACCACCATTGGTCACAAAAACCTTGTTTGCATTCACCACATAGTTTTCCCCGTCCTTAACGGCGGTTGACTCAATCCCGGTTGCGTCTGATCCGGCATTGGGCTCTGTTAGACAAAACGCCCCGATTTTTTCGCCGCGGGCCAGAGGAGGAACCCATTTTGTTTTCTGTTCTTCCGATCCAAAGGCCAGTATGGGATAGACAGCCACGCTGTTGTGCACCGTCACACAAAGCCCGAGGCTTGCACAGACCCTTGAGATCTCCTCAATGATAATGGCATAGCTCAAGGAATCCAGATCAGCCCCACCTAACTCCTTTGGAACCTGAATTCCAAAATATCCCAACCTGCCCATCTTCTCTACAACTTCCCATGGAAAGCGCGCTTCCTGGTCAATTTCTTTGGCAATTGGCTGAAGCTCGCGTTCACAAAACCTGCGAACCGAACGGCGTACCACTCGATGTTTTTCTGATAAAATAGTGTCCATAGATCAATTCAAATTATGACCTCACCTTCGAATACACGCCCTGACTCACACTCCTTATTTTGCCTTGACTCTTAAGTCTATAGAGGATGTTGTGTAGTTTTTTCTTTTCAAAACCGGTTTTCTCAGCCAATATAGCGAGATCCACAGGGCCCTTTGCACTTTTAAAGATCTCGTACACAATATCGGATGCAGCGGTTCCTTTTTTCCCTTTAGGAGTAGTTTTCTTTGCTCTCTCTCCGGTTGTTTTCGCTTTTGGGGTTTCAGCCTTGGCCTCACGATCGGGTTTATGTTTGGTCCCGGGTTTAGACCTCTGCCCATCCCGAACATCAGTAAGACCTTCCAGTTTGTCGGCTATTGCATTAACCCCTTGGGCCAGGGCCCTCAGACCTTCACCAACAGTTTTGAAAAAGGGTTCCAGTTCTCTCATCGTCGATTACCTCCTATTAATGTGTTCATAATGGGTGTCCCGCCTCCTCCAGTCTATCTCTATTCTCTGACATTTAAGACCTGTTCTTCATGGTTCTTCCACATAAGCAAATGATTGTTAATGTTACCACATACATCAAATGATTGTAAACTCCTGTGATTGTGCACTCTCCGCAGTCGGGGTTTGACAAACATTGATGGTCTCGTAAAAAGTCTCCAAGGCCGTCACTCCCGCGAAAGCGGGAGTCCAGAAGTGATCGATTTCCCTGGATTCCCGCGTTCGCGGGAATGACAAAAACAGGTGATTTTTGACTTTTTACGAATTCATCAACACTGAAGAAGCACAAAATAAGGGTGGGATCAACTCTTGACATCAGACCTGGTTAAATGGTTGAGTAGTTGAGTGATTAAAAGGAGGTACCCTTTACCCCATGTTTTCCCTCGAATCTTTCCACCAGGAATATGAAACTGACACCTCTGACCTCGCAATCAAGGACCGGCAATTTCGTTTTTTCGTCCCGAAATCGATTGATAAATTCCTTGATCCCGGGGATCTCTTCCACGATTTTCCCCTATGGTCCAAGATATGGGAAGCCTCTATTATATTGTCAGACTATCTGGTCGGGATGCCGGTCGATCCGGAGAAACGCTTTCTTGAGATCGGATGCGGTATGGGTGTGGTAGGCGTTGTTGCCTCTGCCTTCGGACATCGTGTGACAATGACGGAATACAACCCCGACGCCCTGAACTTTGCCAGGGCCAATACCCGTGCTAATCTCACCGCAGGAGACGCAGGCCTTGAAATTACTGAATTAGACTGGAGCAAACCCCGGTTAGAGGGGTTATTTGACTACATCATAGGTTCGGAGGTAATATATAAGGAAAAGGATTATCAACCTATCCTAAAACTTTTCAAGACCTATCTAAGGCCTTCAGGAGAGATCATCCTGGCTGAGGGGGTTAGAAAGACAAGCATGGAATTCTTTAGACAGATGTCGGGGCTTTTTGACATCACCGCCCAAAAGAAAATCCTCCGTTCCAAAGGAGAAGAAGCCCGGGTAATATTGGCTAAGATGAAGTGCAAAACCCCTTATAAATAGTGGCACCTAAGTGAATCCTTAGATAGTGCCTGAACAAAAACTGTCTTTTTCGCCAATCTCTGCGTCATAGAAAAATTTTAATCCTCAAAATACTCAATGTATTCCTGCGGTTAAAATTTTGATCTTCCTTGACCTTGACAAAAAATCCTAGTTTTTGTTCAGACACTAGATAAAATCAACGGCCAACCGTCTCAATAAAACACCCTCCGCTGCTTCCCCCGCCTCCTTCTTCAAAAGCGAGGAGTCTAAACATCAGGACATCATAGTCAGTACCATTATAGCTGCCGCCCAAAATCAGGATCTTGGCGTCTGCCTGAATCACCACCCCCTCGCCATAATCATTACCCTTTCCCATGTCAAAGGTCACCACTCCGCTTCCTCCAAAGGTGTTATCCAGGCTTCCATTGGGATTGTATCTCAGGACCAGGACGTCGTAATCTGTTCCATTGCGGCTCCTGCCTGTCACAACGATCTTGCTTCCTCTCTGGATGGCCAACCTTCGACCATAGTCGTTTCCATTACCGCTGTCATAGGTTACGACTCCCTTCGTACCAAAGGTATCATCAGGAGTCCCGTTAATATTATATCTCAGGACAAGGATATCTAAATCAGTACCATTATCCTGACCCCCTGAAACAACAATTTTACCGTCTGACTGAATCACAACCCCCCGTGCGCCGGCATTTCCATGTCCTCCATCATGGAAGGCGACTCCACTTGTGCCAAAGGTAGTATCGAGGCTACCGTCACTATTGTACCTCGCCGTCAGGACTTCAAAGCCTTTCTCAGTATTTGTATAACCTGAAACAATAATTTTGCCGTCTGTCTGAATCACAACCCCGCGGAAGCCATCGTTTCCATACCCGCCCTCATAGGTGACAACCCCATTTGAGCCAAAGGTATTGTCCAACGCCCCATTGGCATCATATCTCAGAATCATGGCAACACGGGTTGTCGCATCAGAGCTCCATGCAGTAACAACAATCTTTCCATCGGTCTGAACCGCAACCGCACGTCCTTTATCGTCCTTATTCCCGTTGTCATAGGTGACGACCCCGTTTGTACCAAAGCTGTTGTCCGGCGTCCCATCAGTATTGTACCGCATAGTCAGGATATCATAACCCGTTCCATTATAGGTATACCCTGTTAAAACGATCCTGCCATCCGGCTGAATAGCTACCAAACGACCACAGTCGTCTCCTTTCCCACCGTCATAGGTTGCCACCCCGTTCGTCCCGAAAGTCTCATCAAGGGTCCCGTTGTCATTATATCTCAGAACCACCACATCAGAGTCTGTCCCATCTTCAATCCCGGATGACACAACGATCTTGGCATCCGCCTGAATCACAGATCCAAGATATGAATCTTTATCCCAACCATTATAGAGGACATACCCGTTAGGGGGATTAAATGTAGTATCAAGACCTCTCTGAGGCACCAACACCGGGCACCTGGCAACCTGAAGCTCTCCCAAAATTACGGATGAGGCATCACCGTGCAACCTCCAAGATACGGTCTTGTATCCGGTGGTCTCTATTGGGACTCCGACTCTCAGACAAACCTGCTCAGTGCTTCCAGCACTGATGTCATGGACCCTTCAAGAGCGAACATAGCCTTCGTTTACCGGGCAGACCTCGCCCTCGCGGCAGCAATCCATCACTGTCCAGTCTCCTGGAAAACTGAGGTCGATATCGGTAATAGCCTCACCATCCGGGGAAGAATTGGTTACAAGAAAACAGAGAGTCTTGTTCTCCCCGGGTTGATAGCAATCAGCACTGGGATCCAAAACAACCTTGGACGGCCCCAGGCTCGCGCCTGTCTCCACGGCAAAAAATAGGCAAAGGGCCATCAGAACACAGATCTCGAAACAGACATGTCTCATCATTTTTCTTCCCTCCTTTTTCAATATACCCATTCACAACCATTCCGGAAAAATCCCGCGGATATCATACTTCAGTCCCCATTAATCTGTACGCTCAAAACAGACCGGACTTCACAGCAATTTATTTTTTTCAGTCTCCTTTAGCCGGTCAACTATCTTTCGAATATCCTGCGATCGATTCAGATCAGCCACTAACAGGGCATCGGGAGTATCCACAATTAGAGTGTCTTTAAGCCCCAAGCAAGCAACGAGACGTCCGGCGCGACCTGATACGAAACTCTTTTCACACTCTATAAGGATGGTTTCACCGTCAATCAGATTCTGTTCCTTATCCTGTTCAGATGCCCTCAGTTCATATAGGGACTCCCATGAACCCACGTCGCTCCACCCACACTCAGAGGGGATCACATAAACCTCTTCTTTGGTGTTTTCCATGATACCATAGTCAAAGGAAATCCCTGTCAGGGCTCCATAAACATCTTTGAACGCCTCCTCAAATCCCCCGCTCTCCAAGGCCTTTGCCAATCTCTGCAAGCCTTCGTAGAGCTCAGGAAGCTGTTCCTTTGTTTCCTTTAAAATGGTTTCAGGCTTAGCAACAAAGATACCCCCGTTCCAGTAATATTCACCGCTTGTCAAATAACCACGCGCCTTTTCCAGGTCGGGTTTTTCAACAAACTTCAATACCTTGTAGGTCGGTCTCCCACCCACATCAGTCTGACTCTGATCCCGCCTGATATATCCATAACCGGTCTCAGGCCTGTTCGGCACAATCCCTATGGTAACGATCCCCCCGCTCTCTGCAATCGCCTCTGCTGCCCTGAGATCTTCCAAGAACCGAGAAGGATTCCCGATAAAATGATCTGCAGGCAGGAAGGCCACCGGTCCTTTGCAGCCCAAATGCCTTGCATATACAGCGCCCAATCCGATACAGGGAGCAGTATTCCTCCCCACAGGCTCTGCAAGCATATGCAATCCTCTGCCCTTAAATAGATCTTCAGCCTCTTCGAGATGCTTCTCTCCCAAGACAAGGATTATCTCTTCGTCACGGGCAATGGAGTCCAGCCTGTCGCAGGTCTCAACCACCATAGGACCTTTGCCTGTGATATTTAGAAACTGTTTCGGCCTCTGCCTCCGGCTCGCGGGCCAGAAGCGTGTCCCGGAACCTCCACACATAATTACTGCAAACATGGTTTCAATCACCTCACGTCCGGTAATCCGCGTTTATTGTCACATATTCATGGGTGAGATCACAGGTGAGCATCCTGTCATGATACCCCCCCTCATTGAGATCAATCGTGAGGGAAAATTCATTTCGGGTCATTATTTCTGCTGCGAGTTTTTCCGCCTCAGCGCCCCTTCCCAGCCCCTTGGCAACGATCTGGACATCATCAATCCATATATCCACCTGATCCTCTCTCATCTCTATTTCTGCCCTACCCAAGGCCGCCATGACCCTCCCCCAGTTGGGATCCTGGCCGTAAAGGGCGGTCTTGACGAGACTTGAGTTAGCCACCGTCCTGGCAGCTCTTAAAGCATCCAAAGGAGAAAATGCATTCTTTACCTCAACACTGACCAGTTTAGTGGCGCCCTCCCCGTCTCGAACGATCATCCGGGCCAGGTCCCACATGATATTTCTCAGCCCTTCAGCGAAGATATCGTAATCCTCTCCTTTAAGCTTTTCGTTTCCCGCGAGACCGTTGGCCATTGCGAGAACCGTGTCGTTGGTACTGGTATCCCCATCCACAGAGATCCGATTAAACGTGGTTTCCACCGAGGAAAGAAGCGCGTTTTTGAGGTCATCGGAATTAATACCGATATCGCTCAGGATAAAGCAGAGCATGGTGGCCATATCAGGCATAATCATACCGGCGCCCTTTGCAATCCCCGTGATTCGATAGGTGTGCCCCCCTGCCCGTCCCTCAAAAGTACTTATCTTGGGAAAGGAATCCGTGGTCATAATTGCCTGGGCAGCTAAAGGCACAGCATCTAAAGCGAGGGTCTTTGTCAGCCCTGGAATTGCCCCCGCAATCAGGTCCATATCCAACTGTTCCCCGATAACCCCTGTGGAGGCGACCAGAACATCCTCAGGACTAATCCCTAATCCCTGGCCTACAAGCTCTGCTGTCCTGCGAGCATCAATGAGTCCTGCCTCACCGGTACAAGCATTGGCATTTCCGGCATTTGCAATGATGGCCCGGGCCTTTCCGTTTTCAAGGTGTCTCTCAGACAGGATAACCGGAGCTGCCCTGACCTTGTTGGTGGTAAATATCCCTGCCGCTGCTGCCTCCCTATCAGAGACAATCAGAGCCATATCAAGGGCGTCGCCCTTTTTCAGCCCTGCAATCACGGCCGCAGCCTTAAAACCCTGTACTGTATAGTCATTTGTCATTTGTCAATAGCCTGGGTCAATATTCAATTCACTTACCGGCCCCGCAACATTTCTTGTATTTTTTACCACTGCCGCAGGGACAAGGGGCGTTTCTCCCAATCTTTTCCTCCTTACGCCTGACCGTGACCGGCCCTTCATCATCTCCACCGTGACTTAAGTTCAAGTTCCTTTTCTTCCGTTTGCGCTCCTGTTCAGGTCTTTCCCTCACTATTTGCACCCGAAAAAGCATGCTTACGCTCTCTTCCCGGATCTGATCCATGAGCTCCCCGAACAGGGCGAAGCCCTCCTTCTGGTACTCCTTGAGGGGATCGAGCTGACCGTAACCACGAAGACCAACACCCTCTTTCATGTGATCCATGGACTGAAGATGGGCAACCCATTTGTCGTCTATAATCTGGAGCATGATAAAACGCTCAAGATTCTCCAATTCTTCCTTTCCGAACTGCCTCTCCCTCTCTTCATAAGCCGACTTGACCTGTTCCTTGATGAGATCCGGAAAGTCCTCCACCTTCAGGGCGTCAAACTCCTCTTTCCCCATATCCTCCCGTCCTAACTTTAATCGGAAACCGAACAACCTCGTGATATTACCCTTCAGGTCCTTGATATTCCAATCTTCAGGATGCGCGTTGGGGTCAATCCACTGCTCAACCAGGCCCTCCACCTTTTCATCGATCATATCCTCGATGATTTCACTGATCCCATGCCCCTCTAATATATCTTTCCTGAGAGAATAGATAATCTCCCGATGCTTGTTCATCACATCATCATAATCAAGGAGGTGCTTTCTCATGTCAAAATTGTGCCCCTCCACCTTTTTTTGGGCCTTCTCAATACCGCGTGAGATCAGGTTATGCTCGATCGGCTCACCCTCTTCCATACCAAGACGCTCCATAATAGAGGAGATCCTTTCAGAACCGAATATCCTGAGGAGATCATCTTCAAGAGAGAGATAAAAACGGGAACTGCCGGGATCGCCCTGTCTGCCTGATCGGCCCCTGAGCTGGTTGTCAACACGGCGGCTCTCGTGCCTCTCGGTCCCTAAGATATGGAGACCTCCCAATTCACGAACTCCCTCCCCTAAGACAATATCCGTTCCCCTGCCGGCCATATTGGTAGAGATTGTCACGGTCTTTGCCTGGCCTGCGTTTGTAATAATTTCGGCCTCTTTCTGATGCTGTTTGGCATTGAGTACAGAGTGGGGAACGTTTGCCCGTTTAAGCATCCTGCTTAGCATCTCCGACTTCTCAATGGAGATAGTGCCCACCAGGACCGGCTGGCCCTTTTCATGAAGCTCCCTGATCTCGTCACAAACAGCCTGAAACTTCTCCCTTTCGGTCTTGTAAATTGCGTCCGGAAAATTAACACGGATCATATCCTCGTTAGTAGGGATAACGACCACATCTAACTTATAGATATTGTTGAATTCAGCCGCCTCAGTATCGGCAGTACCGGTCATCCCGGCAAGTTTTTCATACATGCGGAAGAAGTTCTGGAAGGTTACCGTGGCCAAGGTCTGATTCTCCCCTGCAACCTTCACCCCCTCCTTGGCCTCCACTGCCTGGTGCAAACCGTCACTCCAGCGCCTTCCAGGCATCATCCGGCCGGTAAACTCATCTACGATCATGATCTCATTGTCTTTGATTACATAGTGGACATCCTTCTCAAACAACCAGTAGGCCTTGATAAGCTGCTGGGTGGAGTGGAGGAGGTCAGATGACCTCATGAACATCTCTTCAAGCTCCCTTAGACGATCATCCTTCTCCGCGTCTGTCAAATTCTCGTCATTTCGAATATTGTGACTCTCATTGTCTAAGTCAGGGAGAGCAAATTCACCCACGCCACCCATGGAGAGCAGATCGATACCCTTTTCTGTGAGTTCTACCGCGTTACTCCGCTCATCAATGGTGCAATAAAGGTCCTGGTCCAAGTCGGACAAGATCTTCTGCGATCTCAGCATGCTCTCTGTATTGTCAATCTGCTTTTTCAAGGCTTGGTTCTTGGCGACCATATCCAAAAATACAGGGTTCTTGGGGTCCCCCCTCTTGATCTGAAGGAGGGTTTCTATCGTCCCCTCACCCACATCTCCGCCGTCAAGGGACTGGCGCGCATCCTGCAGAAGGGAACGGATGATAGAGCCCTGCTTATTCCTGAGATTGATTACAAATGGCTTGACCTCTTCGTAGATCTTGTTTTCACTATGTTCTACAGGCCCGCTGATGATCAAAGGTGTCCTGGCTTCATCTATGAGGATGCTGTCTACCTCGTCCACAATGGCATAGACGAATTCCCTCTGAACAAAATCGACATGGTCAAACTTCATGTTGTCCCGGAGATAATCGAACCCGAATTCATTGTTGGTTCCATAGGTGATATCACATCCATAGGCCCTCTTTCTTTCAAGGTCATCCATCCCGTGTACAATCACACCCACTGAAAGTCCCATGGCTTTATAAATTGCTCCCATCCACTCCGCATCCCGTTGTGCCAAATAATCGTTGACAGTCACCAAGTGGGCTCCTCCACCTGCCAGGGCATTGAGGTAAAGCGGGAGCGTGGCGGCAAGGGTCTTGCCCTCCCCTGTCTTCATTTCAGCAATCCTGCCCTGGTGAAGCACAATCCCTCCGATCAACTGTACGTCGAAGTGTCTCATGCCCAAG
>Ga0222626_1001417_pt1 | contig 10590 bp, 8 predicted proteins | sample AntAcemetageno91_FD_179862 | JGI IMG/M metagenome (GOLD analysis project Ga0222626, IMG submission 179862) | Saline water microbial communities from Ace Lake, Antarctica - #91 | ecosystem: Environmental > Aquatic > Non-marine Saline and Alkaline > Saline | place: Antarctica: Ace Lake | collected...
TTAAAGGAGGGCTCCGGCCTCACCCCAGAGGAGATCATCGCCTTTACCCGGAGCAGGATGGCCCATTTCAAGACGCCCAAAGAGGTGAGGATCATCGATCAGTTTCCACGGGGAGGGACCGGGAAGATCATGAAGTCGGTTCTCAAGGCCCAGGTCCGATCCTCCTGAAGCACATGAAATGAAATCGTTGCACTGTTCAAACAAAAGGGGGTGATAGGTCAAGACAGCTATCCATGGTACGTCATTCATAATCACTTTGGGAAACCTCGTCCTCCGGACGAGACGGAATGAACCTCAAGAGGATGGTGAGGCCAAGATCTCTGCGCCTACACCGGAAAGGAGGATGTTATGAAAAAGATCGCTCTTATTGGTTTTATTGGATTTCTTTTGGCCTTTTTCTCTGTTTTACCTGCTCAGGCAGCAGAACCGATCAAGTTCGGTTTCTTACACAGCCTGAGCGGTGGGGTGGGTCAGGTTTACGGGATACCGGATCAGGCAGGTGTAAAGATTGCGGTTGACGAGATCAACAAGGCTGGAGGGGTTCTGGGCCGGCCACTCGAATTTATCTCCAGGGACGACAAGCTCAACCCGGAGACCGGTATCCGGGAGGCCAAAGACCTGATCCTGAACCAAAAGGTGCACTGGATTCAAGGAACCGTGAGCAGCGCCGTGGCCCTGGCCGTATCCGCCTACTGCAAAAAGCAGAAGACCATTTTTGTGGATACGGTGGCCCAGTCGGCCGCAACCACCGGCGAAAAGGGGCACCGATATGTATTCAGACTTTCTACGAATACCACCACTTACACCCGCTCCGTGGCCAATGCGGCCGCCAAAGAGTGGGGAGGCAAGAAGGTGTTCATCATCGGTCCGGACTATGAGTATGGTCATCGCTGTAAAAGCGATTTCATGAACGCCTATACAAAACTGGTCCCTGATGCCAAGGTGGTCGGAGAACTCTGGCCCAAACTGGGCAATCAGGACTGGACCCCGTACATTTCCAAGATCATGGCCTCGGATGCGGACTTTGTGTACTGTTCCCTCTGGGGCGGTGACGTCCTCTCCTTTACCAAGGCGGCAACCGCCTTTGGCTATTTCGACCGGGTAAAGCACTGCGGCCAGGACTGGGGCAGCATGGAGGCCCTGAGCAAGATGACCAAACAGTCCTATGACAAGGGCGCCCTGGGCGGAAGCCATTACCCCTGGTGGATCATTGATAACCCCATCAGCAACGCCTACTATCCCAAGTTCAAGAAGGTGACCGGCATGGATGCAGGCCTGGCTGCCGCTTCCGGGTACACCACGGTCTACGCCATGAAAGCGGCCATAGAGAAGGCCGGTTCCCTGAATACCGAAAAGATAGTGGATGCCCTGGAGGGCATGGTGGTGAATTCGGTGGTGGGTCCTTTAAAGATCAGGGCCTGCGACCATCAGGCCATGTGGCCTTTCTGGGTGGGCAAGGTGGTCTTTAACGACAAGCATCCCTGGCCCTATATTTCGGATGCCGTTGCCCTTGAGCCTCCGGAAAAGGGGTATCGCACCTGTCAGGAGATCGAGGCGGCCCGCAAGGCGACCAAGTAGGCCTCTCGTTACGTTGGATGAAGGTCCGGGTTTGGGCCCGACGAAGTATTCCGAGCCCGGATCATTTCAAGAAAAAGACTACTATTAGACAGCCATGACCTTTCAAGGATTAATTATTCAGCTTTTGAGCGGTATCAGTACAGGGATGGTCATATTCCTTATTGCCGTGGGTCTGTCCCTGGTCTTTGGTACATTGCAGGTCTTGAACCTGGCCCACGCCTCCCTCTATATGTTGGGGGCATATCTCTGTTTCTGGATCAGCGCCACCCTTTCCGAGGTCACCGGGGCCTTCTGGTGGGCCTTGCTTCTGGCCCCTCTCGGGGTGGCCATCTTCGGAGGCCTTGTAGAGGTCCTTCTCCTTCGGCGCATTTATGACCGGGAGCACCTGGATCAGTATCTGCTCACCTTTGCCCTGATCCTGATCATAGGAGACCTGTGTAAGTTGGCTTGGGGTGTTGATTTCAACATGGTGCCCACGCCGTGGCCCCTTAACGGCCCTGTTATCTGGGGAGACATTATCTTTCCCAGGTATAACCTCTTTCTTATCCTGTGCGGGCCGGTGGTCTTTGTGGGGTTGTGGGCACTGATCCAGTACACCCGTTTAGGCAAGATTATCCGGGCCATGACCTACAACCGGGAGATGGCCAATGCCCTTGGGACGAATGTTCCCCTGGTATATACCGTCGTCTTTATGTTGGGATGCTGGCTCGCCGGGTTAGGCGGCGCCCTTGTGTCACCCATGTCCTCGGTCATGCCCGGTATGGACATGGTCGTTCTGATCGAGTGCTTCATTATTGTGGTCATCGGCGGGCTCGGGAGTCTCCCCGGCGCTTTCTTGGGTTCGCTGATCTTTGGATTGGTCAACGCCTTCGGGATCCTGGTCGCCCCAAGGCTGGCCATCGCATTTGCATTTATCCTGATGATTATTGTCCTTATCGTCCGGCCCTGGGGGCTTATGGGCAAGCCTGAATGATGGAACCTGAACTAAACAGAAGTCATACCATAAAGACGATCGGCGGACTTGTTGCGGTTCTGGTTGGCTTCTTGATCCTGCCGCTATTTTTGCCTTTAGGCTGGCTGAGTCTCGTCAACGAGATGATTATCCTTGCCTTGGCCGCATGCGGGCTCAATCTTATGCTGGGATATGCTGGCATGGTCTCGTTCGGGCCGGCCGGCCTTTATGCGGTGGGGGCCTATACCACGGCCCTTTTCCTCTATTACACCGAGATCCCGTTCGGCCTTGCCCTCATTGCCGGGCCAGTGTCAGCGGCCATTGCCTCCGTCATTATCGGATGGTTCTGTGTCCGTCTAACCCATGTCTATTTTGCCTTGCTTACCCTTGCCTTTGCCCAGATTATCCATACCATAGTCTTTGAGTGGTATGGGTTTACAAAGGGGGATGACGGTATTGTTGATATCCGGGTGCCGGCCTTTTTGGAGTCCATCACCAACTATTATTACTTTAGTTTGATCATCGTGTGTATCTGTCTGGCCCTCATGTGGAGGATCGTGAACTCCCCTTTTGGAAAGACCCTTCAGGCCCTTCGGGAAAACCCGGAGAGGACGGAATTCATCGGAATTAATGTCCGGTTGTACCAACTCAGCGCCTTTGTTCTATCCGGGTTTTTCTTAGGCGCTGCGGGGTCCTTGTTTTGCGGTTTCAACAAGAATGTCTTTCCAAATTACGCCCACTGGATGAAGTCAACGGAGATGTTGGTGGTTTGTCTTCTCGGTGGGGTTTACAACTTCCTGGGTCCTGTCGTGGGATCCATCGTATATATTTTGCTGGACAAGGTCATCACCAGTTTTACCCAGTACTGGCCCCTTGTCCTGGGGCTGGTCGTTCTCGCCCTGTTGCTTTTTCTGAAAGGCGGCATTGCCGGGTTTATTTCAGAGAAGGTTTCAGCAGGGAGGGCGAGTTGGGGGAAGGGTGAAAGGAATGTTTAGCGTCAAGGGGATCACTAAATCGTTCGGGGGGCTCTTGGCGGTCAATGGTGTTACCTTCCATTTGGAGAATGGCGAAGTCAGTTCCATTATCGGCCCGAACGGAGCAGGCAAAACCACGCTTTTCAACCTGTTGACCGGACACATCAAACCCGATTCCGGGGAAATCCTCTTTAAGGATCAAGATATCACAGGCCTCCCACCCCATAGGATATGCAGGAAGGGGATCGGAAGATCGTTTCAGCGGACGAACATCTTTCCCCGACTCAGTGTTTTTGATAATGTTCAGGTGGCAGTGATGTCGTGGGAGCGGAAGTGCAGAAATATCTTCCTCAGGGCCCGGAACATGAACCAAAAAGAAACAGACGAGATCTTAGACGGCGTGGGCCTCGGAGACAAAAAAAAGATGACAGCAGGACTCCTTGCCCATGGCGACCAGAGACTGCTCGAGATCGGGATCGCGCTGGGCAGCTACCCCGAGCTCCTGCTACTCGATGAACCGACCGCCGGGATGAGCCCGGAAGAGTCGAATAAGACCGTAGAACTCATTCAAAGGCTTGCCCGCGGAAGAGATCTCACCCTCCTGTTTATTGAACATGACATGAACGTGGTCTTCGGTATATCCGAGCAGGTTCGGGTGATGCACTTAGGGTCCATTATCGCCGAGGGAAGTCCCGAGGAGATCAGGGCCAACGACGAGGTCCAAAGAATCTATTTGGCCGAGGAAGATTGATGTTATTGGAAGTGAAGGAAATTAACACGTTCTACGGGATCAGCCACATCCTTTTCAATGTGTCTTTGGAGATCGATAAAGGAGAAGTGGTTTGTATTCTCGGGAGAAACGGCGTGGGTAAAACGACACTTCTGAGGAGCATCATGGGCCTTACGGCCGCACGTTCGGGAAAAATCCTGTTTGGTGGTGTTGACATACGTGGCAAACAGCCATTTGTGGTCGCTCGATTGGGAATCGGTTTTGTCCCGGAAGACAGGATCATCTTTCCGGCCCTGACGGTCAGGGAGAATCTGGAGATGGGAACGAAGCGGGGGGGAATGGGCACCTGGACGTTTGAGCGGGTTTTTGAGATGTTTCCCATTCTAGATAAACGCCGGGCACAGATGGGGGGAACCCTTTCAGGCGGTGAGCAACAGATGCTGACCATTGCGAGGACCCTGATGGGGAACCCTGAACTCCTCCTTCTCGATGAGCCGTCTGAAGGCCTCTCCCCCTTGATCGTCAAAGAGTTGGGGAATCATGTGCGTAGCCTGAAGGAAGAGGGGATGCCCCTCCTTCTGTCAGAGCAGAATTCCGTTTTTACACTGAGACTCTCCGACCGGGCCTACATTCTGGAAAAGGGAGAAGTCCGCTGGAAAGGTGGAATCAAGGCACTCAGAGAAGAGCCGGAGATCCTCAAGACTTACCTGGGCGTGTAGGCCCATAACGCCGGCACAGGGAATTCCTTACAAATAGGGGCCGAGTTCTCACTTTTGACAAGGCGTGAAAAATGAAGACTTGCGCCCCTTCGCTTCAACTGTGGACAGCGTTTTAGAAGATACCTTATCGGACAAAGGATCAATCCCCATTTTTCATTGAAAAGGAGAATATGGCCATGAAGTTGCTTCATGTTGACATGAAAGCTGAAAATGCCGTCGCAACAGAGCTTCCTAAAGAATGGCTGACGATCGGCGGCAGTGGCTTGATTGCCAAGATAATGAATGATGAGGTCCCTCCCGGGACAGATCCTCTATGCCCTGACAACAAATTGATTATTGCCTGTGGTCCTTTAGCGGGAACAAGGGCGCCGCAACTTGGACGCATTTCGGTGGGTGCGAAAAGCCCCTTAACATTGGGAATAAAGGAGGCCAACGCAGGTGGCCCTGCAGGTCAATATATGGACCGATTGGGGTTTAGGGGCATTATCGTGGAAAACGCTGCTGAACAGGGGAAGGCATTTTACCTCAGGATTTCCAAAGAGGGAGCGCGCCTTGTACCTGCCGACGAGTTTAAGGGTCTTAAAAACTATGAATTGGTACGGCAGCTCCATGCAAAATACGGTAAGAAGGTGGCCATTGTCTGTATCGGCATTGCCGGTGAGAGGAAATATCGAGGGGCTTCCGTATCATTCACGGATATTTTTGGTGATCCGTCTCGCAATGCGGCAAGAGGTGGATTGGGTGCGGTTATGGGGTCAAAGGGTCTGAAGGCGATTGTTTTAGATGCATCCGGCACTCCACCGGTAAGCATCGCCGATCCTGACCGTTTCAAAAAGACGGTTAAATCGTGGATCAATACAATTGCGCACGACATCAGCTGCGGGCTGTATTCAAAATTTGGTACCCCTTTCGCTGTTGCCAATTCGGCCAATCAGGGCACCCTGCCTACCAATAACTACCGTTCGGGCCGACCTCACGACTTTTATAAAGTTAGCGGTGAAGCCATCCAGGAGAACCTTTTTAAACGAGGGGGCAAGATGCATGGCTGTATGCCGGGCTGTGCCGTCAAATGTTCAATAATCTACCCTGATTCAGAAGGTAACCGTCTTGCCTCGGCCTATGAATATGAAACAATCGCCATGCTCGGTACGAATCTGGGCATCATGGATTTGGATGCCATCGGAAAACTGAAATTCATGTGCGACGACCTCGGCGTCGATGCAATTGAAATCGGATCCTGTCTCGGTGTGGCGGCCGATGCAGGGAAGATGAAAATGGGTGATCTGGCGTCAGCAGAGAAGCTCCTTATGGAAATCGAGCAGGGCACCGCCTTTGGTGAGGCCCTGGGGAACGGGGTTGTCAGCACTGCGAAGACTTTAAATGTTCGGCGTGTGCCCGCATATAAGGGACAGGCTTTTCCAGGGCATGATCCCAGGTCGGTGAAAGGAACCGGCGTCACTTACGCGACAAGCCCCATGGGGGCTGATCACACGGCCGGTCTTACCTACAGGGCACCACGGCAAAGAGAGAAGCAGGTCCAAAACTCACTCCGATCACAAGTCCAGGCGGCCACCTGCGACACATTTGGATATTGTTTAAACTCTGTTCCGGGTGGGCAGGAATCCATCTATGATTTTTTTGCCGATCTGATGAACGCGCGGTACGGGATGGGGTTAACGCCGGATGATATTGTCGAAATCGGCAAACAGACTTTAAAAGATCAAATCAAATTCAATGAGAATGCCGAATTCAGCAGAATGAATGAACTTTCACAAAACTTTATTCGAACCGAATCATTAGCACCAACCGATCAAGTTTTTGATGTTCCGGATAAGGAGTTAAGGGATTTCTGGAATGGGTTGGACGCCTTCAAAGTCCCCAAAAAACATTGGGAAGTTCGCATACCGCCAATGCCTGAAATGCTGTTTGGCACCCATGTGGTCCAAAGAGTGGGGGCAATGGCCAAAAGATTGGATATGAGAAAAGCGATGATTGTCTCAGATCCGGTTATGAAAAGCATCGGGCGTGTCGATGAAGTACAGACAATCCTCCAAAGGGCGGGTATCGCGTCTGAACTATTTCTCGATGTTGAGCCTGATCCCCCTGTAGAATTAATTGAGACAGCGGGAGATTTGTACAGGGCCAAAGATTGTGATGGCATTATCGGCTTGGGCGGTGGCAGTAGTTTGGACGCTGCCAAAGCAATCGCTTTGCGGGTAACGCATCCCGGTGAATTAACCGAATACGAAAGCATTGTAGGCGGAACGGCAAAGATAAAACCTATATTGCCCCCGCTGATCTGTATTCCAACCACCTCGGGCACCGGCAGCGAGGTTAATCCGTATGCGGTTATTACGAATAAGCAGCGGAACGTCAAATTCATGCTTATGAGTAACCATCTGATCCCCAAAGTAGCTGTTATCGATCCGGATTATTGCACGAGCATGCCTCCCGAATTGACGAGAGAGTCAGGTGTTGATGCCCTGGCCCACTGTATCGAAGGCTATGTTGCCCTGGCAGCGCCGTATCATCCCTATTTCGAATCCATGGCACTTTATGGAACCAAACTGATTGGTCGAAGCCTGGTCAAAGCATACAAAGAGCCCCGCAATGTCGATGCCCGCACAGATATGTGTATGGCGGCTGTGTACGGGGGAATCGCTTTTAGTAAGGGGCTTGGCGTGGGCCATGCCATAACACACGTTCTCGGTGCGCATTACCATATCCCCCATGGAAAAGCCGCAACCATCGGTCTGGTTTGCTTTGTCAGGGCAAATAAAGCAGTATGTGATAAACAATTTTTGGATCTTGCTTTTATGCTGAATGGTTTGGAGGATTTAGAAGAGGCCCTGCTGAAACTCTATAAAGACCTCGGAATTACCGCAACCCTTAAAGACAATAATATTCCGGAAGAAGACCTGAAAAAGATCGCGTTCTACACGTACAGAGATGCCGTCAATATCGCCACGAATCCATCACGATTAAGTGAAAAGAAGATACTTTCACTTCTCGAAGATGTCTATGACTAAGGGCTCGCGCAAAAATAACTTCACATTTTCGCATCCCATCTTTAGGTCATCTTCGGCCGTGCCTCAATCGCAAAATCCTCGCAATAGTACTACTATTCCTGTGGTTTTGCTCAATCGGCGCAGCCAGGTAAGCGAGCTTGCAAGACTCCGAATCTAACCTAAATATGGGCGCCAATTCTGGGAACCTATTTTTGCGCGAGCCCTAAGTGCAAAGCGTTTGGTAATCTTTTACTCTCATTGCTACCCGATATAAACACGCCTCTCCCCAAGAGAATATCGTCGAGACCTTTGCAAAACGCCCCCTTTCGAATTCTGCGCTTATCTGCGCAATCTCAGCGTCAAGCTCATCCCGCTCATAGCGGGACTTGAAATATTCAATCCCGCGCATCGCGGGATCAATATTCAATAGTCAATTCCGGCTTCGCCGGGTTAGGCATATAAATCATTCGCCACACTCTCGAGCCCCAGTTCCACCAGCTTTTCCTTTTTGGGTTTTCCCGTGTCCCAGTCCCACTGACTGACAGCGTAGAATTCTTTCAGCATCATGTCCATATCCGGCTCAATACCGGCCGTGCCGCCTTCTTTGAGCGCTTTGCGGGTAATGTCGGGAAGCCGGTCATCTTCTCGGGAGATACCCAGCTTGTTGTTGATCGCGCGTTTTAAGTTCAGGGACCGTTCGCCGAATGTCAGCAGATCCATGGTCTTGAAATCCCATCCCGTGATATCCGCCAGTATCCGGGCAATCATTTGGGCCGGTATTGGTGAGAACTGGCATAAAGTGAAACTGTTGTAAAGTTCACAAAAACTTAATATCTTGGCCGTCATTGCCCCTTTTTGCGCGGGATCATTCTTGTCGCTAAACGTGATCCCAAGCTCCAGCCCCACTTCATTGCCCGGCGAATCCAGACTGTAAAAAGCACCCTTTAAATGACACGCACCCCTCGGCCCCACCGCATAAGCAAGGGCCGCCCCCTGGTAGGCCCGTGGGTCGTGCATGGGAAACTCCAGCCCTTTGACATGGGCGGCTTCTTCAGGATCAACCCCGAGTTCAACCGCCATTTGCTTGACGCCTTTGGACAGCAGTTTGCCGATACCCTCCTGATTGATAATCATGTTGACGAGTTTTAATATTGTTTCACTGTCGCCCCAGGAGATTTTCATGCCTGCTTTTTCTTTTGTGAGGAGTCCTTTTTCATACAAATACATGGCAAAAGCGATGGATACACCGGCGGAAATGGTATCAATGCCATGGGCGTTGCACAGATGGTTGGCCATGACCAAGGAATCAATATCAAAGTTCATGCAAAGCGGCCCAAAAGCGGCGACGGTTTCATACTCCGGCCCATCCACATGTTTGATATCATCCGTAAAATCCTTGATGATCCTTCCGCATCCGATGGGGCAGCCGGCGCATGCATAATTAGACATGCGATAGCGATCCCGAAATGCCGGGCCGTGTACTTTTGTGGCCGGGAACACGCTTTTGGTAAAATACCTGGCCGGCGCATCGCCCAGTCGCATGGCAAGGTCCATATAGAAATTCGTACCGTACAGTTTGTATCCCTGGGTATATGCGTTGCTTTTAATGGTGTCCCGCGCTTCGCTGATCACCCCTTTGAGTCTTTCCGGGTTGGCAATTTTTGTTTTTTGACTGCCGGAAACAACCACTGCTTTGAGATTCTTAGACCCCATTAACGCGCCCATGCCGCATCTGCCGGCCGCCCGGCCTTCATCATTCATAATATTCGAATAATGAATCAGCTTTTCGCCAGCTGTTCCGATGCAGGCGACGCAAACCTTTTTGTCAACGTCAGCCTTGATTTTTTCCTGTGTTTCGTAAATGTCCCCCTTGCCCCACAGGTGTGACGCATCATGAAATTCAGTAACACCTTCTTTTACATATACATAAACCGGGTTTTCGGCCTTTCCAGTGATCAGAATACCGTCATAACCGGTGCCTTTCAGACGCATGGGAAATTTACCGCCGGTTGTAGCCTCCCCCCAGAGACCGGTGCCCGGGGAGATACCGCATATGGCGGCACGGCTGACCATGGGTACGTTTGATCCGGTAAACGGGCCGGTGGCAAATACGATGGGGTTTTCCGCTGAAAGGGGATCCATGCCGGGTTTTACATAGTCATATATCATTTTAGCGGCCAGGGTTGATCCGCCGACATATTTTTTCTGGTCCTCATCACTGATCGGGATTTCTTCCGTCCGGCTGTTTGTAAGATCGATTTTCAGGAATTTTCCAAAATATCCTTTCATGGGGCTACCTCCATGTCTCTGATTTCATATCCAGCAGTTTACCGTCATAGGCACATAAAAATATATCCTTGAGCTGTTCTTTGTTTAAGTCATACCATCCAAAGTAAAATGCCGGATCAGTGGGTGTTTGTTCTAAAATCATATCCATATTTTTTTTAAGGTCATCCATTGTCATGCCGGTATCCTTGAGACCAATGGGGAGATTTAATGATTTCATGAAAGTTCGGAATTTTTCAATCAGATTGGACAAGCTCATTTCATCTGAATCATTGTCCCGGACACCCAGCATATCGCAAAGCTCCAGGTAACGATCTGTAACTCTTGAATAAACCTGGAGTTC
>Ga0222626_1001418_pt1 | contig 10585 bp, 7 predicted proteins | sample AntAcemetageno91_FD_179862 | JGI IMG/M metagenome (GOLD analysis project Ga0222626, IMG submission 179862) | Saline water microbial communities from Ace Lake, Antarctica - #91 | ecosystem: Environmental > Aquatic > Non-marine Saline and Alkaline > Saline | place: Antarctica: Ace Lake | collected...
GCCGCTTTTACAACGGCGCCAGCATGGTTGCCGATGACATTGACCGATGCGCCGCCGTTTGCAAAATTTAGGACCATCTGGGGGGTGACTTCCGCTGGAAACAAGCTGATCCCTTCCTGGGTAACCCCATGGTCTCCGGCACAGGTGACGATGCGTTTGTTGGTCAAGTGTACGTCAATGGTTCCTTTGATGGCGGCCAGGCGGGCCGAGATATCTTCCATTATTCCTAAGCTGCCGGGGGGCTTTGCCTGGTGGAGCAGCCGGTCTTTGGCCGCAGCAAAGGCTTCCTGGTTCAAGGTGTTTGGTATGGAGCGAATGGTGTGTTCAAGCAGTGACATGGCGTTACCTCTTGTCTGTTATGTCTTGTTCAAATATTTCCATGCCTTTTTTCATGGCACAAAAATCCCCGCACATGGTGCAGGTTTCCTTTTGTTTTGGTGTTCGTTCTTCCCGGATTTCCCCCTTTGTCACATGGGTCTGTATGAATGCTTCGGAAAGATTCTCTGCTTTGGCTACTGTTTTCATCTCTTGGGTGATGATGCCCTGGCGGGCTTATTCCAACTGTGTTTTCATAGTTTCCTCGCTATGCCTTGCCTTGCAAAACCGTAAAAGGGTTTTGCAAGAAATAAAAATCTTACAAAACCCTTTGCCATCGAGTCTTACCATATCACGAGTACCTGGTTCGTCTTCTGACTTTCGGCATTAGATTTATTTTTTTTACCTTCCCGTGTGAACAGTGGCCATGAGAAAAAATAAATATTTCCGATTACAGCGGCGGGACCGTCACGGAGTTTCACCGTGTTCCGTGGACCAGACACTACCCATAAATTATGGAAACAATAAATACATGGGTTTTGCATAGTCTGTCAATATTTTCTTTACAAACCTAGGTTCCTGATTAATTATAACGAAAATAATTAGAAAAATGTAAGGGAGACCATGGTAGCAGATAAATTGATTAAAAGCAGGTTCCAGTATTTACATATTTCCAATGATGTACTTTTTGGCAATATGATGGCTGTTTTTCTTGGTGACTGGCTGACCCGTATTATGTTTATGAATAGGGCTGGAGACTCTTCCCAAGCCTTTTTGAGCCTGATCCATTCTTTGAATGTTTTTTATAGTGTCGTATGTGTGGTGGTGATGTCCGTGATTATCATCTGGTATGAACGGCCTATCCGATACTGCCTGAAAGCTTTTTACCAGGGGGATGATCCAGACCCGATTTTGCTGGAGAATGCCCGTCGTCGGTTGCTCAATGAACCCTATATGATCGTAATTCTGGACATGGTTGTCTGGAGTATAGGATCCATTCTTTTCTGGGCCGCAGGATCCCCTGCCGGCGGGATTGCTATTGCCAGCGGTCTGATCACTATGACCCTGGCCTTTTTCTGGGTGGAGCATGTGTCCCAGCACAATATAGTACCTTTGTTTTTCCCTGAAGGGGATCTGTCAAGGGTGCAGGGGGTTAAAATTATCAGTGTAAAGATCCGGTTTGCCGCCCTGATTTTTGCCGTGTCCGTGGTGCCCCTGGCGTTTATCCATCTGACCATGCACCAATTTAAACAGATGCAGATGATGGATGAAATGACCCTGCTCATGCTGGTCAGCCGCATGGAAGAAACCATTACCCGGGAGAGTTTTTTGTTCATGGGGGTGGCCATTGTCCTGTCCTGGCTGGTGGCCCAGAATACGAGGCGGCCCATCGTGGAGATTATCCGGGTCATGGGCCACGTGAAGCAGGGTGACTTTTCACAAAAAGCAAGGGTGTTCAGCAATGATGAAATCGGATTTGCAGGAGAGACACTCAATGCCATGACCCAGGGCTTGAGGGAACGCGAATTGATCAAAGATACCTTTGGCAGATACGTGGATGCAAAGATCCGGGATGAAATTCTCCGGGGCCGGGTTCCCCTGGATGGAGAAATAAAAGAAGCGACCATTTTGTTTGCAGATTTAAGAAATTTTACTCCCCTGGTGGCGATGACACCCCCCAAGGAATTGATTTATGTGCTCAACGCCTATCTCAATGAAATGGCGGAAGCCATTAAGGAAAATAAGGGGCTGATTCTTCAGTTTATCGGAGATGAAGTGGAGGCAGTGTTTGGCGCACCTGTATATGAGCCCGGCCATGAACTTTCAGCCGTTAAAACAGCCCTTGCCATGCGCCTTCGCCTTGCCGGGCTTAATAAACGGTTTGCAGAGGAGGGAATTCCCCCACTCGCCCACGGGGTAGGAATTCACACGGGTTTTGTCCTGGCGGCCAACATCGGCAGTGCAGATAGATCTGCCTATTCTTTGATCGGGGACACGGTGAACCTGGCTTCCAGGATCCAGGACCTGACCAAGGAATTTAAAACCGATATCCTCGTCAGTGAGGCCGTTCAATCTTTGCTATCGGATCTCTATGATTTTCAACCCATGCCGGAGACCATGGTCAAAGGTAAACCGGATGCCATCCGGGTGTTTTCTTTGAACCATGAAACTTGAACCATGTGCGGTGATTTTTGTGCCGTGAAACGGGTTCGAGACTTTTTGTAAGTTTATATGGGAAAGATCAATTCCCTGCCAAAAAATATTCTGGCAGGGAATTTCGGAAAGGGTTATCCTGCTTCATATGTGCAGGATGTAAAATCAATTTCTTCTCCGCATTTGTTACATTTGTGAACTTTTTCAAATTCATCGGAGAAGATTTCTTTTGGTTCACCACATTTGGGGCATTTGCAGGTGAAGGACTTTAGGTTTTTAAAATTTTCAAAACCCGGACAATGTTGGGGTGTAGTCATGGCGACCTCCTTATGGTTGTTTGTTAATTTGCATAAACACAAAATCCATGGATCAATTTCTAACAACGGTTATCAATTGAGCATTTGGTTATAAATAGAGGGGTTTTTTTTGATCTTCCCCATGTTCATGTGTACCAAATTTTCGGAGATTGTCAATACCCGGATTTCACTTTATTATTGCAATGGAGGGGATTATCCCAGATCCACCAGGGTTCTGCCCCGCAGCTGTCCCTTGAGTATTTGTTCAATACGGGTCCCAAGGTTTTCAAGGCTCACCCGGGTGGACATGCTTTCCAACATCTTGGGTTTCCAGTCGGTTGAAAGATGTTCCCAGAGGGTTTGGCGCAAGGGCATGGGACAATTCTGGGAGTCAATACCGATTAAGGAGACCCCCCTTAAAATAAAGGGGAAGACATTGATGGGCAGGTCCGGGGAAGCAACATTGCCGCAGCAGGTAACAATCCCTGAGGCATTGGTGGATTTGATGGCCGTGGCCAAAATATCGCCGCCCACGGTATCAATAACCCCTGCCCAACGGGGCTTTAAAATAGGGGGGCCGGTATTTTCAAGAAACCTGTCCCGGGCAATGACTTCCGTAACCCCCAACCCTTCCAGGAATCCGGTGTCGGGTTTGCCTGATACCGCATCAACGGTATATCCCAGTTTAACAAGTATTGCGCAGGCAAGGGACCCCACTCCGCCGGTGGCACCGGTCACAAGAATGGCCCCCTGGGCAGGTGTTACCCCGCAAGTCAGTCGTTCAACTGACATGGCAGCCGTAAATCCTGCCGTGCCGAGGATCATGCTTTGCTCCAAACTCATGCCCTTGGGCAGGGGAACCACCCAGTCGGCAGGGACACGGATATACTGGCCAAAGCCGCCGGAGGTATTCATACCCAGGTCATAGGAGGTCACAATGACAGAGTCTCCTTTTTTAAAGGCCGGTACCTGGCTTTGTTCCACAATGCCTGCCGCATCAATGCCCGGGGTGTGGGGATATTTCCGGGTTACCCCTTTATTTCCCGATGCAGACAGCGCATCCTTATAGTTCAGGGAAGAATACTTCACCCGGATGAGGACCTCCCCTTGGGGCAGATCGTCACTATTCGCCTCTTTCACGGCGTGAGAAAAGTTCTTGTCTGAAGTTTCTTCCACGATAAAGGCCTTGTATTTTATTTTTTCCATACTACCTCCATATGATTTTTAAAATATGATGTTCAATTCATAGTATGGCTGGGAAGATAAGTCAAACCTTTGGATTTGGGGCCCAAATTCGTTGGGAACCTCTTCAATGGGGGTGGGGGTGACAAATCCGCCGTGATACCACCCCGGGCCGTTGAAATTCTTTGCCCGGGCGGGTGCAGGGGGTTTTTAGGAATTGTCTCTCTTCTTTCGCTGGTAAAAAGGCAAAAAAAAGTGTATGAGTTTCGGGGATATTAAAAAACTATAGACTAACCAAGGGGATGAGCAATGCCTAAATCATCTGAAGGTACCACAAAAACCGTTGCCGCGCCACCATCCGAAATAAAGATCAAGATCAATGGGTGCTGGCATAATTTTGAACCGGAGCGTGATATTTCACCCACCATGACCCTCTCCTATCTGTTGAGAGAAAAGTTGGGCTTTACCGGCCTGAAAGTGTCCTGCGACGAAGGGGGGTGCGGTGCCTGCACCGTTATCATGGATGGCAAATCCGTATTGTCGTGCATGATTCTCGCCGTTGAGGCCAACGGGCATGAGATACTCACCATTGAAGGACTTGCCAAAGATGATCCCATTGTGGAAGCCTTTGCCCAGCAGTGTGAACCCGGTTATGGAACAGCCCTGCAATGTGGAATCTGCACACCTGGCTTTGTGATGAGCACCAAAGCACTGCTGGATGAAAATCCCATACCCACCATGGGCGAGGTCAAGGAAGCCCTTTCCGGGCACATCTGCCGGTGCGGGTGTTATGCGGGTATTGCCCAGGCCGTGACCCATGCTTCCGAAAAAATTGCGAAAAAAGGAGACGCCTCATGAAACAACCTTACACACCGCGGCCGAACTCGAATCGTAAATTTGTCGGCGGCTACCGGCCCAAGATTGATGCCTGGGAAAAGGCCCGGGGAAAAGTTGAATATGTCGATGATATAACCATCAAAAGTAGATTTCCCGGCATGCTGTATGCCAAGGTTCTGCGCAGTCCCCATGCCCATGCCCGCATCCGGGCCATTGATGTGAGCCGGGCAGAAGCGCTTCCCGGAGTTGTCTGTGTAATGACCTACAAGGACCCGGAGTTCACCTCCCTCAAGCCCACCAATGCCGGTTGGACCGATGGGGTGGATACCGTCTCCTACGATAAGAAGATGTGGAACCAGTTTAATGATCGCCGGGTATTGGGAGACTATGCCTGCTGGGTAACCGATGAAGTCGGCGCTGTCGTGGCAGCAGAGAGCGAAGCGATTGCCGATGAAGCCATCCGGTTGATCAAGGTTGACTGGGAGGTGCTCCCCTTTGTGCTTGACCCAATCGAAGCCATGAAGCCGGATGCACCTGTTATTCATCCTGACATGACCGCAAATAATATTTTGCCTCCGGAAAAAATGGGGGGGGAGGATGTATTTTTGGACAAGGGAGATGTGGATACCGATTTTGCAAATGCCGAAGTTGTGATCGAGGCCACCTCTACCCATCACAACGCGACCCAGGCCTCCCTTGATAACTGGTGTTGTATGGTGGATTGGAAGGATGAGAAATTTACTCTCTACTCCAATTCCTATGAAGCGGATCAAACCCGTATGCACATCAGCCAGATGCTGGATCTGCCGTTGCACAAGGTAACCGTGATCTCTTCCTATGTCGGCGGACAGTTTGGCCGAGGAGACACAGGCGAGCAACCCTTCTTCCTTTTTACGGCTATCCTTTCCAAAAAAACAGGCCGTCCTGTAAAGTTCAAACATACCCGCCGGGAAAGTTTCCATGATTCCCGTCAGCCAACGATCTATACGGGCAAGGTCGGTGCAAAAAAAGACGGCACCATCACCTCCCTGTACTTTAAGTCCATCGGCAATACCGGTGCCTATGCCGACCATTCTATTTTTGCCTTAAAATTTGCTCCTCTGGAAATATCCGAGGTTTCCTTTGCCCATATTCCCAATGTGAAACTGGAATCCTATGCGGTGTATACCAATAAATTGCCGGCCTGCATGATGCGGGGTGTTGGTAATTCCCAGTTCAATCTTATTTTCGGCCATGTGGTGGATCTGCTCGCGGAAAAGTTGGACATGGATCCCATTGATCTGTGTATCAAAAATTTCGGACACGAGTGGGAAACCCTTCCGGACAAGAGTCTGACCGAAGTGCTGCGCCAGGGTGCCGAAAAGATCGGATGGAAAGAAAAACGCAATAAGCCCGGCCAGGGACCTGTCTATGACAAGACCAAAAAACGGGGTGTCGGCTTTTCGCTTCACCCGGCATGGCATGCGGAATGGCAGGAAGTCCGCCGGGGGCATATCCCGATTTCCATCACCCTGAACCCGGATGGTACGGTTATTCTCAATGCACCCACCGTGGAAACCGGAACCGGCTCAAATACCTGCAACGTCCTGGGGTGTGCCGAATCCTTGAGTTTTCTGGGAGTTACCCCGGAAAAAATTCACTGGAATCACTTGGTCAACACCGATACCAGCATGAAAGACTGTGTCCAGACCGACAGCGCTGTGTCCTACCTGCAGTCTGAAGTCATCGCCACGGCCGTGGAGGATATTAAGCAAGAAATTTTTGACAGGGCCGAACCGGTTCTCAAGGCAAAATCTGCGGATATGGATATTGTTGACGGTCGGGTTTTTGTTAAGAAAAATCCGGACCAGGGACTCACCGTGGAAGAGCTGTTGTTCCAGGGAGATCTGGTGCCTATCACGATCACCAAAAGTAGATTGGCCAACCCAGAAAAAACAGGGGTTCCCTACTTTGCCAATTTTGCCGAAGTGGAAGTGGACATGGAGACCGGAAAAGTGGATGTGCTGCATCTGGTGGTGATCAATGACTGTGGTACCGTCATGTTTGCTTCCGGCGCCGAAGCTCAGCAGGTGGGAGGCCAGGTCATGGGAATGGGTGAAGCCCTGACCGAAGAGATTATCTATGACGAGATATCCGGAGTGCCCCTGAATTTTAATTTTATTGATTATAAGATTCCCACCATGGCCGACATGCCGGACATTGACCCCATCCTTCTTGAGGTCTGGAAGGGTGCCGGAGAGTACGGCGCATGCGGAATTGGCGAAGGCACCCTGACCTGCACACCGCGGGCTATCATGAACGGAATTTATAATGCCATCGGTGTCAGAATTAATGATATTCCGATCAAGCCCGAAAAAGTGCTCCGGGCTCTGGGAAAGGTTTAAGGAGAAAAAGATGACGCTTAGAAACTTCAAACACATATCTGCTTCGTCTCTTGCGGAAGCCACGGATATCTTGTCAAAAGCCAATGGTGCTGTTGCCATTGCAGGCGGAACAGATTTACTGGGGGTTCTCAAGGACAAAATTCATGCCCAAGGCCCCGAGGTCCTGGTGAATCTCAAGACAATTCCAAACTTAAATTATGTGAAGGCAACTAAAACGGGACTTTGTATCGGTGCCCTGACCACCCTCACCGACATTTGTAATGACGAAACCGTCAAGGAACAGTATGCGCTGCTGGCACAGGCTGCCCGTTCGGTTGCATCCCCCCAGCTGAGAAACATGGGCACCCTTGGCGGCAACATCTGTCAGGAACCCAGATGCTGGTATTATCGGGCGCCGGACGATCTGTTCCATTGTTTGAGAAAAGGCGGTACCAAATGTGCAGCCCTTCTTGGGGAGAATCGGTATCATTCGATTTTTGGCAGTGTGAGGGTAGCCGAACCCGCCTGTTCGGAAATCTGTCCCGGCAGCATTGAAATTCCGGCCTATATGGACTTTGTCCGCAAGGGAGATCTTTCCGGTGCTGCCTCGATTGTCCTTGCAAACAATCCCATACCGGCCATTACCGGGCGTGTCTGCCCGCATTTGTGCGAGTCCAAATGCAACCGATCTGAGTTTGACGAAGCCGTTTCCATCCGGAATGTCGAACGGGTTGTGGGGGATTATATCCTTGACAATGCAGGTGAGTTTTTTGCACCGCCTGAAAAGGAGCTCAAGGAGAGCGTAGCCATTGTCGGTGCCGGACCTGCCGGTATATCGGCGGCATATTATTTAAGAAAAGCGGGATATCTTGTCACGGTGTATGACAAAATGCCCGAAGCTGGCGGAATGCTCACCTATGGTATCCCGGCGGATCGGTTGTCCAAGGCGGTGGTTCAACGTCAGATTGACGCCTTCAAGAACATGGGCATTGAGTTCAAATTCAATGTAAGTGTTGGAGTGGGTGTTACCCTGGAAGATCTTCGAACAAAATTTAACACTGTATTCCTGGCATCCGGCGCATGGGGAGAGAGAAGCCTTCCCCTGGAGAAAGCAGATTTACTCACCCAGGGTATTGATTTTTTATCCGCCTTCGGGCTGGGTGAAAAACCTGCCGTGGGCAAACGGGTACTGGTTATCGGCGGCGGCAACGTGGCAGTTGATGTGGCCGTCACTGCCAGCCGTATGGGCGCTGACCAGGTTACCATGGTATGCCTTGAGTCCCGGGACAACATGCCGGCTTTTGAGGAAGAAATTGCAGAGGCCCTCCATGAAGGCGTTATTATTCAGCCTTCCTTTGGTCCGGACAAAATCATGGAAAAACAAGGCCAGGTCACCGGGATGGAGGTGGTCAGCTGTACGTCGGTGTTTGACGAGAAGGGCCAGTTTAACCCCACGTTTGATCCGTCTGTTAAACAGACCATTGAAGCCGACCAGATCATCCTGGCCATTGGCCAGTCCACCGATATTGCCTACGCCGGGGATCTGGAAAATAACCGCGGCTGGATTGTCATCGATGAAAAGACCTGCGCAACCAACATGGAAGGCGTTTATGCTGGCGGTGACATTGTCAGCGGACCTGCCTCGGTCATCCACGCCGTTGCTGCCGGCCGTAAAACCGCCTATTCCATTGCAAAAATTACGCCCAGGACCAGCATGCCCCTGGGTCAATCCCTTGAGGTGCATTGTTCCAGCCATGACAAATGTTCACGCGTGACCATAGAAGGTCTCGAGGACATCCGGTCCGAAGCAGCCCGGTGTGTGAACTGCGGCTGTATTGCGGTGAATGCCTCGGACATGGCCCCGGCCCTCATGGCCCTGGGTGCCAGGATCAAAACCACCAAAAGAATTATTGGTTCAGACGACTTCTTTGCAGCAGACATCATGAAGTGTACCATTCTGGAGCATGATGAGCTTGTGGAGGAGATACAGATACCCGCACCGGCAAAAACCAACCGGCAGGGCTATCAGAAATTTCGAATCAGAAATGCCATTGATTTTCCTATTGTCAGCATGGCCTATTCCTTTAACTTTGACGGTCAGATTATTAAAGATGCCAACATCGTTATGGGCGCTGTGGCACCCATTCCATTGCGGGCCCAGGCAGTTGAAGCTTTTCTTCAAGGCAAACCCATCAGCGATGAAACAGCAGTGGCAGCAGGAGATGTTGCGGTGGAAGCCGTCAGCCCACTTGCCAAAAATGCATTCAAGGTACAGGTTGTAAAGGCCTTGATCAGAAAAATACTTGTGTAAACATCCCCCCTGCCGGTGACCCCAGGGTTGCCGGATTGGTTAAATGTCAACAAAACATCAACAAAGGAACTTAAGTAGAATGAAACGACGCGAGTTTATCACGAAAGTTGGAACAGGAGCAGCCGTTGCAGCTGCAGCAACAGCAGTAGGGCTTTCTTTGGGTTGCAAACAGAAAACAGATGAACCGACTAAAGATAAAAAACAAGAAACAGGGTCATCTGTAATAACAGGTAAAAAAACACCCATCAAGTGGCGGATGCAGACCTATGCCGGGGCCTCCCTGGCAGCCCATGTCTGCAAGCCCTCCATTGATGCCTTTAACAAGGCTGCCAACGGCGACATGGTCATCGAGCTGTACAACGCCGATCAGCTGGTCCCCACGGGGGAATTGTTCCGGGCTATGCAGCGGGGCACCATTGATGCCGTCCAGAGTGATGAAGACTCCATCGGCGCACCCGTGGATGTCTCTGTGTTCGGGGCCTACTTTCCCTTTGCATCCCGTTATTCCCTGGATGTTCCCGTCCTTTTCCATCACTATGGACTCAATGAAATCTGGCAGGAAGCCTATGCTGAAATAGATAATGTCACCTGGCTGGGGTGCGGTTCCTGGGATCCGTGTAACTTCACCACCCAGGAGCCCATTCGAAGCCTTGCCGACCTCAAGGGCAAACGGGTGTTCACCTTTCCCACCGGCGGAAGATTCCTGGAAAAATTTGGTGTTATCCCGGTGACCCTTCCCTGGGAAGATGTTGAAGTGGCCATGCAGACCAAAGAACTGGACGGCATTGCCTGGTCCGGCATTACCGAGGCCTATACCGTGGGATGGGCAGACGTCAACAAATACTATCTGACCAACAACATCTCCGGTGCCTGGGCCGGGTCCTATTTTGCCAATTCGGAAAAATGGGATGCCCTGCCCGAACATTTGAAAACATTGTTCAATTTGGCCATGGACAGCTCCCATTACCACAGGCAATACTGGTATTGGTGGGGAGAGGCCCATTACAGAACAAAGGGCGGAAAACTGGAACTGACCACCATTCCCGAAGCAGAATGGAAAACAGTGGAAGACGAAGCCCTCAAGTACTGGGACGAAATCGGTGCCAAAAGCGCCAGAAGCGCCAAGG
>Ga0222626_1001419_pt1 | contig 10582 bp, 13 predicted proteins | sample AntAcemetageno91_FD_179862 | JGI IMG/M metagenome (GOLD analysis project Ga0222626, IMG submission 179862) | Saline water microbial communities from Ace Lake, Antarctica - #91 | ecosystem: Environmental > Aquatic > Non-marine Saline and Alkaline > Saline | place: Antarctica: Ace Lake | collected...
GTTGACGATGCTGACAAGCGGGTTGGATGGGTTGATTAGATATAGTCGCATACCGTGCAGTCACTCATGGATAGGGATCTCATTTTTGGCCTTCTTTTCCTCAATGCTGGTTTAACGAATGGAATGTCGTAATGACTATTGGTCAGGTATCAATTTTAACCTTCTTGATCCTACTTTGAATCGCCTGGCAAACCGCCATTTCATCCTGCCGAAGAGATTCGAATTCTCTATCCGCAATTTCCAGTAATCCAGCGAGACACGCAAATCTTCTTCGAACCCGGAATGGGATTTCTCCTGGAGATTTGTAGACAATGTCGTGCTCAATCTCAGCCCATGCATGTTGTAGAATTGTTCTGACCTGGATTTCGCACTTCATTTTGTCAAAGATGGCAAACTCGGAGAGTTTAAGCATTTCGGGCCTGAATTCTACCACAAAGTGAATCGATGCATATCCGAAAATTGCAGGATCTGAAGACAATCTTTTATCCATTGAATGCTTAGAATCGATATTAAACTCCTTTTCGATCAGGGGTACTATCTTATCCACATCACTCGGGAAATATGCAATTATTCTTACACCCGCCAAATCGGTGATGCCATTAAACAGGGCATCAGGGACCTCCCCTTCCCTAATTATCTTTTCTCTAAGTTCCTCTGGGTCTTTTTCTCTGCTCGTGATCGAATGTGGGACAATACCGTTAGAACTGAGAATAGACGAAAGGAATCCCTTGGTTTTTTCTGATAGAAGCCTGTAAGTACCCCTCTGTTCTGAAACATATTTTTTTATTTCTTGATCAACGTTCATTATCACAGCCTTCATATATTTGGGCAAAAGAGGGCCAACACCTGGAAAAATCTTGTTTTTGGTGATTGGGGCGTTTCTCTTAGAACACGGCCCGTTGAAGATCATTTCAAATAACGTTTTCCTTAAATCTCCTAAACACTCGGAGGTAGCCTGTGAGGGCCATTAATACATATCCTCTGATGGCATGGCGTGCGCCAACCTTAAAATCACTAAGCTACTGCGCACATGCAGTCAATTAGTTCGCTTACTTTAACAGTTGCTATGCCGGTTTTAATATCAGACATGCCATAAGGAATGACCAGGTCGCTGTTGTGGAAAATCGCACCGCAGGTATAAACGATATTTGGGACATACCCCTCGCGCTCTTCCTCACGCGGTACAAGTAACGGCTCTTTAAGGCGGGCGATGACTCTTGCTGGATTTTCAAGATCGAGCAGCATGGCGCCGATGCAATACTGCCGCATGGGCCCGACACCGTGGGTGAGCACGATCCAGCCTTTATCGGTTTCCAGGGGGGAACCGCAGTTGCCGATCTGGATGAATTCCCAAGGATATTCAGGCTCCTGGATGATTTGGGACTCCTGCCAGAAATGGATATTGTCTGAGAACATGATATGATTATTTTCACCGTCCTGACGGGAAAGCATAACGTAGCTGCCGTCAATTTTGCGCGGGAAAAGAGCCATGCCCTTGTTTTTTACTGCTTTTCCGTTGAGGGTTATCACTTTAAATTTGATAAAATCCTTTGTTTCAATCAGTTGCGGGAGGATTGTAAAACCGTTATAAGCCGTATAGGTCGCATAATAGGTGACCTCACCGTTGTCATCAAAAAATTGCACGAACCGGGCGTCTTCAATGCCGCCGCTTTCGTTTTTCGAAACGGGAAAGATAACCCGTTCGGATATTCGGTGATCGGGGTGGAAACCCACCTCATAATTTGAATTGGCAAGCCAGTACATGATTTCGAAGGTTTGGTCCTGGCGCGCCTCAGAGAAAATGGGTCTTGAGCCAAGCGCTCCGATTTTTTCTTTTAATTCATTATAGGTGAAATCTTCCGGCAACTGGTCAAGAATATGCGCTGTTACCTCATTGCAGGCCTCCATTTCATTGAGCTTAAGTTCGAAGAGATGCCGGTCGTAAACTGGATTTAAACGGACGTCAGGCCTCTCGACATAATCGCTGGTCGGGTCGAAGATAAATGTATTATGCCGGTCAAGGACGCCACTTCGAAATACAATAGAGGAAACATGACCTTCGCCGATTGCCCGCAGGCTCATAATAAAGCGCAAGCTGCCTTCGTCCAGATGGCTCTGATCAGGGTGGAGGACGATTGAAGGGTTAAAAAGGGCAGCCGATTCAATGGAATACTCCATCGTAAAATAGGCCCCGATGAGAGCCCTTTTAGTCTCACTTAGCACGGCATCCCGAGGAACATGATCTCTTACCTTATTCAGGTTACGCTCAAAAACGCGTCTGATGTCTTTGTGCCGCTCGGAAAAATCAAGCATTATTTGTGCAAAAAGATCTTCGGCCGTTGTGTCAGGCAAGGCCGCTATGCGTTGAATGATTTTGGTTATGCGATTCGCATCGCCGGGAATATGAGGGCGGGTTATAACGCGTGAAGTATCCCCTACGATCTTCTTCGCTTTTCTTTTAACTTTCAGTTTTTGACGCTTTTTAGGGTGCATATCATTGTGTCCTTAGTGTCGATTGATATTTAATACACTGCATCGTAAGTCTGTTCATCATGATAGATCTTCAATTCCAGCCTATCCTCGAAGTTGATTTTCCGGTCTGCATTCATCCGGGAATGATCATCTACAGCGGTGACCTGGCAACCGACAAACAAAGCTGTACCAGGTCATCAATCACTGCCGTGCCGGCGCACATGACCGTATCCGCGCCGCCCCAGTATATTTTTACCGTACCGTCGTCTTCCGGAACAGCGCCGCAGGTAAAGACAACATTGGGGACATAGCCCGTTACCTCCCAAGGATCCTCAGGCTGCAATATCCACTGATCGGAAACGCCGATGATGTTAGCCGGATCATCAAGGTCATGCAGGGCCGCGCCGAGGCGATACACTGTTCCGGACATCGTCTTAAAAACGCCATGGTAAATATGAAGCCAGCCTTTGTCGGTTTTAAATGGCGGTGCGCCGGGCCCGATTTTCATTTCATCCCAGTGATAGGTCACCGGTTTCATAATCACCCGGGAATCGCCCCAGTGCACGAGGTCGGGAGAATAGGAAATCCAGATCGACCAGGACGAAATTTCGGAATGTGGCCGGTCCAAACGCACATACCGGTCGCCGAACTTTTCAGGGAAAATAACGACGTTTCGAAGGTCGGCCTGAGTGATCAGCGCAATACGTTCCACTTTTTCAAAATCCCTGGTGCGCGCCAGGGCAATCCGCACGCCGTGACGGGAATAGGCGCTATAGGTCAGCAGGTACTCTCCCTCTACCGGGCAGATTCTGAGGTCTTCGACTCCGAACGCCTCGTATTCGGCAAAAACATCGTCCGTTGAAGGGATCAGAAAGGGTTCGGGATGAACCGTAAATGAAAAGCCATCCTCGCTGTCGGCCCTGCCGATGATGGAGCGCCCGTTTCGCAGATGCGACCTGAAAAGCATAATGTAACGATCGTTGTGTTTGACGATGCCCGCATTGTGAACGGTAGCGACCGGATACGGCACATCCTTTCTTGTCAGTATGGGGTTATTTTTAAAACGTGTTATTATTGGATTATGCGTTTTCATAGGGGTCTGTCCTGTAAAATCATTTCATAGACTTTTATGTATTTATCGACCATGCGGTCGACTGTGAAATGCCGTTCAACATGTCCACGACAGGTTGCGCGGTCAATCTCTTTAATACGTGCAACAGTCTCAATGGCCTCGTTCACGTTGTTGACCAAAAAACCATTTTTGCCGTTTTCGATAAGTTCAGGCATGCTGCCCCTGTCAAAAGCAATCACGGGCGTACCGCAGGCCATGGATTCGATAACGGACAGCCCGAAAGGCTCATCAAACTGTATGGGGTGCAATAGCGCGCAGGCTTTGCCGAGCAGCCGGTTGCGCTCGACGGGTCCGACGCTGCCGACATAAATCACCTTATCGTTGTCTATGTAAGGCGCCACATATCGTTCATAGTAAGCCTGGTCCTGGATGATGCCCGCCATTATCAGCTTTTTGTTGCAGGCCCTGGCGATTTCAATCGCTTGTCTGGCGCCCTTGTCATTGTGAATGCGCCCGAAAAAAAGCAGGGCATCATCCGGTGCAGGCTGAAAATCAAACTGTTTTATATCAATGCCGTGATGGATGGTTTTTATATAGTCAAGCTCAGGCGACTGGTCGGCATCACTGATGGAAACATAGAACACCTTGCTGTTGTACTTTTTGTAAACGGGCAGAATCCCGGGTGATGAAAAACCGTGAATGGTGGTCACCAACGGGGTGGTGGTAAGACCGGTATAGGTCAGTGGCAGAAAATCAAAATTGTTGTGGATTATGTCATACACATCGGCATGCTCAAAGAGTTCTGAAATGTGCAGGCACTCCCATACTTTTGGTATCATAGAGCGATCTTCTTCATAGCCCCGCGGGCAAACGGCATGCAGTGTGCCGCTGGTCTGCGAATCCCCGGTTGCAAACAAGGTTACATCATGACCACACGATACCAGGCCTTCGGTTAAAAGGGAGGCCACGCTTTCCCAGGGGCCATAATGGCGTGGCGGTGTGCGCCAGGCAATGGGTGCGAGCATTGCAATATGCATAGCTAATCCTTTTGTTAATCGGTTTTCTGTGACGACGGCTGGTTTAAAATTTCGTCGGCATAAAGCTTCTGCAATGTCATCAGCGAAATCAGCCAGGCAAGGGAGGATTCGGCCCCTTCATTCTGGTTGATGCCGTCCGCCATCAATCCATCTCGGCAGCCGCCGGTCTTAGGATCATAGAGCGGCATGTTCAGGTCGTTGTGTCCCAGAAACCAATTAAAACACATGACCGCATTCTCAAACCATGTGTGGTCCCGGGTGACATTAAATGCCTCCACACAAGCTTCGACCATGGTATTGGCCTCAATGGGTTGCTGATCAAAACGGGTTATGGGTCCGTCTTTTTCATACCATCCGTTGCTGCCGATGGGCACAAAGTGATTGTCCTCGGTTTGGATGGCAAGCAGCCACTTGAGGGACTGGAGTCCCATATCGATCATATCGCTGCGCTGCATCCATTGGCCTGACAGCAGCAGGGCATGCGGCAGTTTGCCGTTAGCATAGTTTAGAGCGTTCTCAAGCCAGGGCCAATCGTCTGTTCCATTGTTTTTAAACTGCTCGAAAAGCCTGTCGGCAAGAACTTCCCGGATCCTGCGCACATCACTGTCGCCGGAGAATTTTTCCAGGTAAGCATGCATGCCCACCAGGGAAAAAGCGACGGCGCGGGGTGAATGAAAATCCTCTGCAGCTTTCAGTGCCTTCTTGAAAAGGGTTGTGCTCATTGCGAGATGTCCGGGATCGTCAAGAAAAGCGACCGCTTTACCAAGGCACCAGAGCGCTCTGCCATGCGCATCCTCGGATCCGACCTCCTCCATCCACTGCCGCGAATAAGTCATGAAATTGCGAAAGCGCCCAGTTTTGTCATTATAGGCATACAGAAGAAATCCGAGATAATGACCGCTGAGAATATCAAGCCCCAAGCCGTTTGTATGCAGGTATTTTTGACCCATGGCGGCAACCAGCAGCGCTCTGGCATTATCATCGGTGCAGTAGCCATGGGTGCGATCAGGGATGGTATAGTTGGCATGTTGCAGGATGCCGGTATCATCGGTAAAGGCTTTCAGGTGATCAAGCTTGATCTCCGGGAGCTCGAAATTCGTGATGGCCTTGATGTTTTCAACATAGGAATGCCGGGGACGGGGTTTCCGGATGCGGGTTTGCCGCACTTCACTGAAGACCTGGAGGTATTTTCGGGATACCTCCTTCCAAACTGCTTCACGACTGAATGTATAGGCTTTTTTGCGTATGGCGTGCCGTTCGACATCGTTGTCCAAGAGTCCGACAATTTGTTCCGCCATGGCATCCGGATTGCTGAAGGGTACAATCCGGCCCCGGCCTTCGGCAAGCATCTCGGTGGCGTACCAGTACGGGGTTGAAATGACGGCTTTGCCTGTGCCCATGGCATAGGCAAGGGTCCCGGAGGTAATCTGGGCCTCTTCAAGATAAGGGGTTACGTAAATATCGGCGATGCCGAGAAACTCACATAACTCTTTTAGTTCAACAAAGCGATTTTGAAAAATGACATACTCGCCGATATCGAGTTTGCGCACGAGCTGCTGCAGCATAATACGGTATGCATCCCCATGCAATTTCAAAATATTAGGATGGGTTGCACCCAGGATAATATAGGCCACATCAGGATGTTTTTTGATGACCGCCGGAAGCGCCTGCAATACATTTTCAATGCCCTTATTTGGGGAAAGCAAGCCGAACGTGAGCAGTACCTTTTTACCTTCCACGCCGAACTTGTCCTTGTAGAAGCTGGGATCAATAAAAGGCGTATCCGGAATGCCGTGATGGATAAAGACAATTTTATCCTCGGGCACGGCATATATATCTCTGAGGAAGTCAAATGCCTTATGGCTCATCACGACCAGTTTGTCAGACAGATCGGCTGTCTTGCCCATGACGGCACGATATTCCGGGGCGGGGTCCTTTAAAACCGTGTGTAACGTAGTCACCACCGGCATGCGCAGATCACCCAATAGTTTCAGCAGATGGCTGCCGGCCGGACCGCCGAAAAGACCGTATTCATGCTGCACGCAGACAATATCCGTCTGACTGATATTGAGAAATTGAGCTGCGACACTATAATCGGTCAACTTGTTCTGGTTGATCTCAAAGCGCACTTTTTCCGGATATGAATATCCCTCAGGTTTATCATTCATGGCAACCGCCCAGCAATGAATATCGGGGGCTTCCGCTGATAAGCCTTCAACCAGATCCGTGGTGAAGGTTGCGATACCGCACTGGCGGGGAAGATAGTTGCCGATTACGGCAACTGAATCGATTCCCTCATAATACTTAATAACAGATGTCATAACCGCTACCTTTTTGTTTTACGTTTATCTTCAATTTTCCCAAATCGATTTCATTTTATCTTTTTTCCCCTGCCGTTTCTCCTTTTTTGTTTGTTTGGCTTTTTTCTGTTCTTCACGTCTGCCTTTATCTTTTTTTCCCTTGTCGCCCATCTGATCTCCTTTTCGTTTTAAAAAATTGCTTTATCCAATCATTACCCATAGTTCATCAAATGACCCCAAGACGCCCTATGTTCGTCGTATGGTCCTTGCCAACAAGACTTTTTTCCTATCTATGATTCTCCCAAGGATGACTAAGGTTGCAATTCCCGGCAGAATATAACAGAGATGAAAAGCGTCAAGCGGCCGTCCTTTTTTACTGAAAAAGGTAACCCACGTATGAATTACCTTTAACAGTCAACTTATTTTTTCATAAGAAGTTCAAGCCCATCGGAGCATGCTCGGCTCACAGCATAGTCAGCCTCTTCCGTTTGCCCGGGCATTTTATCCCAGCCACCCTTTTCGATGAATTCAGCTCTTTTCCATGAGTCTATTTTTGCTAATTCTTTAAGTTTCTCCGCATGGTTCGGTTGCGCCATAAATTGGGCGACGCAGATCGCCGCCTGACTCGCCAAAACCGCCTCTTCGGTCATGGTTTTGGTCGTGCCGGAGGTTGTCCAACCCCCAAACGCAAAACCGATGATCATTGCGATGACTGCTCCAACAACAATACCCCAAACGCCATACTTAACTCTCACTTCAGCTTCCGGTTTCATTGATAATACCTCCTTGAATGATGTTGTGATGTTTTTGCCTACGATGACCTTGCCACCAATGAGTTGGATGAGGTCATCGACCCCGGCCAGTACCTGACCGTTTTTCCCATAATGAAGATCATTTCCACAATATTTCATTTCCTGTGGGTTCTCGCCTGTCATTTCATGAACTAAAAGAAAGGATGTTCTTTTATTTCTTTTATTTCTTTAATGTCCCATTAAACGAATAGTCTTTTTCTGTATCGCTAAGCCAACCCTTTTTGCTCCAGCGGTAATTCACTTCAATGGAATCTCCATGAACGATTCCACTCCATTTAATTTTGCCTTGTTTTGGGTTCACTGTTTCGGCCTCGAAATAAATCTTATCCTCTTCTGCTCTAGCTGCATACACACCCTCATTAAAACCTCTTTGACCATAACCGATCGACTGAAATTCACCGTTCATAAACCTAAGTTCGTCTTCTTTAACAGCTCTTTTGTGTTTCTCTTTAGATTGACCAACAAAAACTTTACCATCTAGAAGGGCATGGGTGTCAGACCTACACATTTGACAAATCAAAATCCGAAACAATTTTGCTAACCTGTTTTTTCGGTTCTCTGTCAACTGTGTAGGCCTGACACCCATGCTTTTTCAATTCTTACTCCCAGGACTCAATTGAACTTTTGCTCCCTTACTTCTCAAGCTTTGGGCGACCTTTTTCTCTTTGTCTCTTCCATACTTATATTGATTTGTCATTTTTAACCCCTTTTATATTTGGTGGCCATAAATCCTCCCTTTCAACTCTTCTCTCTATGACGTTCTCTGATACTCCAAATGGCTTACAAAGCACAGGACTTACTCTTGACAAAACTGCCCCAGGATCATCTGACAAATATTGTTGAATACCACTGTCTTCTATTATTTTATAAATCTTCTTTACCTCCACGATTAACCTTTCACGAGGCACCAATAAACGGCCCGCAAATTCATTAGCCTGCCATTCGAAATTGCGATATTCCTTATCTGCCATATTTAGGACAGAATATTTCCATTCTTCAGGACTTGTGAAAGGAATCTTTTCATAGATATCCTTGTGAAGGACAAAATGTCCAACCTCGTGGGCGAAAGAAAAGCGGATACGGTTTTGAAATCTCTCTTGCATAAAACAGTCATAGTCCACAACTATTCCGCTTAAATCCAACTTTAGGAAGGCATCCACATCAAGGTCATCCAATAAGGAGTGTATTGGTTCAATGCTCAATCGTAGCCTCTGTTCAACTATCTTTTCCATATCAACCGGCAATGTATTTTCGGGCCAATATTTTTCGCGGAAAGAACGAACGGTTTGCCACAGATCTTCTTTGGGAATCCATTTGCATTCAATATTTGAGTGAATTTCTAATCAACCCCCCTTTCTAATTTTTTTGATCAGCTTGTCTAACTCTTCTGGAGTGGGTTTCTCGCTCCTTATGGTCCTAAAAAACATCGGCAGTGAGTTGAGAACTTCCTTATCAGATAAAAGGTCTTTAGGGATAATGCCCGCATCAATATTTGCCTGGTCCTTAAAATCCTTCCATTTGTTAGTAGCAGGATGAATTCCCAAAATATTTGCTATCTTTTTCAGTTTTTTCTCGTCTTTAGGGGGTGCAAGCGTTCCCCGCTCTATTTTACTCCAATTGCTTGCGTCTATTCCCAACTTTCTGCAGAATTCCCTTAGACCGACCCCTTTTGTCAATCGTTCATCTTTTACAAATTGGCCAAACATTTTCTCCCTCCTTTTTTGGCGTCTCCTTTTTATGCTTCCTTTTTTCTTCCTGCTCTTTTATGGGTTGTGGTAAAATCATTACCATGTGGTAAATATATTACCACATTAATTTTTTGTCAAGGAATTTTCTTAAATTTATTCTTTTGGTAAATTGATAATTGAGAAGTTTGACAAATGAGGAACAATTCAATAGGATTAAGCACAATTTTTCATTTATTTATGGTGAGTTAGCACTAAAAAGAACCAGGAGGGCAGAGCGCATGGCCCGGAAAAAGAAGGTAAAGAACCCAAGGTCAAAGGTCGAAGACTACCGGCATGAGAATGCGAAACGTAAGCATTCCTCCGGCTGGATTGGCTGCCCGTGGGAGGAAACAAGAGGTAGCCGAACAGGACTCGAAAAATCAGCATGTCACATAAAAGTCAGAAAAAATCCAAGGGTATTGTAACTTGGCCGGAAGATGAAAGGCCGCGTGAGCGGTTGCTTCGGATGGGGCCCCAGGCATTGACGGATGCTGAACTGATTGCTATTCTGGTGCGCATTGGCTATCAGGGTACCAACGCAGTTGAACTCGGGCGACAGGTTTTAAAGAAGTTTGGATCTCTGCGTGCTTTGGTCGAGGCACCTTTGTCAGCTATGCTAGACATCAAAGGTATAAAAGGGGCCAAAGTCTCCCAATTGGCTGCTGCGACGGAAATCGCCAGACGAGTTTCTTTGTCGGACGGACGCAAGGCTATTCAAATAAAGGGTACAAAAGTTATTTAGCCGGGTCGGACCAAGATAACCAGTTGATATTCAGAGGTTATCACTCCAAAAAGAGGTGGTTTTTAAGCCTTAAACCTTTATTTTTGTACCCCAAAATACCCTTCTAAAGGATCGCCGCACATCCAACGCAATCACTGACTTTTCCTTAGAAGGCCCTTTTTTATGGCAAAAATAGCGTTTTAAGGCCTAAAACAGGGCAGTTTGTGTACAATTATTTCATAATTTCCAACAGTTGCCTTGGTCCGACCCGGGCCGTTTTTGGTCTTGCGGATATTTTCTGCAGCGGTTGTCCCCGCGACTCCATTCCCTATAATCAAATAATCAGTCATACGCCAACCTCCTTTTCCGTTCCTGACAGTGTATCGTGGACCACATACTTTCTTCCCTTCCTGATGCGTTTCCGTTCTTACTCTTTACCCC
>Ga0222626_1001425_pt1 | contig 10523 bp, 1 predicted proteins | sample AntAcemetageno91_FD_179862 | JGI IMG/M metagenome (GOLD analysis project Ga0222626, IMG submission 179862) | Saline water microbial communities from Ace Lake, Antarctica - #91 | ecosystem: Environmental > Aquatic > Non-marine Saline and Alkaline > Saline | place: Antarctica: Ace Lake | collected...
ACTCATTCAAAGAAGTCCTATCACTTGACCCTGACCACAAAGCATCAAGCAAATACCTCCAAGCATATATCCCAAGGAAAAGGGAAAAGTTAAATAAAGAAAAATATATTAAATAAACCCAATCAAAAGGTAAGGTAGAAGATGGAAAATTATAAAAAAATTAGAGGCGCGAATATTATGAAAAGAGTTTTGCATATTATGTTGATAATTTTTATATCAGAAGGCTTGTTTTTTGGGCCTAACAAAGTACTTGCAGGCGGCTTACCTGATGATGAAGAAATTGCTCAGCATATTGAAAACGCAGATGTTTCCGCTCTCATGGATGAGATAAGGCAGGTAAAAGAGAAGCTTTCTCAGTTTGATGGGTTAAAAGAAAAAATACAGGCACTTGAAAAAAAAGTTATGATGCAGGATAGAGTGATAAGCGATCAGAAAAAGGTGCTTGAAGAACTCTCTGAAGCACCGGCTGTTGTAACAACCGTTGAGGAAAGAGCCCCCGTTGTAGAACAGCCCAAAGTTCTTATAAATAAGTTCATAATAAATGGCGCTCATGTTTTAGGCCCTAAGGATTTTGCAGAAGTGCTTAACAGATATCGTGGCAGAGAACTATCAATGTTGGATCTTGAGAAGATAGCTGGCAAGATTACAAAACTTTATCGCAGTAAACGATATATAAGCAGCCTTGCTTATGTTCCTCCGCAGGAGATAACTGATAACACAGCCCAATTTACCGTTATAGAAGGCCGTATAGGGCAAATTGTTATAGAAGGCGGTAAGCATTACAAGAAGAGAAACATAGAACGTAAATTTCTGCTTGAAACAGGCCAGATATTGAATTATGCGAAGCTCGATAAAAATTTACGCAGAATTAATGAGCAACCTGATAGGACTGTTGAGGCTATCATGGAACCGGGTAATGAGAAGGGGACATCTGATATTACATTAAAGACAGAAGATGAAAGGCCCTGGCATATTACACTTGATTATTCAAATGATGGCACATTATATACCACTAAGAACCGCTATACAGTAGGCTTAACAAATAATAATTTGCTTGGCCATGATGATATTGTATCAGGGAAGTTTCAGATGGGTGATCGTTCTGATATATATTCTGCAGGTGGTAGTTATACCTTTCCAATTACAAAATATGATACCCGTTTGGGTGCATACGGCGCATATAGCCATTCAAATATAGGTGGCCCTTTTGAAGTATTAACGCCTGGTGGTAAAGCTATTGCATACGGAGGTTTTATCATGCACCCCTTATTTGATGAAGATATGCAGAACCCCATAGCTTTTACATTTGCCATGGATTTAATAGCAGGTTTTGATTCCATAAGTGTTTGGAATAAGATACTTGGGCAAGAATCTAGTCATGATGAACTCCGTGTTATAAAAGGCGGTTTTAGCATTGATGAAAAAGACTCAGCTGGCAGAACTATTATAAGTGAAAATATGCGCGTAGGCGTTGAAGATTTCTTGGGTTCTATGGATAAATATGATATAAGCTCAAGCCGTCTTGACGCAAGCAGTCAGTTTATAAAGAATACAGGTAGTTTGACCAGGGTATCGCGATTGCCAGCGAATTCATATTTAGTAGGTGATATACAATATCAGATTACATCAGACCCTCTTGTTGCATCTGAGCAGTTTATTTTAGGCGGCCAGGGTACTGTAAGAGGTTATCCTGAGAATGAGTATTTCGCGGATTATGGTTTAACAGCGTCCGTTGAGTTAAGAACGCCTGCTTTTGTATTCCCAAGAGGGCTTAATGTTCCCTGGGATAAGGAACGCACAGCGCTTTCAGATGCTATACAGTTTGTATGCTTTGCAGATATGGGAAAAGGTTATCTTAAGAAGGCTCGTGTCGGAGAAAAAAAGGAAGAGTTTTTGGCAGGTCTCGGCGTTGGTTTGAGATTCGATTTGTACAAAGATTTAAAAGGAAAGATAGACTGGGGTTTTCCTATAAAAGAAGAGCCCAGCGATGGTTCATCAAGCACAGTATACATAGATATAGGGTACGAATGGTAATTATAAATATTTGTTGTACAAAACTTTTAACACATATAACCTAAAATAATGGCGGGGGAAGATGAAAGATAAAAATATGAAAAAACAAGATTTTGGATCAAGGGTTGCATCAAGGGCTGTAAGGTCTATTCTTTTAATTCTTTTTAGTCTGAACTTCGCGGTCTTTCCCGCGGCAAATGTTTTTGCCGGTAACCTGCCTGAAGGCCCTGATGTGCAGATAGGAAATCCCTCTATTGCATCGAATGGCACAGAGATGACTATCGACGCAGGGGTTCACGATAAGACCTGGATAAACTGGGCGGGTGGTTTTAACATTGGTGCTAATAACATTGTAAACAATATCGGCCCTTCTGCTGCTGCGGCAATGCTCCACAATGACGTAAGCGGCGCTATATCCGATATTCAGGGGGTCTTAAATGGAAACTGTAATGTGTTTCTTTTAAATCCAAGCGGTATATTATTCTCCCCCACAGCCCAGATAAATACAGCAGGTTTTATTGCATCAACTCTTATGATGTCAAAGGATGATTTTGTTGATGGAAGCTATGTCTTCAGAAACGAGGTTTTAACAGAAGGTATGGGTTCCATTATTAACGAAGGTGAAATACTGGCCACCGGCACAGGCGGTGTTACCATGATGGCAGGGTCTATTGAAAATACGGGCCTTATAAAAGCAGACCTTGGCAATGTAAATCTCTTAAGCGGTGAAGAGGTTACCTTAAATATAGACGGTTTAGGGCGCATGCAGGCAGTAGTTAATAAGGAAATACTTAGTAATATATATGACCAAGATGGCAATAAGATAGATACCGGCCTTGATAATGCAGGCGATATCATAGCAGATGGTGGTCAGATTTACATGGAGACGGAGGCAATTGAAGGGGTATTTAGTACCCTTATAAATCAGGAGGGTATTGTCCGTGCCGGTTCCATGGTAGAGCGTAACGGAAAGATTATTATTACCTCTGATTCAGAAGGTATTGTGCAAAATACCGGAACTTTAGATGTGTCTGCAATCGAGCCTGGTGTTGATGGCGGAGATATAGAGATGACAGGCTCTATGGTCGGTCAGTTTGGTAATGTCAGTGCGGACGGAATGGGTGACGGCGACGGCGGTAATATCGATATATACGCAGAGGATACTGTTGCTTTAAGTTCAGATAGCTTAACTACAGCTAATGCCGGTTTAAACGGCGACGGCGGTCAAGTAATCGTTTACTCTCCAGATACCGCGTTGTTTTGGAAAGATGCTCAGATTGAAGCAAGGGGCGGAAGTGCGAGTGGAGATGGTGGTTTTGTAGAAACTTCCGGAAAAAAACATTTGGAATTATACATGACGCCTGATGCCAGCGCTCCTAATGGCATTGGCGGTATGTGGTTAATTGACCCTGAAAATATCGAGATTACTGGTGCTACAGCAAACATTACTGCCACCGGTACGGACCCGATTGTATATGACCCGACTGCTATCGATACTGGTACAACCATTGATGTGGTTACCATTAATACAGCCCTTAATACTGGTGTTGGTGTAACAGTTGATACTACAAGCGGTGGTTCTGGAGCTGGTACGATTACCGTTACCGGGGCGATCGCAAAGACGGTTGATCCAGGTGCGGATGGTTCAAACCTTATCTTAGATGCGGATCAGGATATTATTGTGAATAATACGATAAGTTCAACCGTTGGCGTTTTAAATGTGACTTTACAAACACCGGATGGTAATATTGATATTAATAATAATATTACTACAAACGGAGGAACATTTGCTTCTTCTGGTGCAGCCTTTGACAACACTAACGGTATAATCACCACAGGAGCAGGTTCTGTTACGATTAATCAAACTGGTGCAATCACAATCGGGGCGAATATCTCAGCAGATAATGATATAGACATTGATACAACTTCAACTTTTTCAGCCACTGCTGGCGTAGCCATTACAGGCGGCGGCATTGGAGATACATTTACAATAGATGCCGCAGGGATTGACTTAAATACAACTGGTAGCGGACAACTTGTTCAGACCGGCACAGGAACAATTACACTTGTATCAACGGGTGCAAATAACATTACCTTAGACCATACTGCTATTAATATTGCTGATGGAGCTTTATCGATTACTTCAGCAGCAGGTATTCTTGCTGATAATGCAACCGGCACAGCAGAAATTACTGCTGACGGTGATGTCACCTTTAGTGGTGTAATAATTGGAGATGCAGCGGGTAGTAATTATGTAGAAATTACTGGAGACGGCGGTATAGACAGGACTCTTACCGTTATCAGCACTACAGTTGGCGGGGAAGATATTTATATTAAGGAAATGACACCTCAGTTTAAAACTATTGATCTTACTATTGCCGATACCGAAGTGATGATAGACGTTGAATTAGCAGGCGTAGATGATATTTCTACTAGTGGATTGGGTGTCTTCCAGATTGATAGCATTATTGGTACAGAAAACGATCGAAATTTTTCAATTACTCTTACAGAGGCCGGTAAAGATATAGCTTTAGGCGTAGGCGGAAGTTCATCAATAGTAACTGACGGAGCCGGTAATGTAACCTTAAATTCTGCTAACGATATCGCTTTTACAGATAATGCCGTTACACCAATCGATTTAGAGACCGGTACTTTAAGTTTAACAGCCAGTGGAGCTATTACGACTACGGCTGATGTCAATGCAGAGATTTCAACCGACGGTGATGTGGAGTTACACGCAACAGGCATAGGCGCGGCGAATTCACTGGATATAGGGCTGGATGCTGATGGCGGAACATTGACCGTGGACTCCAATGGTAACGCCGTGGTTGACATAGACGCCTCTGCTGATTTTGCCTTTGATTCAATAGTAATTACGCAGGCGGTTGCTGACAACAGCATTGATGTTCAAAACGCTACTGCGGGTGATGTTATAGACATAAATGGTGCTGCTGGAGATGTGACCCTCAACAACATAATTATGACTAATGATGGCGCCAGTTTCACCTACACGCTGGAGGAAGCAAGTTCCGATATAGCTATTACCAATATAGATGCTTCTACAGGAGATGTCACCATCACAGGTGCCTCAAGTGGAACATTAACTGTTACTGCCGCAGGCGGTGGTATTGTTGCCTCAGGAGCCAGCGATATCACTCTTACATCAAGTACTACTTTAACAGTTAGCGATCCTGTTACGACTGCAGGGACAGGGACTATTGAAATGACTGTTTCAGGGGCAGATCAAACTTTTATTCATGACGATGATGCAATAGATACAGCAAATGCGGCAATCACTATTAGCGCGGACAGAATGACTCTTTCCGGTGGCACAATAGGTGACAATAATGAAGAAGTAACATTAAAACAGACAACCGCAGCGGAGACGATTTCACTGGGTGCGGATGCAGGTGCAAATTTAAGTCTATCTGAGGCTGAGCTAACCACAATTAATGTTGTCGGCGGAACAGGAATATTAAATATCGGCCGCTCAGATGGCGGCGCAATTGCAATTGACGGCGCGACTACAGTAAATGATGATTGCGACACCTTCCATCTTTGGAGCGGTGCAGGAGTCTCCGGCACAAACACTATAACCGCCGGAGCCCTTGCTGTTACCGCGGGTGGAGTTGTTGATATTGATACCATTGCAACTACAGCTGCTGTGCTTACCAGCGGTGCTAATGCAGTTACGATTGAGGAAGTAGCAGGCGGCGGTAATTTAATAATTGGAAGTGTTGATGGAGTTACTGGAGTTACAGGGACAACCAGCAATATTAGCATATCTACAACGGATAATGGTTCAACTTTAGATATCAATAATAATATCGGAGGCGGGTCAACTGGAGCAATTACTTTAAGAGCTAACGGAACCGATAGCATTATTGATAATACAGCAGCTGCTATAGCGAGTAGCAATGCTGCGATTACTCTTCAGGCAGATAATATGGATCTTGTCGGCGGCACAATAGATTCCGGCAGCGCAGCAGTTACCTTGAAATCTGATACAGCGGATATTGCTATCAGTATTGGAGATGCAGGTGCAAGCGCTGGTGATGCTACATTAAGGATAAGCGATGGAGAGTTGGATACCGTTACAACCTCTAATGGTGTAATTATAGGAACTACAGGAGCCGGAGCAATTGCAGTAGCCGGAGATATAACAACGCCGGCTGGATTTGATAATTTGGCTTTAATTACGGGAAGTACTATTACCGGTGCTTCAAATACGATTGCCATAAGCGACAATCTGACCCTTGATTCTGCGACAGGAATTAGCGGTACAGGTGGAGTAGGGGCCGATGCTTTAAAAACTGATGTTGCGACTCTTGCCGCACGCACCAGAACAAGTGGCAATATTTTAATATCTGAGTCAGATGCCGTTACTGTTGGTAGTGCTGTTAATTCAATCACTGCATTTAACGGTATTACCACCGTTTCCAACGGTAATATCGACCTCGAAACCAGAGGCGGAGCATTAAGTATTGACAAAGGTATTACTGCCAATGGTTCAGGAACAATTACAATCGATGCTACTGGTTTCACTATTACACAGAATAGTAATGACGAAGGTACTATCAGTTCGACTTCAGGAGATATAACCATTACAGCTGGTTCTGTTGATGCTACCCCGACAAATGCCCCGTTTTATATTGCAGGAGTTCTTACCAATCAGTCGGATACAGGCGGGGACGTGTATCTTAATTATGCTGATAATGTAATAGATAATAACGCGGGTGATTTGAATATTAAGGCGCAGACACTTTACTTAAATGATTTATCTACTGGTGCTATAGCTGTTTTTGGTGCAGGTGGCAATGAAATCGAGCTTGATATTAATGCAATGGGACCGATTAACACAGGTGAAGTTGAGTTCATAAATGCAGGCGATATCACCTTTGCTGCTATTACAACTACAACTGGTGGTTTTACGGCCAATGCCGGTACAGGCACGGTTACGTTTAATGGTAATGTTGTTGTGTTTGCAGGGAGTAATTTGTCGGTCACTGCAAACGATATTATTATAGATACTGATAATAGCAAAACGTTAACTGTAAGCAGTGCCGGTATTATGCTGTTGCAGCCATACTCCTCTGATCGCACCATTAATATAGGCCATGACCCTGCTGTTCCTCCTGGAGGTTTTGATTTAACCGCAGCCGAAATGCAGGCATTAGCCTGTACTACAACAGTAACCATAGGTCAGGAAGGCGGAACAGGAGCTATTACTATAGGCAATGATGTTACTGGGGGCGTAGATCTTAGCGCCGAAAGTTATAATTTAACCTTGCATGGCGGAGCGACAACTATTGAGCAGGAAATAACCATTCCTAATACAAAGACATTTGATTTAAATCTTATCGGTGCAGTTATTGATAGCAATACTGGTAGTGATGTTATCTTCGGGGTCATAGGTTCCAACAGCCAGACCGGAACCCTTAATATAACTGCAGTGGGCGGTGTGGGTACAACAGGTGATCCGCTTGAAGTTCAGGTCGGTGATGGTACTACTACCGGTGGGCAGATGGTTACCATAAGTGTGCTTAACGGAGATGTTGATGCAGCGATTAATGCTGTTGCGATTACAACAACTGGCCCTGCTACTCTCAACGGAGTAACCAACAACGACCAGGGCGATATCACAATAATTGCCAGCAGCCCGTTAACAGTAGCCGCAGACGTCATAACTACAGGTAACGGTGCGATTTCGCTGACTGCGACTGATGATGGTGGTGATGATGATGATTTGACGGTGAATTCTAACATAACTATTCAGAGTGATCAGGGAGCGATTACCCTTCAGTCTGGAGACGATATGATAATCAATACTGGCGTTCTTGTCCAAACCGGAGGAGACGGGCTAATTACTCTTGATGCCGATTACGATGGTGGCAACGTTAAAGGCGCAGTAACCATGGCAGGAACTGCTCTTGTCCAGCAGACTGGTGACGGAAATATTACAATCCACGGCCAGGATGAGGTTGATCTTACCAGGGTGTTTGCCGGGCCAAACTCTACTGTTGCTATTACTTCTGATGCCGCTGACATAACAGATGTCGATAATTCAACCGGAACAGATATTATCGGTGGCACGGTTAACCTGACAGCAGCTACAGGGCTAGGATTAACAGGAGCAACTACTGGTGCTTTAGAGGTAGATGCCACAACAATCGCAGCAATCAATAGTGCATCAGGCGGTATTTTTCTGAATAATATTGGTGCAGGCGGAGTAGCGATAACCCCTACTTCTACGGCTGCTGGTAACATGGAAGTTCATGGTACGGATGACATAACCTTAAATGCGCTTACCACAACCGGGATTTTAACTCTTAATACTACAGGTTTTGTTACTCTTGCCGGGGTACAGGATCTCGGAACTTTAACTACGACCAATGTAGGTGGGGACTTAAACATAGCAGCCAATTTAACAACTGACGCTGCGATAGATTTAACTAATGTAAACAGAGTGGATGTTACAGCCGGTGCGGCAACAGTAACCATAACCGTAGGGACTAATGCCGCAGCTTTTGATACCGGCGGCACGCCAATAGTTGATACAGGCAGTGATTCTGCTTTAAGTATTGCTACTAATGCCGGTGCTATTAGCTTGGATGCAGTAGGCCAGAGTGGTGGTGTACTTACAGGCTTGACACTAAACAGTTCAGCACAGACTACCTTAAGTGGTAGTATTGCAACAACTACTACTGGTATTGATCTTAGTTCAGCAGATAATGTTGACCTAGCATCTAACTTAACTCTTTCAAGTACAACCGGAGCAATATTGGTAAATGGCACAGCAACAGATGGTGCCTTCAATTTAGCTATTGAATCGACCAATGGCGCCGTAACCTTAGGTGTTCTCGGTGCAAATGCCAATATGCAGAAAGTATCGGTAGATACAACAGGACAGACCAATATTACAGGTAATATTACTACCACAACCGGCGGCATAGATTTATCAGCTGCTACAGATGTAACTTTAGCGGGCGGTTCAGGACTTACGCTCCAATCTACAACCGGCGACATTCTTTTAACAGGCGGGGCAGTTGATGCGAATACTGCCACTAGTGACTCGTTGTCAATAACTACTACAGCTGGCGGAGATGTATTTTTAGGTGAAATAGGTGCTACAACTCGTCCTGATCTTGTGGCGGTAACTCTTAGTGGAGGTGGTGTGCTTACGCTCTATGGCGATATTAATACTGATGGAAATGGCGCGGGACTTGATGGAATTTACTTGAATACTGCCCGCACCATAATATTAGGCGCAGATATAGAGCTGGATAGCGATGGTGCTACTAACGATAGCCTGATTAGTATTGGAGATGCTATTGGTACAACTTTAAGTGGTAACCATACATTGACAATGGATCCTGGTACTTGCTGGATTTACCTTGGTAATGTTGATATTGATACATTAACCATAACCTCGGGCGCTTACGCTACGTTATATGGAGATATTATTGTTGATAATGCACTTGATTTTAGCAATATAGTTGATGGTAATACAATTATACTCGAAGGAAATTCAAGTATTACTACAAATGGCGCAGCTCTTACAATGACGAATGAAGATGTAACTGGCGCATTTGATCTTACGATTAATACAGGCTTAGGGACTGCTTCATTAGGCGAGATAGGTACTACTGCTAATTTAAGTAGTTTTATAATTACAGGTACAACTGGTGTAGTTACTTTAAATGGCGCAATAGAAGCAGATGACGGTATTGATTTAAGTGGTGCTTCAAGTATAACACTTGCAGCTAGCTCAGGTACATTTACTTCGTCCAATACTGATATAAAACTAAATGGCGGGGCGATTAATGCAGATACCGGCGCGGCTATCGCAACGGTAATAAATTCAGGCACAGGCGATGTTTATCTTGGCGCTATAGGTCAAAGCGATCCTATTGCAAGCCTTGCTGTGACCTCTACAGGCACGACTACGTTGCAAGGTGATATAACTGCAGACGGCGCAGCAGGCATTACCTTTGTTAATGCAGATGATTTAGATTTAGGTGCAGCGGTTACGCTTACCACAACAAACGGAGCAGGTGATATTGTATTTGGTAATAATGTAGACGGCGCTTATGCCCTGGTGTTGACTTCTGGCCAGGATATAACCACGGTTGCTGTGGGTGCAAACACTCCTTTAGCGTCATTGGATGCCACAGCAGCAAATGAGTTTACGGTAGGCGGAAACATAACTGCAACAGGTGTTATCGATCTTGCTGCGACCGTTAATGATGTAAATATAGGTGGAGTACTTGTTGGCTCGAGTGTGAATATAACCGCAGGTAATGCTATACCTGTAACAGTAGTACAAAATAATACAAGTGGTTCAACCATATTCAATAGTGCCGCAACACTAAGCGCTAATGTAACAGCAGCTGATAATTTGACATTTAACGGCGCAGTTACATTAAGCGGCGGAGCTAGGACATTAACCGCAACAAGCGGTAACATTGACGTAAACGCTGATATATCAGGAACCCAGGTTCTAAATCTTG
>Ga0222626_1001426_pt1 | contig 10520 bp, 12 predicted proteins | sample AntAcemetageno91_FD_179862 | JGI IMG/M metagenome (GOLD analysis project Ga0222626, IMG submission 179862) | Saline water microbial communities from Ace Lake, Antarctica - #91 | ecosystem: Environmental > Aquatic > Non-marine Saline and Alkaline > Saline | place: Antarctica: Ace Lake | collected...
TTTCACAAACTGTCCGTGGCCTTGACTGACATAAATACCCATCTGGGCGATGAGTGAATAGGCGCCTGCAAACTGTGCCAGAGCAAAGCCGGCCAAGGTAAACTGGCTGACACTGACAACACCGATGCCGAATTGAGACAGGGTGAAAATACCGCAGGCAAATTGTCCAATGGCAAAGATGCCTTTTGCCGGTACAGGCATTTTATTGGGCCTGAATTTAAATGAGATGTGGAGCAGGGGCAAGCCCAGCAGGTTTGCCCTGGATTTGTATTCAAATCCCCAGCCATCCCATTGATCCTTTGAAGGGTAGGGAGCTCCGCATTGGGGACAGATGATGGCCTGTTCTGAAATACTGTGACGACACTCTCTACAAGGTTTCATGGGCATCCTGCCGGATTAAGTAGTTTTGGGGAACTATATCTGCAAAGTTTACACAACGGTTGTGGAACCGTCAACAAAATCATATGTGTGATGTACAGCCAGTTTCATGACAGGGAAAAGCATGGACATCGGGATGTTTGCCGCTGTTTATGAGGGGCCGAAAATTGTCGCAACATTGTTGCGACAATTATATGTTTTCGTCTTTAGTGTTGATGGTGGCTACAAAGGAGGCAATTGGGGAGAGCAGAACGCCGCCAGGTTATTTTTCAAAAAGCCCTGATCGTTTAGCACAAACGGTCAGGGCTTTTTGCCTTTGATGGCTTCATTTGGCCTGTAATTAAAAAAAATAGACTAAATTTTATTTATAAAGTTGACAAAAGTTGACAGGGCGTTTATTCTCATAACATGAAGACGATATCAAATAAATCCTTAAATATTATAAAAATAAAATCTCAACTTGATGTCCTTGGTTTGTCCCAGGCAAATATAGCTGAGAAACTGGATGTGACACGGCAGAGTGTGTCAAACTGGATGCAGGAGAAAAAATTCCCCAGGCCGGGTGTTCTTTTGAAGCTGGCAAAAATTCTGGACCTCTCATTCGATGAAATTGTTTTAAAAACAGATATGTCAAATGAACCGGTTGTCGCCTTCAGAAAGAAGGGACGTCATAAAATATCAACGGAATACATAGAAGATGCAAAGGACAAAGGCTTCCTTTTAGAGCAGCTTGTTCCCTACCTGCCCTATGACAAGCTTTCTGCACCTCCTGTTTTAATAGACCCCCGGTTGAATTACGAATATATCCAGGCGGCGGCAAAAGAGGTGAGAAAAGCCATCGGTAAGGAAAACAGCCCTAAAATAGATTTTAAGAACCTGATCAATTTCTTTAACAAACACCATGCAGTGATTATTCCCGTCTTTTGGGGCAATAAAAGCAATCATGAAAATGCACTGCATATCTATCTGCCCCGATCCAGAACAACATGGATTTACCTGAATCTTGACAGCAAAGTGCACGACTTTAAATTTTGGATGGCCCATGAACTCGGACATGTAAAAGCACCTGGTCTGGAAAATGAAGCGGCGGAGGATTTTGCAGATCTGTTTGCTGGTGCCCTCCTCGTCAATCAAGAACTGGCAAAACAAGAATATGATGCGTTAAGACGGCTTTCCAAAAAGAGTTACCAGGTTGCAAGGATCAAGGATCGAGCGGAAGAGTTGACCATATCACCATTGACCATCTACTATGAGATCAATCGATATGCTGAACATACGGAACAACCCATATTCGATTTTGAAAAGAATAATGCAATTTTTAAAGTGAATACCGCATTTTGCAACCAGTATAAAAATGTTGCAGAGCATTTATTCGACACCCTGCCACCCTACGCTGGAGAGTATATCAAGTCAGCCCGGGAATATTTTGAAAGTCCTTTTTTTGAAGCGCTCAAACAATTGGTTATAGACCAAAAAAAATCCATAGGCTTTCTACAGGCGATTTTGAATCTCATCCCTCCCGATGCCCATGCCCTGTATGAAGGTTTGTTTTCATGAAGCCCACGATTTTGGTTGATACCTGTTCATATTTCCGATTGGCTCAAAGCATCAACCCCCTGTTGAAGAAACCCTTTTGTGAAGAAAAGCATGTGTTGGGTGTCATCAAAGAACTCAATCTGGAGTACAGTCAACAACCCCTGAGCTAAAGACTCAGGGGCTTGCAAGGCAACTTGTAAGCCCGGTTGATTAGCCTGAGCCAGCGAAGGATTGTTGGCTACGTTATATTGGAATATATAGTCATCCCAAGGTACTCCACACGCCGAGGGCTCTGAGGTCAGTGTTTAAACATCTCTGAGGGTGGGAGAAGTGATGCTGATATTGCAAACCCATTGTAACATTGGCGAGGTGGATCACTCACGTATGTGAGGGCAGAGCTTGTAAGTCTCTGCCAAATTTTAACCAAAGGATTTTATTTGCACGTATTTGTTAAAAATATGAGAGGGGAGGCTTTAATGCCAACCTCCCCACGGAAAGCAAGGGTATTGCTACGTCAGGGGAAAGCTAAAATTGACAGCTATCGACCTTTCACTATTCAATTATGTTATGCCACAGGAGAATCCAAACAAAATTTAACATTGGGGGTGGATGCAGGGTATGCCACCATTGGCTTTTCAGTGATTGATAGCACAAAGGAGTTGTTCGCCTGTGAAATCGAGTTGCTGAAAGGTCAGGTTGAAAGAAATAACAAAAGACTCATGTACCGCAGACAAAGAAGGTCCAGACTTAGATACCGTAAATGCAGGTTTGACAAACAAAACAAGCCGAAAGGGTGGTTGGCTCCCAGTATTCAGCATAAGCTGGATAGCCATATCAAATTTGTTCATCGGTTACAGTCAATAATGCCAATAACTGAAACAATAATTGAAGTAGCAGCTTTTGATATTCAGAAAATTAAAGCAGATGGTGAGATTAAAGGTAAAGCGTATCAGAAAGGTGAACAACTCGGTTTTTGGAATTTACGTGAATATATTTTGCATCGGGATAATCACAAATGTCAGCATCCGGATTGTAAAAACAAGGCAAAGAGTCCGATCCTGCAAGTTCATCATATCGGGTTCTGGAAAAAGGATCGAACAGACAGGCCTGGGAATCTGATAACGCTATGCACTAAATGCCATACAGCACCAAGGCACAAAAAAAATGGTTCCCTGTATGGATGGGAACCCAAAGTTAAAACATTCAAGCCTGCAACCTTTATGTCCATGGTACGCTGGAAACTCGTTAACGCTTTACAATGTGATCATACATACGGCCATATTACAAAACATAATCGGATAAGGCTGGATCTTTCCAAGACCCATTTTAATGATGCTTTTTGTATAGCGAATGGCCAACATCAAAAAAGAGCCGCCCCTGTGTTCTTTCAACAAAAACGTAAGAACAACAGATGCCTTGAAAAATTCTATGATGCAAAGATCCTTGATGTCCGAACAAACAAGATGGTTTCCGGCAATGATCTTAATAATGGGCGCAGAACTCGAAATAAGAACCTGAATGGGGAAAATTTACGGAAGTACCGTGGCTTTAAAAAGTCCAAGGGAAGACGTCAGATCCGAAGGCAGAGATACAGTATCCGGCCCCATGACATCGTTGAGTTTGATGCTTCTATTTATAGGGCGGTGGGTGTCCAAAACAAAGGGGCTTATTTGAAAATAACAAATGGTGTTACGACTATTGTGAAAAATATCAAGCAAATTAAAATGATTTTTCATCAAAAAACATTGATGTATGTATCTTGTCAGTCATAAATTTTCTGGAAAAAATCATTCAAAGTTTTTGATTGTTTACCCCATTATCACCCTGGATCTGAAACATGAGAAAAACCAGACCGTCCATGATGCCGTGGCCCAGTATGTGAACCGAGATCATGGGGACCGGATTTTCCAGCTTCCCTTTCTCCACATTGCCGCCGACACCTCGGATGTCATGGTGGCCACAGATCCTTCCCAGGATCATTATTTCAGGTGGTACAATACCGGCCTGAGAAACACCCCGGATACCGAGGGAGAATATCCCGTGGAGTTTTTGTACCGGGAAGGTACTGTCAAGGGAATCCATTTTCAAGGCCCTCTCCTTTTACCTGATCTATGTTCCCTTCCGTGAGGCGGCGGAGAACAAACCGGAACAACCCGCCCAGACCATTTTCCCCCGGTTTCACCAGTCCAGGATGGTGGAAAAATTGTCCCTGGATCTTGAAAATTATTTTGCAGATAACCGGCATCTGGGCAGAAAATATTTGATCCATCATTCAGCCGGGTCCGGGAAAACCCTGTCCATCTGTTGGCTGGCCGATCGTTTTCACAGCCTTTTCAGACCCGGCACCAATGAAAAAATCATTTAGTTGATTTTTATTCTCACCGACCGGAAATCTCTGGATAGAAATATCAAGGCGGATATGGAAAAATTGGCTCATCTTAAAGATGTGGTGGGCATTGCCAAAAAATCTGAGGATTTGAAAGGGTTTATCCGCAAGGGGACGGCCCGGATCATCGTCACCACCCAGCAGAAATTTAAGTATATTCTGGATCAGATCCAGGGGGATGAGAACTTAAAGCAACTTCGGGTGGCCTTTCTCATTGACGAGGCCCACAGGTCCCAGGAACGCAAGATGGCCATGGCTGTCAAGCTGCCCTTTCGTGATCCAGAAGTCCCAGATGCTGATCCAGAGGATCAAGGTGAAAAAGATCCCCAGGAAGAGTTGTCTCGGATCATCCGGGCCAATGACCAAAACCAGATTTTTGTTGCTTTTACCGCCACCCCTTCCAAGTCAACCCTGACCCTTTTCGGGGAGCCCTTTGATACTTACACCGAGGATGAAGCCATCCAGGAGGGATATATTCTGGATGTGGCCACGGGCATAATTTCCTACAAGACCCTGTACCATCTTCACTGCCCTGTGGTGCCAAAGCCGGATGAGGAAAATTTTTATCCGGCTGGCGTGGTGACCAAGGCCCTTAAAAACGTGGCGTTCCAGGATGACGGGCTGATTCAGTACAAGTCCGAGGTGATGCTCAGGATCTTTGAGGAACGGGTGATGGGGCTTATTAACGGAAGGGCAAAGGCCATGGTTGTTGCGACCTCCAGGATTGCAGGTCTTCGATATTTTAATATTCTCAGGGAAAAATTGCTGGAGAGAAAAAGTGACTGTAATGTTCTGTATGCCTTTTCACCCTTTGTCCATCCTGACACCAATCAAGTGATTACCGAGGCCGGGGTCAATCATCTGAATCCTGAAGAAGCCATTGAAGACCGGTTTGAAGGAGAAGATTACCGGCTGTTGGTGGTGGCCAATAAATTTCAGGAAGGCTTTGACCAGCCGCTTCTGGCAGGGATGTTTCTGGACAAAGCGGTGGTGGACCGAAATGCGGTCCAGACGGTATCGCGCCTGAACCCATGTCATCGTGACAAGGACGAGGTGGTTGTGGTGGATTTTACCAACAATGCAAAAAGTATTTTGAAGGCCTTTCAAAAATATCGTAAAGGCACCCCGTTTGAGCCGGGGGAGCCGGACCAAAAAGATTGCCTTGACCTGTATGAGGCCATTTTTGAAAAAAAGATCTTTGATCAGACAGATGCGGATAAAATGGCCGATCTGGTGGCCCAGGACAATGATGCCCGTGTGCAGGACTGGGTGTCTGAGCTGCGGGGGCGCTTCCAGGAACTCCTGTTCGATCCAGATGAAAGAAAATCCTTTATCTATTTGTTGGAAAAATTTGTAAAAGTCTATTATTTCATGGCCGGTTTTTTTCAATATCCGGCGCATATCCCCGTCTTTGTCTCCTTTGCCGAGATTGTCGGGCCTCAACTTATCAAAAAAGGGGCAGTTTCCGATCTGATGAAATTGATTCGGAAAACAAAGGTGATCAAGGCCAATGTGGAATTTGTTGAGGAGGTCAGGAGCGGCGGGCCGGTAAAGCTGGTGAAGAAAGGTCGGAAAGGGGCAGGTGTGCCCATGAAAAAGGTGACCCTCCAGGATGCCATTGATAAAATCCGAAAGGAATTCACCATATCAGATGAGGAAGCCATTATCATCCGGGAAGTGACCGAAGAAAAAATGCAGGATAAAACGATTTTAAATACCATCCGCATCCACAGGGAAGATGAATATTATATCCGGGATACTTACAAAGAAGAAATTGATCGTCAGATACAGCAGGCCTATGAGGATCGGAACCGGTATGAAAAATTATTTGACCCTAAATATATGGATGACGGGGCAATCTTTGATATCATGGCCTATACCGTTATAGAAAGCGGGTTGCAGGCAGTAATGGCGGAATAAATCAGAATGATAAAAAAAATGCAGCAGATCCCCCCTGAAGAAAGACCCAGGGAAAAACTTTTGGAAAAGGGTGCCCGCATCCTCATGGACAAAGAACTCCTGGCAATTCTTCTGGGTAAGGGTAGCCAAAACCAGGATGTGATGACCCTGGCTGAAAAATTGATTCCCGTGATTGATAAAAAAGGATTTCGGCTGACGGCGGAAGATCTGAAACAATTTAAGGGTATTGGAGATGCAAAGGCTGCCATTGTTCTCGCAGCCATAGAGTTTACACGTCGGCGTATTAAACCGGAAGGATTTAAAATCAATACATCGGAAGATATTCTTCCCCATATCCGGCATTATGCAGATAGAAAACAAGAACATTTTTTATGTGTCTCAATCAATGGGGCCAATGAGGTGATGAATATCCGGGTCGTCTCCATCGGTCTGGTTGATACCACCCCGGTTCATCCAAGGGAGGTTTTTGCTGATCCTCTTGTGGACAGGGCATCCGCAGTCATTGTGGCACACAACCACCCTTCCGGAGATTTAACACCCAGTAAAGAAGATATTGCCTTAACACTACGGCTCATCAATGCTGGAAATATCCTTGGTATTCGATTGCTGGATCATGTTATTTTTAATAAAAAAACATATTTTAGTTTTAAAGAACAGGCTGTTATAGAAGGATTAAACTGAGGCTTAAACTTAAGTTTGCCTGATTCATCCGATTATAGACCAGGGGCCGGGAGACTATTTGGTCCCTAATATTTCGTGGGCACAGGCCTGGTTATATGATTTGGTTGAGGATATCTGCTTCCCCTTTTTATAGGAGTGGTTAACGAACCAAGGGTGCTTGCGCTGTTTCCGTTGTCGCATAATGCGAGAATTCTGGAGACATGATACTTAATTCCAACAATCAAAATGCTGACGGACGAGCCGCAGATTTTGAAACGTTATCTCATTAAGCACAAGGAGTGAATCAAATGAAAATGGTAGTTCGACAATCAGGAAACATCTGGAAAGCAGTAGCTGAAGATGATTCGGATATTCTAAATGTCAGTGATCTAATTTGTTTTATAGAATCTAACGGCTACTCAGTAAACCAAGAAGGACAGGCTCTTTACATCGAAGGTGTTCCAAGTAGTGACAACTTGTGTTCTATCATTCAAGGTCACTATGGTGACTTAGCAGAAATTTATCCGTTCTGAATATAGGAAAGAGATAAGCAGAAAATGCACCAGGAACGAGAACGCTGGAAAGGGTCTTGCTGAACACTGTAAGCCCCCTTCCAGGTCCTCGGTCGGTGATTTGGGTCGTTCGGCAGAAAATGAGAATAGCGTGGTATTTACAATATGACAAAAAATTTACACCACAGAATTGCTACTGTAATGAAAGGAAAAACAACCCTAAAGACAAATGTTGCGAAGAACAATTTGAGGGGCAATCAGCAGCTGCCAAGGCTATTTCAAAGTACATAACAGAAGAATGCTATACCGTGCAAAACCGAAAAAAATCTCTGTAAAAGTAGCAATTTTTACACCGTTTAAATGGGACACACTTTATGTCGCAAGGCCTTACGCCATGAAAAGGGATATTGTTGAACAGACTGGTTTGGATGGTTCGGTATTAGCCTGTTCTAAAATTGGATTCTATGACGAGTTGACGCAACTCATTTTCAAATTGAATGGTGAAATAGTAAATTTTTTTGACATTTCCAGCTATCCGCTTTTTTGGGGAGAAAAAAAACAATACAGCATTAAAGATGCACAGTTTTTTGTTTCCTGTGCAGATTCGTGCTGGAAATTTCCGCAGGCCCCTGACCTCAAACGTTCGGGATATAAATGAAAAAATGAAATACGCAATTACATTCTTCTTACTCGCTTGTACCATTAGTGCTTATGCTATCCGTCACGGTGGTTGGTGGCATTTGTTAAACTGGTTTGCAATGAGTCTTTTCATTTTGGCAATAGGGTATGCCGGTATAGGACCACAAATCTTCGGTAAACAGCCAAGTGGAAAATTACGGATATGGGCCAGGGTTCTTCATTTGCCGTTTTTGCTATATACTTGGAGCGTATGGCATATATTTCGGAAAATGATTCATGAGAATCCAACAGACCAAGTTACACATGATGTTATCATCGGTCGTCGATTGCAACCGAATGAATTACCAAAAAACATTGAACATTTTATTGACTTGACTGCGGAATTTGAGGAACCAAAAATAATTCGGGAATCTAAAGGATATTTAAGTTTGCCAATACTTGATGGAGGTGTGCCGACTATTCAGGAATTAGATGAAACTATTTTGAAAGTGCCAAGTGGGGTTACTTATATTCATTGTGCCCAAGGCCATTGTCGGACAGGGCTATTTGCTCTTGCATTACTTTTTTCAAGAGGGCATATTCAATCTGTAGAGGATGGTTTGTATTTATTAAAAAAAGTTCGACCCGGTGTCGGATTAAATTCAACACAGATGAAGTTTGTCCGAAATTATATTGCCGAACAATAGCAAATTCTGGGAGAAAAATTCTTAGATATTAATGGCTTATGACCTGACCATCCCTCCAAAAGTTGGAGGTAGAGTTAAACCAACTTTTAGACGTTATTAAACAACTCAAATGAACCGGTCAAGCCGGTTATTTGTGATGTTATGACGACTGTGACACAAAAACCTAAAAACAATACGACTTAATAACCTAAAAACTACTTGACGCAAAAACCTAAAAATAGTAAAGCTTAATAACCTAAAAATAACACACTACATATAGGTCAACCAACAATGCCGACACTACAAGATAAGCTTGCAGAATCTCTCGCTGTTCTGAAAAAACTACAGGACGAAGGTATTGTTGCAATTCAAACAAAAAGCATAACACGAACTCACCGGGAACGTCTTGTCAAAAGCGGATTCATCAAAGAAGTGATGAAAGGATGGTATATTCCAGCCAGCCCTGAAGAGCCGATTGGCGAAAGCACGGCTTGGTATGCATCATTTTGGGGCTTTTGTGGTGATTATCTTAAATCAAGGTTTGGCAATCAATGGTGTCTTTCTCCTGAACAATCATTGAGCATTCATGGCGGGAACTGGAACGTACCGAATCAACTTCTTGTCCGCGCTCCAAAAGGGGGGAACAAGCCAGTATCTCTTCTTCATGAGACATCGATAATGGACGTTCGCCTGAACTTGCCGGACAGGAATGATATAGAAATCAAGGAAAACATACGGATTATGACCCTGGCCACTGCTTTGATTTCATGTGCTCCAGGCTATTATTTAAATAATGCTATAGAGGTCCGCGCTGCGCTGTCCATGATCTCTGATGCTTCCGAGATCTTGCACAAGCTCCTTGAACGTGGGCATAGCACGGTAGCCGGAAGGCTTGCAGGAGCTTTCCGCAATATTGGGAAAAATGTTATTGCTGACAATATCATTGGGGCAATGAGAGGTGCCGGATACAGCACTACGGAAAATGATCCCTTTGAAGAAAAGCCCGCTATTATTCTTAGTGAACGCGAGCTTTCTCCATATGTCAACCGAATACGGATGCACTGGGCGGATATGCGTGGTATTGTCCTTAAAAACTTTCCGCAGGCCCCCTCATTAAACCAGAACATCGATGAATATCTTAAATGTGTCGATGAAATATATTTGACTGATGCCTATCATTCACTTTCTATTGAAGGGTATCGCGTCAATGAGGTGCTGATTGAACGAGTTCGTTCAGGGAGTTGGGATCCAGAAACCAACCGCAAAGATAAGGAATACGCAGATGCCTTGGCTGCTCGTGGTTATTGGCAAGCTTTTCAAGCTGTGAAGAAAAGCTTAAAAAAAATTTTGAATAAAAATTCTCCGGGGGAGGTGGTAAATAATGATCATTTCATATGGTACAGAGAATTATTTGCCCCAAGTGTAAACGCCGGTCTTATAGGCGCGTCTGATCTTGCCGGTTACAGAAACCTATCTGTCTATATCCGAAAATCAATGTATGTGCCACCCCGGTACGAATCTGTGCGCGATCTTATGCCTGCATTCTTTTCTCTTTTAGAAGAGGAAGAAAATCCGGCTGTAAAAGCTGTTTTAGGTCACTTTTTCTTTGTTTATATTCACCCTTATGTTGATGGAAATGGCCGCATGGGAAGATTCCTGATGAATGTTATGTTAGCCAGTGGCGGATACCCATGGACAGTTATTGATCAGATTCAAATAGTGTAACGCCTGACCCCCAAATAGCTGACAAAATACTGTAACGCCATCCTCCGATACCCCGCCGCTTTATCCCGCCCAAAATAAATAAAAATTACCCCGCTTACC
>Ga0222626_1001428_pt1 | contig 10518 bp, 10 predicted proteins | sample AntAcemetageno91_FD_179862 | JGI IMG/M metagenome (GOLD analysis project Ga0222626, IMG submission 179862) | Saline water microbial communities from Ace Lake, Antarctica - #91 | ecosystem: Environmental > Aquatic > Non-marine Saline and Alkaline > Saline | place: Antarctica: Ace Lake | collected...
AGTTCAGTATCATGGAAACATTCCACATGAGTGGGTAGTTGATGTTATGGGAGAACACGATTTATTTTTTTTACCAACATTGGGAGAAAATTTTGGGCATGTAATTTTGGAGGCGCTTTGTGCCGGATGCCCCGTTTTAATCAGTGATCGGACTCCGTGGCGTGGTTTAGAAGCAAAAGGTGTTGGCTGGGATTTACCGCTTGATAGGCCGGAATTGTTTAGAGGGGTGATTCAGATGTGTTTTGGCATGGATAGCATAAAGTATAAAGAATTATCTAACAGAGCGCAAGAATATGGATTCCAAGCAGTAAAAGATGGTGGAGCGGTTAAAAGAAATCGTTTACTTTTTCAATATGCTATAGATGGGGCAAGCGATTAGGATTAGTAAAATTTTAAGGCTATTTTAATTTTTTTGTAGTGATGCGTGTAATGGGAGGAAAAGAAAATAGAAGGATTCGGTGTTAAGATGCAGGAAGATGTAGGTTTGTTTTACTGTATCCTTGTAAAGGAGAAAATGTAAGGTGAAATATAAAAAGATATTTGTCATAGCTGCGCATCCGGATGATGAAATTCTTGGTGTTGGTGGAACTATATGCAAACATGTTGCAAATGGCGATGAAGTTTATGTATGCATTGTAACAAAAGGATATGAGCCTCAATGGTCAAAAGCATGTATGGCGGCTGAGATATTAGCGCAAAAAAAAGTGGACAAATTTTTAGGCATTAAAAAAAGGTATAATCTTGATTTACCAACTGTTAAATTGAATATAGTGCCAACAGGAGAGCTTAATAGTAAAATTACTAAAATTGTGAATAAGATAAATCCAGATGTAGTTTATACACACTTTGAAAATGATTTAAATTATGACCACACGCTTGTTTTTAATTCATCCATGGTTGCCACGAGACCGCCTAAGAGAATAGAATTACTTTGTTTTGAAACATTATCCGCAACAGAGTGGGGCAGTAGAGCATTCCAGCCAAATGTTTGGAGTGAGATAAATAAGTTTGTAGAGAAAAAAATAAAAGCATTTCAAATTTACCGGTCAGAAATAAAGAAATATCCGCATCCGAGAAGTCCGCAAGGAATAAAAATATTGGCACAAAAACGGGGAAGCGAAATATGTGTAAAATACGCTGAAGCGTTTATTTCTGTAAGGAAAATAATAGTATAGAAGCCCTGTAAGGAAGGTTTAAAATTATAATAAGTCTTATGCATTATGCTGTAAAAATAGTGGGGCGTTACCTGTGGTAAATTTATAAATAGAATATTGTTTTTTTGGAGAATAAATATGGCATACCCTATACTTTTTGATGTGAATAAAATAAATATTCGGATTATTCATAGATTAAAAGAAACAGACGAAAATAAATTTTTAGATTTATTTGAAATGATGTTTAAACATAAAGTTTCCAGTAATTTGATTGAATGGTATGAAAGGCTGTATGGAAAGAATATATGGGCAATAATTGAAGAGAAAGATACCAAAAGGTTTATAGGAATATATGGGTTATTGCCGTTAGAGTTTATTTTAAAAGGTAAAGAAATAAGAGGTTATCTATGCCACAATGTGGGAATTATTCCTGATTATTGGGGTAAGGGTCTGTTCCAGTATGTTGGAGAACATGTTTTAACCAAGGTTGTTAGAGGCCAAGAAATTGTTTTGGGTTTTCCTAATCTGGCAGCATTTAAGGGGCATAAAAGGATAGGATGGATAGACATTGGCAGGATGAATTTTTATGTAAAAAAAAATTGCAATTGTTACAAAGAGATTGAGTTTGTGAATATTTTTGAAATTGGTAAATTTCAAGAAGACATAAATGAATTTTTAACAAAAAATATGAAAAGGTTTGAATTTTTAGTAAGGAAAAAACACAATTTTTTAAATTGGCGAACTACAAACATGGATCAAAATTATAAATGTTTTATTTATAAAAAGAATAATATAATATTAGGTTATATGATATTTAAAGTATATGATGATTGTCAACATAATTTGAAAAAGGGGCACATTATAGATATGCAGTTTGATAGCAGCGAAGTCTTTAAAATCTTAATAAAAAAAGCCGAAACACTGTCTAAATCTATGAATTTAAATCTATTGAATCTTTGGGTTTTTGAAGATAGTTATCTTGTTAAAGAACTTATTAGTGCTGGATTCAGCAAAGAGGTAAGCGCATTTGATTACCCGGTGATGTTATACTCCACTGACAATTTTGCTGCGGAGCAATTTTTCAAAATTGATAAAAGCAAAATAGTATTATCATTAGGAGATAATGATGTTTATTAAAAAAATAAAAAACGCCGGCTGAAAAGGAAGAAAAGCTGATGCGTGAGCTGGATGAGATTCAAAAATATAATGGTGTGGATCTATTTGATAGGGGGATTAAATGAAGGTACTAGTTACGGGCGGTAGTGGTTTTATCGGAACAAATTTATGTAAAGAGCTGAGAAGTAGGGGGTATTTTGTTGTCGCATGTGATTTACGTAACACAGAAAGAGATAATTACGTACGTTGTGATGTTCGAAACTATCGTCAAATAGAAAAAGTATTCGAAGAATATGGTTCGTTTGATTATGTTTATCATCTTGCTGCTGAATATGGCAGGTGGAATGGTGAGGCGTATTATGAAAATCTCTGGCAGACAAATATGGTCGGGACCAAGCATATGACAAGATTGCAGGAGAAATATAAATTTCGAATGGTATTTTTTTCGTCTGCAGAAGTTTATGGAGATTATGAAGGCCAGATGAGTGAAATTGTGATGGAAGAGAATAAAATAAAAGAGACTTACCAGATGAATGATTATGCTATATCAAAATGGGCTGGCGAATTAATTTGTTTAAATTCAGCAAAAATGTTTAATACCGAAACAGTGAGAGTCCGACCCGTTAATTGTTATGGACCGCATGAAGAATATACGCCATATAGAGGGTTTATTCCTAAATTTATATATCTTGCTTTACACAATAAACCTTATACAGTTTTTAAAGGACATAAAAGAATAAGCGATTATGTTGAAGATACATGCGTAACATTTGCAAATATTGTGGATAATTTTATACCTGGAGAAGTTTATAATATTGGTGGTAGACTAGAATGGGAAATGGATATAAAAGAATACTCTGATTTAATTTTAGAGGCTGTTGGTGCGGATAAGTCGTTTGTTAATTATAAAGAATCAGAACCATTTACCACTAAAGTGAAAAAAATGGATTTTTCTAAAGCTGTAAGAGATTTAAAGCATGACCCTAAAATTGACCCTAAAGAGGGGATTAAGCGAACTGTTGAGTGGATGAAGTGGTTTTATCGTTTATCCAAGTAAATTTAATTAACTTTAAATAAAGAGATATGTGTGAAAAAAAATAAATTAAAAGTTTTGTTTGTTTTTGGGACAAGGCCAGAGGCCATAAAAATGGCTCCGGTTATTAAAGAATGTCAAAAAAATAAAAGCAAATTTACTACAATAGTTTGTGTCACAGCACAACATCGACAGATGTTAGATCAAGTGTTGCGTCTTTTTAGCATTAAACCTGATTATGATCTTAATGCAATGGCTAAAAGACAATCATTGCCAAAGTTAAATGCAAAAATACTTGTTGGTGTTAGCGATGTAATAGAAAAGGCTTCTCCTGACATTATGATTGTTCAAGGAGATACGACTACGACGTATGCAGCAGCACAAGCTGCTTTTTATGCAAAAGTTCCAGTTGTGCACATAGAGGCTGGATTAAGGACGAATGATAAATATAGTCCCTTTCCAGAAGAGGTTAATCGTTGCCTAACAAGTGTTCTTTCTGAAATTCATTTAGCCCCTACAGAAACTGCAATGAAGAATTTACTTATAGAAAATTATGATGATTCTTCAGTCTTTGTAGTGGGGAACACAGTCATAGATGCCCTTAAGAGCGTTCAAATAAAGCATAAAAAACCAAATATTAAAAGTAAATGGGAGAAGTGGTTTTCTAAGAATTTTGATATTGATTTATCGAAAAAGCATACAACTATTTTAGTTACAGGGCATAGACGAGAGAGCTTCGGAAAAGGATTTATGAATATTTGCAAGGCCTTAGGTGATTTAGCGAAAAAAAATAAGCACATACAATTTATTTATCCAGTACATTTAAACCCGAATGTGCAAAAGCCAGTGTATGATATTTTAGGAAAAACAGCTAGTATACATTTAATACCGCCTTTAGATTATGAGCCATTTATTTTTTTAATGAATAAGGCAAAGATTATTTTAACAGATTCAGGGGGTGTTCAAGAAGAGGGTCCTTCTTTTGGCATTCCTGTTCTTGTGATGAGAGATACATCCGAAAGGATGGAGGGGGTTAAGGTTGGGTCTGCAAAATTAGTTGGAACAAGTGTAAAAAATATTACATCTCAAGCCCAAAATCTTTTAGATAATAGATCTGAGTATAAAAAAATGTCAAAAGTTGCTAATCCTTATGGAGATGGAAAGGCAAGTAAGAGAATCATAAAGATAATAGATGATTATTTTAGGAGAAAAAACTATGACAAATAATGGAAAAAGAGTTCAGTACGTGAATGAATATTTAGAAAAAATTGCCTTAGAGGGCGAGATAGGGAATTATTATAAGGGACAAAATTTATTAGTAACTGGTGGGGCAGGCGCCATTGGAAGCAATCTCATTATTGCTTTATCTAAGTTGGTGGGCAGCAAAGGAAAGATTATTGTATTGGATAATTTATCCTCAATTAAGGAACAAAATTCATGGAACGTTGTTCCTTTGGATAACATAATGTTTGTTAACGGAGATGTAAGAAGCGACGTTGATTTAAAGAGAGTTTTTAAAGAAAATATCTCCATGGTATTTCATCTGGCAGCTTTTTTTGCAAACCAAAATTCTATCGACTATCCTGAGATTTCTGCTGAAGTAGATATAATTGGATTAATTAAGTTATTGGAGTATTCAAGAATTGCAAAAGTGAATAGAGTTGTGTATGCTTCAAGCGGGTGCGCGATTTATGGCTCTTATCCTAAATTACCATTGAAAGAAGATTTTATTTCAATGCATTTAACGACTCCTTATCAAATTAATAAAATGTCAGGTGAAATGTACTGTAACTTTTATTTTCACCATTATGGTATGCAGGTAGTTAATTGTCGTTTTTTTAATTCATATGGTCCGGGGGAAGTTCCGGGGCAGTATCGTAATGTGATTCCTAATTTTATTTATTGGGCAATGCTAGGGCAACCACTTCCTATTACAGGGTCAGGGGAAGAAACGAGAGACTTTTCATATGTATTAGATTTGGTACAGGGTCTTATAAAGTCGGGCTTTTATAAAGAGGCAGTTGGAGAAAATTTTAATTTAGCTGCTGGTAAAGAAATAAGTATTAAAGGTATGGCAGAATTAGTAAATAAAACTACAGGAAATAAAGAGGGCTTAATATTTAAACCAAGAAGAAAATGGGATACCAAACCAAGGCTACTAGCCTCCATTGAAAAGGCACAAAAATTAATTAAATATGAACCAATGGTAAAGTTTGGCGATGGTTTTATGAAGAATATTGAGTGGTTTAACGATAATTGGGAAACTATTGTGAACATGGCGGATTTTCCTCCCGGAATGAATAGCGCGGTAAGGAGCCAAAATTCTGTATGAAGCGCATTTTGCTATTAACTCAATGGTTTAATCCTGAACTTTTCTTTAAAGGGGTACCATTTGCGAAGGAATTAACTAAATTGGGTTATGAAGTACAAGTTTTAACAGGGTTTCCTAATTATCCTAGTGGCAAGATTTACGATGGTTACAAAATAAAATTGTACCAGCGTGAAGTAATAGATGGAATTTCTGTTTTTCGGGTTCCGCTATACCCAAGCCACGATAATAAGGTGTTAAATAGAATAGCAAACTACACAAGTTTTGCGTTATCTGCTGCTTTTATAGGCTTTATAGGGATAAAACGTCCGGATATCATTTACGCGTATCATCCTCCGGCAACTATAGGTTTTCCGGCTTTGTTTTTCCGTTTACTATACCGCATTCCTATTGTATATGACATACAGGATCTCTGGCCGGATACGCTTGCGGCATCAGGCCTGAAGATTAACAAAATAGTTTTGTTCATGATTGACAATTGGTGTAAGTTTATATATTCACAAGCGGCTAAGATCGTTGTTTTATCTCCGGGTTTTAGGGAGATATTGATTAAGCGAGGTGTTCCCGAACAAAAGATTGAAGTGGTATATAACTGGTGTGAAGAAGAGCATTTAAAAACTACTGTACGAAATGAGGAGTTAGCACAAACTTTTGGGATGACAGAACGGTTTAACGTCGTATTTGCTGGTAATATAGGGAAGGTACAGGCTCTTAGCGCGGTTTTGGATGCTGCACGTTTATTGCAGAATAAATTGCCTAAAATTCAATTTGTCTTTGTAGGCTCTGGCATTGAGGTTGATATGCTTAAGAAAAAGAAAAGTGAACAAAATTTAACAAATGTTTGTTTCCTTCCTTGGCGGCCGATGAGTGAAATAGGAGATGTTTTAAATTTAGCCGATGTGCTTTTTGTTCATTTAAAAGATGATCCTCTCTTTCAGATCACTATACCCGGTAAGACGCAGGCTTATATGGCAGCCGGCCGTCCTATATTGATAGGCGTTAGAGGGGATGCAGCGGCATTGGTTGAAAGGGCTGGAGCTGGGTTGACGTGCATGCCGGAGGATCCGCTAGATATTGCACAAACTGTTGAAAGATTTTATAATATGCCCTGGGAAAAACTTGAACAAATGGGATTGAATGGTAAAAGTTTTTATAACAAGGAATTATCACTCTCTATCGGTGTTCGGCGATTCGAAAAAATATTTAAGTCAGTTACTAAATAGAATAAAAAGGTGAGCTTGAGTCACGAGAATACAATATTAAATCGAAAACAAAATTATGATTATACCAAGCGTATTTTTGATTTGGCAATTGCTATTTCCTTATTGATAATTCTTTTGCCTGTTTTTGCAGTGGTTGGATTTATGGTGAGAATTAGCTTAGGCACTCCGGTATTTTTTTGTCAGCTTCGTCCTGGAAAAAATGGTAAACCTTTCGTTATTTATAAATTTCGTACTATGACGGATGAGCGAGGTAAAGATGGAAATTTGATTTCGGACGCTGATAGGATTAAATCAGTAGGGTATTTTTTACGAATGATGAGTTTGGATGAGTTACCTGCATTATGGAATGTGATTAAAGGTGAAATGAGTCTTGTTGGCCCGCGTCCAATGCTTATGCAGTATCTGGATTATTATACGTTGGAGCAAGCAAGGCGACATGAAGTTAACCCGGGGGTTACTGGCTGGGCATCAATACATGGACGGAATAATACGCTATTTAGTAAACGATTTGCTATGGATGTATGGTATGTGGACAATCGTTCATTTTTATTGGACATGCGGATATTATTAGCAACATTTTTTAAAGTATTGAAACATGAAGGAGCAATAGTTGGGCAGGATGTTAAAGAAATAGATGATATTAATTTATTTGAGAATTCTTTAAATAAAAAAAGGAGAGGTAAATGATTACAGGAAAAAAAGTTGTTTTTAGAGCAATTGAGGAAAAAGATGTGAAACATCTCCAAAAGTGGCATAATGATTCCGTCTTGTCTGAATTGGTAGTAGGTTGGACATTTCCTGTATCTATGCAAGAAGAGCATGAGTGGTATTTAAATAGTCTAAAAAACAAAACTGTAAAACGATTTATTATTGAAAATAAAAATAAGAGTATTATTGGGTTGACTGGTTTATGGGAGATTGATTGGAAAAACAGGAATGCACTCACGGCTGTAAAAATTGGGGAAAAAACTAACAGAGGGCGCGGTTATGGATTTGATGCCATAATGACAATGATGAGTTACGCTTTTTACGATATCGGGCTTAATAGAGTTTGGAGTACAATAATTGAATATAATGTTGCATCGTATAATGCGTATGTTAGAAAATGTGGATGGAAGGTTGAAGGGAGATTGCGGAAACATATCTTCAGGAAAGGGAAATTTCATGATTTGCTATATGTTTCAGCACTAAAAGAGGATTTTGAAAAGTGGGCTCAAGCAAAAGAATATATTCCGTCTGCTTTTTTAGGTAAGAATAAACAGTGTGTAAGGATTAATGATTCTGAAAAAATTATTTTTTAAATAGAGCAATGACATCAATATCTTGATAAAAAATAAAATAGTAAATTGGGAAATAGGCAGTGAATTTCATTGGATGAGCTACCCAAAAGGTAGTTATATCCTTTGGCCGGAGCCTTGCCTTTGGTATGCAACTGGACGGGATATTCTTTTAGCAATTTGTGATCATAGCCGGGAGTGTCATTCAAAAACTGTTTTTGTTCCTGATTATTTTTGTCCAGAAGTTTTGTCGTGTTGGATCAAATGTGGCATACGGCTACGTTCATATGTAGATAATCCTTTGATGCCTTACCCTGATTGGGATTCAATAGATTGCTTACCAGGGGACATAGTGCTGGCAGTAAATTTCTTTGGGGTTAGAGATGGTATTTTTTGGAAAAAATGGAAAAGTAAAAATAAAGAAGTTGTTTTAGTAGAAGATCATACGCATGACCCATTTTCCGGATGGGCGATGAATTCAGTAGCGGATTATGCGTTTGCTTCAATTAGAAAGATTTGCCCCGTGCCTGATGGTGCTCTTTTATGGAGTCCTCAAAAAAAGATATTACCCGTTTCTTCCGTAAAAAATGAATGGAGTGGCAGTGCTTATAAATTAGCGGCTATGATACTGAAACGCGATTTTTTGGAGCAGCAAACACTTAGTCTAAGCATTAAGGAGACCTATCGTGATTTTCAAAAGAAAGGTGAGGAATTATATTTGAATTCACGCGGAGTTTCAATGTCACCATGGAGTCGGTTTCTTACTGCTGATGGATATCCTAGGGAATGGAGAGTTCAAAGAGAAAAAAATGTGAGATGTTTTTTGGAAATTTTTAAAAAAAGAGCGTCTTTTATTAATTTTATTTTTAATTCGTGGCCAAAGGACCATTGTCCTTTTAATATAGTATTGTTTTTGTTGTCAGAAAATATTAGAGATGGGTTACGTAATAAATTAATAAAAAGCAATATATATTCAGAGGTAAATTGGGTAAAAAACAAATTTTCCTCATCCAAATCAATCGATATTTCTAAAAGAATACTTACAATACCAGTTGATCATCGTTATTCGATTGATGATATTGAGCGCATAGCAGTAAAAATAATTGATATATTAGGATAGAGTAATTAAAAGATGCCGGATGTTAAATTAATTAATGCAACTGATATAATGGCATGGAGAGAGGTGCTAGATAAATTTATAGATGTAGATACTTATCATTTACCGGAGTACCATTTAGTTGCAAAATCAGTTAACGAAGGTGAACCGTATATTTTTGTTTATCAAGATAATGAAAGATATGCGGCGTTACCTTTTTTGGTTAGAAAATTGGCTGATGTGGGAGGACTTGCGGATTATTCGTTTTATGACGCCACATCAGTTTATGGCTATCCGGGGGTATTAACTACAGTAGATGAGAATGCAAATGTAGCTAGAGATTTTAAGATTGGCTTTCAAACTGCTTTATTAGAGGTCTTTGATAATTTAAAGATTATTACATTTTTTAGTAGGACAAATCCACTTTTCCCAACTTCATGGTTGATGGATAATATTGCTGATATTATTTCTATGGGAAAGACGGTTGCTATTGATTTACGTAGATCAAACAATGATCAAATCAAAGATATTTCAAAAGGGCACAAGTATGATATATCTAAAGCAAGGAAGAATGGTGTTTATGTGATTGAAGACTACTCTTTTCGATACATAGACCAATTTATATTAATGTATAATGAAACGATGAATCGTGTTAATTCTAACAGCTATTATTTTTTCCCGAAAGATTATTATAATAACATAAAAAAAAGACTTGATGGATCTGTTAGGCTTTATTTTGCAAAAATAGGTGAAGAATTTGTGAGTGCTTCAATATTTTTATGTAGCGACAGAATTATCCAATATCATTTATCTGGTGTTTTTTCAAAGTATATAAAATTCAGTGGAGCTAAAGTAATACTAGATGAAATACGTCAGTGGGGTTCAAAAAATAGATTAAAATGGTTGTTTTTAGGCGGGGGATTGGGCTCTGATGATGGTTTGTTTAGGTTTAAAGCTGGTTTTTCTAAGCTTCGACTCCCTTTCCAAATAATTAGAATGGTTAGAAATTCTTCTATCTATGAGGAGCTTTGTTTTAGGCATGATAAGTGGTTAATGGATAATTGTTTTGAATGTTTAGACAAAAAATATTTCCCGCGTTATCGTGCTACTTATAAATAATCTTGAATTAAATATGACAAAAAAAAATAATTCCCATCGTATTTATCTTTCTCCACCACATATGAGTGGGGAGGAATTAAAATTTATTCAAGAGGCTTTTAATAGTAATTATATTGCTCCGCTTGGGCCACAAGTAGATGTATTCGAGAAGGAATTTTCTGAATATGTGGG
>Ga0222626_1001439_pt1 | contig 10444 bp, 9 predicted proteins | sample AntAcemetageno91_FD_179862 | JGI IMG/M metagenome (GOLD analysis project Ga0222626, IMG submission 179862) | Saline water microbial communities from Ace Lake, Antarctica - #91 | ecosystem: Environmental > Aquatic > Non-marine Saline and Alkaline > Saline | place: Antarctica: Ace Lake | collected...
TATACGACCGATACTTAACAGACCAAGAATATATATCTTTGATATCGGCATCAAGTGTTGTTTGTATACCTTACTGTAAGTTTATAGGGATGAGTGGAGTGCTAATACATGCAGCTAATTATGGTCGCCTTGTGCTGGCGTCTCAATTCGGATTAATTGGTGAATTGGTACAGAGCTACGATTTGGGTGTTATCTGTGACGAGTCAAATCCGGCGGATTTGGCAGATGCCTTGTGTAGATGTGTTGAAGAATCACGGTATATGACCACGGAAAGACATGAAAATATGCAATCGTTTGCAACTCGATTCTCGGTATCACTGAAGCAGTTTGGAGAAGATATTTTCACCTCTGTTATCCGATCAACATAGAATAAAGCTATATAAAGCTACCTTGAGGCTATTTAATTGCAGCGTATTCGGAAAATTAAGGTTTTATTTGATCAACCTGTCATTGCGAACTACAACGTCGGAATGTATAAGAGCTTAGCGAGCCGGCCGGATATTCATCTCACCGTATCGTACTGGGCCGATCGGTTTGAGGAATATCCCCCTCATAACAAAGCAGAAATAAACTTCGAGACCGTGTCTTTCCGGCCAATCCGCTGGAAAATTTTCGGGAAGCTACGTTGGTTGAATCTGGATTTATTCAAATATGTAATAAGGGACAAGCCGGAAGTTGTCATCGGAGCAGTTGGGATGTTTGGAATCAATACAGTTGTCAGCTGCGTAGCCGAATATATCTGTTCCTTGATATCGGGTACCCGTTTTGTGTATCGGGCAAGCTATGGTCTTTTGCCTGAGGTATCCATAAAGATCCCTGCAGAAGGCCTGCGTCGGATTTGGTATAAAGTGTTATATAGAAACGCAATTATGCTTACATATACCCAGAAAGCGGCAGATATCGCAATTGCCTTAGGCTGCAATCCAGAAAGCGTTTTTATCGATTTCAACTCAATGGATTCTGAAGACTTACAAAAAATTCGCAAGAAGTTTGATGGCTCTGTTAAAAAATGGAAACCTTATTTTCTGCGATCAAATGGGATTTCTGATCACGGATATGTTCTTTTTACCGGCAGGTTATCCGAGGACAAGCGACTCGATTTGCTGATTGAAGCATGGAAACATGTGATAGAGCAAGTTCCGGATACACTACTTGTTGTGGTGGGGTCCGGTCCGGATAGAGAGCGCGGGATAGATATGGCAAGAGGATTAGGGGTAATATTCGTAAAAGGACAATATGATACGCGTGAACTTGCCAAATACTATTATCTTAGCGATATCGTGGTATTCCCAGGATATGCTACGCTATCAACGCACTTTGCTATGTGCTTTGGAAAACCAATAATATGCTCGCAGTATGGCAATGAAGCGGAATATATCCAGGACGGTATAAATGGGTTTGTCTATAAATATGGAGACGTTAATGACTTGGCAGACAAGCTTATAAGACTCCTCCGTAACCATGAGCTAAGATGCCGTTTTGGATTGGCTTCCGAACGTATGGTTAAGGAAATAATTAACATCCAACATATGGTTGATACCATAGCTAAAGCTATACATTTCGCTGGCAGAATGGGGAAGTCAAAAAACTCCAATCTACAGTGAATTTGACAATTCATTGTGACGACTGAGGGTGGTGTTAATAGAAAAAACCAAGATACATCAGGAAGGCAAAATCGAAAATCCCCCCAAATTCGTATCGTCCATTTTGCGCTACACCCGAGAATTATCCCGTCTCCGTATATGTATCGCGGTGAGGGTTTATCTGCGCTGTGGCAGGCGTTAGCCATGCGGAGATAACAGTAATTTATAGTGCAGTGCGATCGGAAATGGATTAAGCCTCTTCCATATACGGAGGAAATTATCAAAAAGCTAACTTTTTACTCGGGAATGGATTTTTTATGCTGATTGGCATTTTAAATAATCGTTCTAGAATGATGCAGGGGGCATATCAGTACTCGCTAGGTGTGATTGATGGGCTGACAAAGGATAAAAACCACAATTATTTCGTGCTGAACGTGGACTCTGGTTCCAAACAATACACTTCTGAAAATGTTCGCACTATTGTGTTGCCGTCTGAGGCGAGGTCCATTATTAAAGTAGCTCGTCGGTGTGCCGTTTTCTTTAATATACCATTCCCCTATGGTAGCTACCAAACAGTAAAAGATCTCGACTTGGATCTTATTGTTGCAACGCCAGCTGCTTCGCTGGTAGGCATTTACGTTGGGTTGCCTCAGATTGTTTGTATCCACGATATGATGTATCGATTTTATCCTGATTTACCGGAATTCCCATTAAGGGAGAGGATCAGAAGGAACTACGTCTATCGCAAATCAGTCCGTAGTGCGGTTTTTTGTGTTGTTGATTCTATGTGTGGCAAAGAGCATGTTAGCAAATTTTTAGGTTTATCCGAAGAGCGAATAAAGATAATTCCATTTACTCCCGCCCCTTATATTTATAGGTACAAAGATATGAGTTCCCGGTCGGTGAACGACCTCCTTTCGTCATATGATCTACCTCAAGATTATCTGTTCTATCCAGCACAATTTTGGAGGCACAAGAATCATGAGGGGCTACTTAAAGCGCTATATTTGATTAAGGAGGGGCATGGGGACTCCATCCCGGTTGTGTTTGCAGGGTCTAAAAGGAATAACCACCATAATGTTATTTCACTCATCAATTCTCTGGGGCTTGAGAAACAAGTTCAAATTTTAGGATATGTTCCTGATAAGACAATTGTAGCTTTGTACAAGGCTGCTAGGGCTTTGGTTTTCCCAAGCTTGTTTGGACCTACGAATATTCCAATTGCCGAAGCAATGGTGTTAGGTGTGCCTGTGATTTGCTCGGGCATATTCGGCATGCCAGAGCAAGTTGGTGATGCGGGTATTATGTTTGACCCCTTAGATCCGGCTGATATCGCAGATAAAATATATAAAGTATGGCAGGACAAAGCCTTGAGAGAAACATTGGTTGAAAGGGGTTATGATAGGTCCGCGTCATTTGCCCCTGAAATTTATTCGGAAAAATGGTCCAGATTGGTGAATGAGGCTCTCGAGATAATTGATTAAAACGCATCGCTCTTTATGACGGGTACTTGATACAGCTAAAATGAAAAATTTTATATGTAATACGGACAAAAGTCAAAACAACATTGAGCCTCTTGTTTTATTTATTCAAGTTGATGCATTAAGACATGATTATATGAAGCTGGAAGATTCTCCGGTCCTAATAGACCTGACTAAAAAAGGAATCACAGCGTCGATTAAACCCACTTTTGGCTTTGAACCTGATGCCGCTTATATCGCCGGCCTTCATCCAAACGAATCAGATGGAGGTGTGCAGTTCTGGTATGATCCGAGTGGTAGTCCTTTTCTCTTTCTTGGTGGCTGGACGCGGGTATTGAACCTGCTGCCAGACCTTCCTGATCGGGCGCTTCGACGCTTGGTAAAGCGCATTGCACGACCGAGGTGCATGTCCCCCACCCTTTCCACAGCGCGGATACCATTTTATTTATTGAAATATTTTGATTTTCCCATGCAATGTAGAATGGATGGATCAGAGTTCGTCAATGCTAACAGCATTTTTGATCTATTGAGGAAAGCCGGACGAAAATGGTTGTACCATGGCACACCTGATTATAAGGTTGATCTGGATTCTATTATTGCGAGGGTTGAAAAAGACCTCTCCCTACCGATAGATTTTGCATTTTTCCATATCGGAGATCTGGACCGGGTAGGCCACAAATATGGTCCTGAATCTGTTGAAATCAGAGCAGCTTTAAAAAACGTAGATAAAGGAATTAAGCGCATTGTTAAGGTTGCTAAAGAACGCTTTGAAGAAGTCCATTTAATAATAATGGGTGATCATGGAATGATGGAAGTAAGGAATCATCTTGATATATGGTCTGAACTGAAAAAACTTCCTGTTAAGCTTGAAAAAGATTATTTAGTGTTCCTTGATTCAACAATGGCGCGGTTCTGGTTTTTTTCGGATAGAGCAGAGAAGTTAATTGTTGATATGCTGGATAACGTGGAAGGTGGTCATATTATAAGTCAAGAAGAGAAAGATAGGTATCATCTGAATTATTCACATAACAAATTTGGAGATATTATTTTCTTAGTTGATCCCGGGGTGTTGATTTTTCCCAATTTCTATCAAAGCAGAAAGCCAGTAAAGGGTATGCACGGGTATGCGCCGGAGACGCCGGAGCAACAGTCTGCGCTGGTGATCCATTCGCCAAAGGTTCAAGTATTGAAGAACTTTGAAGAACCGGTGGACATGCGGAGGGTGTTTCCGACAGTGCTTGATTTGATGGAATTATCTATACCAGAAAATACAACTGCACAAAGTTTACTGTAAGGATAAAACACTACACTGGAGCCCTTCCAAAGTGCATTATACGGCAGATAAAGATCAGAGAATTGATGACAAGGTTGAGAAGGATCAGGAATATATCAATTCCCGTGTGCTCTCCTTTTTGGGCGAGCATGTCCATTCTATTCTCCTCTGCGGTGGTTTTGGCAGAGGTGAAGGTACTGTGGATGTTCGCAGTGGCGAAATCCATATAGTCAATGATTATGATATAACGATTCTCCTTAAAGAAAGAAACAAGCTCAAATATGCAATGTTATACCGGAAATATCATGCACCCCTGCAGGCATTGGCTGTGGATCTGGCAAGTGATCTTCGGATGAAGCAAATCGATTTGGGGTTAAAACATTTCTCCTACTTTGAGAAACCGGCGGCCTTGAAGATTGAAAACTATGAAGTCAAACAAGGACATGTGTTGACTTATGGCGATGAAGATCCCACTTCTTCTTTGCCGAGTTGGAGTGCAGAGGACATTCCTCTTTTTGAGGGTACCTGGCTGTTTCGTAATCGTGGGTTTGGTATGTTGATCTCGGCCTTATATTTCATGTGTGAAGGAGGAATACCTGAACATAAAAAAGAAAATTTTGTCATTGAGTGCGGCAAGGCGCAATTGGCTATGGGTGATTCTATTCTTCTGCTGAACAGATGCTATCACCACTTGTATTCTGAAAGGTTATGTTCTTTGGATCCATTGGATGTGTCAAACGTGTCGGACGGTGAAAAAATCGTCATGCATTACCGGGAAGCACTGGAGCAGAAGTTACGTCCGGATTTTCAACAATTCTATAAGCGTGATTTGATAGAATGGTGGTTTGAAATAGTAGATTTAATGGATCGTTTTTACCGGTTTTATGAGTCAAAACGGCTGGGAATTGTTTTTGGTGATTGGATTGAATATTCTGATCTACCAAAACCGGAAGACTGTTTTGAGAGCAAGGCATTTGTGTCAGATATCCTTCGTAATCTATCACACATGTCGATGAGCACTATAAAAAAGAGTTATAATAAGGCACGCAAATCATACTCTATCGGTATTGTTTCTTTGTTGCTGTTTTCGATGAAAAAAGATGGGTTTTATCTTCCCTACATGGAGAAAGCTTCTAAGTTACTGAATATTCCTTTAACGGGAAATCAAAGAGAAGACTGGTTGCATTTGGTTCGGTGCTTTTTGAAGGAAGTTCACCCTGGCGGTGAAGTGGCAAGCGTTATCAAACTATGAAACTATAAATAAAATTATGACTTTTCCTGTCATTATCGGTATCGCTGGCGGAACAGGCGCCGGGAAAAGCACTATGTGCAGGCAAATCGCGGGCACAATAGAGGAAGATATTGTTATTGTCAGCCATGACATGTATTATAAAGACCTCTCCCATATGCCTGTTTCTGAAAGAGATCGACAAAGTTTCGATCATCCAAGTGCATTAGACAACAAACTCTTCATCAGCCATCTTACCGCCTTAAAAAAAGGAAATCCGATAGATGCTCCCTGTTATGATTTTGTGAGCCATATTAGAACCGCGGAAATACGCCGCATAGATCCGGTCAAAACAATTTTGGTTGAAGGACTCATGCTTTATACCGACAAACGAATACGAGATATACTCGATTATAAAATTTATATTGATTTAGGACCGGATATCCGGTTTATACGGCGCTTAAAGAGGGATACTGAAGAGCGTGGCAGAAATATGAACTCAGTGATTGAGCAATATCTTGCTACCGTAAAACCCATGCATGATCAATATGTTGAGCCAAGCAGAAAATACGCTGACTTTGTTATCTCCGGTGTGGATGACAAGTCGGGTATGAATGAAATAATGGCAGTTATTCGGATGTTAGAAGTGCAATAATTGAGGTCACATATGTCTTTACCTAAAATATCCATCATTACTCCATCATATAATCAGGGTCAGTTTCTAGAAGAGACCATTGTAAGTGTTTTAGACCAGAATTATCCCAGTTTTGAATATGTCATCATTGACGGAGGCTCTACAGACAATTCTGTTGATATTATCAAAAAATATGAAAGTCATTTGACTCACTGGGTGAGTGAAAAGGACCGTGGTCAAACACATGCGATCAATAAGGGTTTTAAAAAGGCGACAGGGAAGATAGTTAACTGGCTTAATTCAGATGATTTGTTAACACCTGGAGCGCTGCAAGTGGTTGGGGAGAGATTTGGCGAGTATCCAGAATCAGAGTTTTGCTTCGGAGATTTCGATGTGATTGATAAGGAAGGGCAAATAATTTTTTCCAGGAAAAGCCCACCATATCATTTCCACACTCTTTTCTATGGCAGGCAGTTGAGTTCGCAGCCAGCTGTATTTTTTAGACGAAACGTTCTTGCGAAGATCGGGTATCTTGATGAAACGTTCAATTTTTGTATGGATCTGGAATTCTGGATCAGAGCTGCCCAACAGGGATGCATATTTCATCAAATAAAAAAACCTCTGGCTTTGGCAAGAATGCATGGCGATGCTAAGACAACTCGACTCCAGCAAGTCCTCCACGATGAACACAAGGCGGTTGTTAGACAATACAACTCTCTAAGTTTGTTCAAGAAACATAATAATGCTGAAAACATTTATTATACATCCATGAACAGATTTTGGCGTCTGGCTGCTGCTGTTAATCGACTCATATTCAGGCAAGATTGCTCTTTCATGATGGCATCTAAGGCTTTGCAAGCATTAAATAAGGAAAGCAAATAATGCGTATCTGTTTACTGGGCGACTTTATGGGTAATCCTGATGAGGGGATGAAGAATGTCAGTAAAACTATCAGAGACAAGTTGTCATTGAAACATAATATTCTGGCACTTAACTCACGGGATGTTTTCAAAAAAGGTTTTGTAAAGAGTATCCGATCCTTTCAGCCGGAAATAATCCATTACCTGCATGGTCCTACAATTCGCAGCCTTGTATTGCTGGAGGGATTAACAATAATTTCAGGAAACAAGGCAAAAACAATAAGTTCTGCAACACGACCTTATTTTTCAAAATACAGTAGATGGACGATACCTCTACTAAAACCTGATCTAATTTTAACACAGTCCAGTAAATCTGAATCGGTTTTCAAAAAAATGGGTTGCAGAGTTGAATTCCTGCCAAATGGTGTTGATTGTGTTAAATTCGCTCCTGTAAACGAAAACGAGAAATTAACTTTAAGAAGACAATTTGACTTACCGGAAAATGCCATAATTGTACTCCATGTCGGTCACATCAAACCCAACAGGAATCTTGATGTCTTTAAAGAAATACAGAAGATTGAGAATGTTCAGGTTGTAATTGTTGGAGGTATAACTGAAACTGCGGATGAAAGGTTGAAAAAAGATTTGCAGAATATTGGAGTGAAAGTTTTTCACAAACTTTATGACGATATCTCACAATTTTATAAGATGGCAGATTTGTATGTTTTTCCTCTTAAAGATGCTGGAAACAAACTTCCAGATTCCTATAACCAGGTAGGTGCTATTGACCTGCCACTTTCGATTTTCGAAGCCATGGCCTGTAATCTGCCTGTAATAACTACCAAATTCGGAGCCCTTGAAAGGCTTTTTGAGTCAGGCGGCGGTTTTTACTATACCGAGAATAAAGAAGAAATCGTTAACGGGGTCAGAAGTATTTTCTTCCAAAGTGATTGTAATACTCGAAAGAAAGTCTTGCCTTATGACTGGGGAAAAGTAGTAACCCGTATTGAGTCGGAGTATCAGAGTATTTTACAGTAGAGTTCAATTCGAATTATCTTTTCATAACCTACATAGGGAGTGATGAATAAATTTAAACTTATTAATATCATCGGCATCGACGGAGCAGGTAAGACGACCCTTGCCAAGGCTTTTGCCACTGAGATGCAAAGACAAGATTCCAATGTACGTTATCGATATTGCCAATATTTTGCAAAACTTCTTTACCCTGTCAAAATTTTAGCCAAATCATCTGTGATGAGGAAGACTAATGAGTTTAAGAATTATACACATTACAACAAGACAAAAAAGGAAACCAGCAGTCGCTTTCCATTGCTGGCAAACATTTACGCTACCATCTGGATAGTTGATTATGTTATTCAAATCTTTTTTAAAATAACTATTCCTGTCTTACTTGGACAAAAATTTATTATAGATAGGTACATTTTCGATATTGCAGTAAATCTGTCTTTGACTACAAATAATGATATTAGTTACGCGATAAGACTTATTCATCTTTTTTTTAAACTTGCACCGCGGCCAGATCTTGTTCTGTTTATCGATGTCCCGGCGGAAATAGCCTTCAACCGGAAGGATGATATCCAGGATATTGAATATCTTAGAGAGCGGCGTAATCGGTACCTCCTCCTTTCAAAGCAATTTAAATTTGAATTAATAAACGGGTTGGATAACCCTGAACAAATACTTCAGAAAGCTGTGCGTATTTATGAATCATAATAAGAAAATAAAGTTGCTCTACCTTCATGCAAACAACAAGGATATAGGTGGTGCCGATTATTGTTTATTTAAATTGGTGGATCAGCTTGATAAAGATAGGTTTACTCCGATTGTTTGCCTTTCAATGAAAACAGCTATTCTGGATTTGTATGTGAAGGCGGGTGTTAAGACATATATTATTGATATGGAGAGGATTAAAAAAAGCAAAAGTCCACTTTTCTTAATCAAGTTATTAGCAAAGTTTATCCCTACTGTTTTAAAAATTGTGAGATTAATAAAGAAAGAACAGATTGATATTGTCCACGGCAATGACTTGTTGGACATTTATGGACCTGTTGCGGGAAGGATTGTAGGAATACCGGTTGCACAGTATATTAGATGGATTTTGGTTATCCCCCTTTTCTTCAAAAAGATATTAACAAGTTTTATTTATCTATTAAATGATAGAATTATTACAGTGTCAGATGGTGTGGCCAGAGAAATGTTTTCTACTAACAATCGGATTAAACGCAAGGTTATTACTTGTTATGACTGGATTGATATGGAAAAGGTTGGACATAACAAAAAATCTACAAATATTAGGCACGAATTTAATATTCCTTCTGATACACCCGTAGTAGGTGTGATTGGCAGATTAGAATATTGGAAGGGGCAGGAGGTGTTTATTAGAGCGGCTTCTATTATTATGGAATCGTTTCGAAGTGTAAAATTTATGTTGATTGGCGGTGTTGTCGAAGGCAGAGGGCGCGAACAGTATAGAGCAAAACTTGAGCAATTGGCTGAAAAATTAGGCATTAAGGATAGTGTTATTTTTGCCGGGCATAGGACGGATATATATAATATAATGAATAGTTTAGATATATCTGTTCATTCATCCGTTACTCCGGACCCTTTGCCCGGCGTGGTTATGGAATCAATGTATTGTTCTTTACCTGTTGTGGGTGCAAACGCGGGCGGTGTGCCAGAAGAGGTTGCGGACGGAGAGACTGGTATTCTTTACACACCAGGCAATTCCCAAGAGATGGCTGACGCAGTTAAGTATCTCTTGGAGAATCTAATGATTGCTAAACAAATGGGAATCGCAGGGAAGAAAAGAGTCGAGAGAGTATTTGACAAAAATATTCTGTGTAGAAGAATGGAAAATATTTATAATGAAATATTGGGACAAAAAACGGATTTTCAATAAACGAATGATGTATAAATTCAATAGGATAATACGTTAATGACATCTACCTCAGATTTGATCAGGATAATAGGCACACCTTTTGATGGTGTTGTGCCTCTTGTCGATTATAATGTTTTAGAAAAAGCATATAAGAAGGCGTTTGCAGACAGGGTGGCATTGCTTTACTTGACGCTCCACCGAAAAGACGGCTGGCCGGAAGCGCTTGAAGAAAAGTACCAGAAACTAAATAGTAGAAGGGATAAAACTCTGGACGTTATAGTCACTCTGGGCCGGTCGCTTAATGAACTCAGCATTGAGGATTATGCTATATTCAAATCCTTGAAGCCATACCCAGCCACACCGAATGACACTGACGTAATCAATTTTGGTGATAAAAAACAATTTAAGGCCGTGATTGAACATCTCTATGATGAAGGTTACCTGTTCCATGAATGGGCGCCGATGCAGACGACCCTGATCCATCCC
>Ga0222626_1001445_pt1 | contig 10434 bp, 10 predicted proteins | sample AntAcemetageno91_FD_179862 | JGI IMG/M metagenome (GOLD analysis project Ga0222626, IMG submission 179862) | Saline water microbial communities from Ace Lake, Antarctica - #91 | ecosystem: Environmental > Aquatic > Non-marine Saline and Alkaline > Saline | place: Antarctica: Ace Lake | collected...
CTGATTTTAGAAGATCCAATGTCGAGCGCTACGAATGTCTTTTGTTGTGCCATTTTGTTTGATTTTTGTAAGGAAAGCGAAGAGCTAATCTCGCGTTTCACCGTATCAAATACCATGTTCTTGTGCAAATGTTTTTTTCACTTAACCCGCTTATGAACTGTTTTTGTGAACATTCCTTCTGCGGTATGAAGAGGGTTATCGTTCGTGCGAACAAAAATAAAAAAAGTCGAAAAAACAAGAAATGTGTTCACTCTTATGGGCTTCCCAAGCTTAAAAATATATAGAAGAAAATGGAAGAGGGGATATGTCGAGAAAAAAATGGTAAAAAATGATTAGAAGAGAGCGAGCTGCTCATCATCTTCACCTTTTGTTGGTTTCTTTTTTTGTTCAACTTTTCGGGGTTGATCAATATTTGTGTTCAATCTATGGAACCGATTTACGAGAGAATGGAATTCCATCTTCTCCAAGAAGGCAATGCTTTTGTCAGGACAGAGTTCGAACTTCCGATCGAGATCAAATTCTACAGGGACATCAGTCTTAATAGTAGCGAGCATCTTGCAGTGTATAGCTTGGTCTTTTTGTGTCTCAAATTTCTCCTTCACCTTCGGTGCGAGTTCATCCAAGTGCTCATAGATCTTCTCCAGCGTCCCAAACTCCTGAAGGAGCTTCATCGCGGTCTTGGGACCGACTCCAAGGATTCCTTTGAAATTATCAGAGCTGTCTCCGATAATCGCTTTGTAATCAATCATTTGATCTGGTGTGATACCGTAGCGAGCTAAGGCTTCCTTGGGACCGTAGGGGATTTGTTGTTCGATAGGACCGTTAAATCGCACCAAGGACACGTTGTCTGATATCAACTGTAAGAAGTCGAGATCTCCACTGAGAATCTTCACATCGTGCACTTCGCTATTTGCACTGTGAGCCAGTGTTCCAATAATATCGTCTGATTCGTATCCGGGCATCTTGAGCACCGGAATTTCAAAGCTTTCCAAAAGCTCATATATATAAGGTATCTGAATATAGAAATCATCAGGCGCTTTTTCACGCTGTGCTTTGTAGTTCTCATCGGCTTCGTGCCGAAACGTTTTCTCCTTTGTATCAAAGGAAACAATCAATCCATCAGGTCTAAAGTGATGAATAATATGGAGAAGCATAGAAGCGAATCCATACACCATACCAACCTTTACGCCCTTCCATATGGGAATAAAGCCCTTATTGATCCCGTGGTAGGACCTGTGCATGAGAGAGTTTCCATCGATTAAAATAATAGTTTTCATGCTTTGACAAGGGGTTCCGCTCGACGTAAGGCTTTATTTCTGCTATCATAGTCGGATTTGTTAAATCCTCAAATGACTTCAATAGTTTCTTCGCAAGACCAGTCCATGACTTCTACTAAACCCGGTCACACAAAATTGCATATGGGTATCATTGCTCCAATGACAGAGAAAAATCATGCGGATTTTCTTCTTCAAGGATTTGAAGCGATGTGTGAGTTAGGATTTGAGGTATCAGTGCTTGCAGAAGGAGATAGTGCAGCACAAAAGAAATGTTTTGAATTGTCAGAGAAATATCCAGAACAGTTTCATATTCTCGAATCTGTTCCTCGGAACAAGACTCATTTATTGAAAGAAGTTGATGTCGTCGTTTTCACCAGTGTTCCAGACTGGAAAACAGTAAAAGAAATGGCAAAGAATGAAATTGTATCCATTGTTCCAGAAGGATCAGGATTGCAAAACTTCAATGCACAAACAGAACAGGGGAATGCGTTCACCTTTGAACCGAACAGTTTCTGGGGATTTATTTCTGCAATTATTCGGGCTTCTGAAAATGCTCAGTTTGAATACGATTGGAAGAATATAAAAAGAAACATTAAAGAGTTGGCACTGTAAAAAGTTGAAAAGTTAGAAAAGTTCCTTACAATCTCGGAGCTTTTTCCCTAATCGCACGAGTGGTGAAATGGTATACACGCTAGTCTTAGGAACTAGTGCCGCAAGGCGTGAGGGTTCGAGTCCCTCCTCGTGCACCATAAAAATGCAGAATGCTCCAACGGAGCGTACTGGATTTTTATAATACAGTAGGACGAGAACCCAGTGGGTTCGTTACGAAAACTGAGGATCCCGCAAGGCGGGGGACGATGATTTGAGTGCTCGAGTAGTCCCGCATAGAGCGGTACGTCAGGAGAATGTCCCTCCTCGTGCACCATAAAAATGCAGAATGCTCCAACGGAGCGTACTGGATTTTTATAATACAGTAGGACGAGAACCCAGTGGGTTCGTTACGAAAACTGAGGATCCCGCAAGGCGGGGGACGATGATTTGAGTGCTCGAGTAGTCCCGCATAGAGCGGTACGTCAGGAGAATGTCCCTCCTCGTGCACCAGCAATAAAAGAAAAAGGTCCGGACCCCAACAGGGTCCGGACCTTAATTTAAATTTCAATAAAATTAATCTCGTAAACTTCCTCCTAAATCTCCTTCCATTCTTGGACCTCGCCATCCAGAACGACCACTTCGAACTTTTTGTCGAAATTTCGGTCGTTTATTTGGGTGCAATTCGCGCCAGTGTCGTGCTGGTCCAGCTTTTCGTTTCATAGCTCTCTGAGAGTAGTAACTTTCCATCGTGAGATATCCCGTTCGTTTCATCCGTGTAGATGTTTCCCATCCTGGGCGACGATCTCCTCCATCAAGAATATTTTGTTGGAATTTCTGCACTTTCGTCATTTCTCCTTCCTGACTGAGTCCTGGCATTGTTTTCTCGTTTTGTTCTCGGAATCGATTGTACGCTTTCCCATCATCCATATCTGGCAATGCTGTTGTTGATCTATTATCAAAATAAGATCCTCCTTTCGTTTTACCGAGTCGCATGTTTTCAGCTCCACGTCGTTTCGTATACAGTGCTCGTCCTACGAATCGTGGCTGACTCGTAATACGGCGTTTAACAGGATTTGCAGCTTGTTCTTTTGCCATCTCCTGAATCCGTTTCGTTCGTGCCATCTTTCGTCGATTTACTACGTCTTGAAATCGAGTATTTTTATCTTTTGGTTTTACTAAATCACACGAAGAAAGAACTTTCCAAGTTTCTGGAACATCACAGGGAGTAGAAAAAGTTTTACATACGCCTTGTGGACTAACAGCACTTTGCATGACCTGAATACACATTGATGAATCGGGCGTAAAATCTGCCGCGAAAGCTGGTGTAATAAGGAAGGCGAGGCCGAGAAGAAAAAGTTTTTTCATTTTATTTTTATTCAAAAAGGAGTGTAACACAGAAGGTATGTTACTTACAATTTAGTTTTAAAACACGACACATTCGTTCACGAAGCGTCTCTCTTGGCTTTTTGATTGCCGTTGTTCGAGTTGTTGAAGAACTTCCATAATCAGGATAAAGAGGTTGAGTAGGAGTTGTGCTATTAAAGCTAGAATTTGAGTTCGTTCCCAATTGTTTTAATTTTAGTCGCCATGTTTGGAGTTCTCGTTCTAGGTTCTCAATTTTTTTTTCAATTTGTGTCTGAGTATAAGTGCTAGAGGTGGATATCGTGGAAGGTACAGCGACAGGAATCACTACAGGAGCAGGAGCTACAGGAGCGATATTTTCAACAGAAGTATCAGGAATTATTACTTCCTCGGATCCGGGAACACTTACTGTTGTGAGGGCATTGTCATGAATTAATCCTCGTTCTCGAAGTCTATCAATTCGGTCTTTCTCAGCAGCAGAATATGCTTTTTGTGTAGTAAATATTTCAGTTGTTCCCACCCCAAATTTTTGATCTTCACCGCCGACATATTTATAGAAATATCCTTTTACTTCGTATGTTGTTTCAGGAGTCAGGCCAGTCACTTTACCACTTGTGATATCGAGTCCCGCTTCAAGTTCTACTAATGTATTAGCGCTTCCTGATTCGTTTAATACAACAACAACACCTGTTGCATCACTTTTTGCTAAGTTTGGTCGAGACCATGAGAATGTTGCGTATGTGTCGTAACGAGTAACACGGAGTTTTCCAAATTCAATACCAATATCGGCAGAAATGTCAGAAACAACAGGATCATTCGCTTCAATTATTTCACTTTCAGTCTCCCCATTAGAGAGGTATTTCCATTTCAAAATTTTAGAACCATTTGTCAGAACTCGTGATCGACCATCAATTACATACGTATACACTCTGAAGTAGTACCACGTATTTTCGGCGAATGTTGCACCAGGACGAAGAGTGATGTAGTTAAGTTTTTTACTTAAAAAAAGTGTTCCCGGATCGACATTCCTTACTTTATTTTCATACTCACTATATTGGAGAGCATATCCTTCTGTATCAAAAAGAAGAGAATCATCAAGATGATCCCACTGAAGAAAAATCTTGCTATCAGTAGTATAGAGTGCGCTTACGTTATCAATAGCACTGGCTTGCACTGAATGGGTACCAAAAAAGAAACTCGCAACGAGACCGAGGAAAAACAATTTTTTCATGGTGTTTGTTTTTGTTTAGAAATAAAAATAATGATGATCAAAAAGTAATACGCATTTAAGAATATTTTGTTTCAAAATTCTGAGCATCGAAAAGAACACACAGATTCTAAGTTTCTCGCCTTCTGCGTCAAGGATATTTATTCTACTATTGTTTCTAATTCAAGGAGGGGAGCGAGCTCATTCTCAATCCATCGACTTTTCCAAAAAGGCCAAATAACAAATTCAGCTTTTCCGGTGATGTTTTTCTTTGGAATAAAAGGAGTGTGTGTCCCGTCGCAGCCCCCTGACCAGAAGCATTGCCTGGCATCTAAGCTCTCGGCTCGATTATCTCCGAAGAGGAGGTAATGCCCTTGGGGAACGGTAAAGGATTCTCGTCCGAATGTTCGGGTGCGTCCATCGTTCCGAGGAGAAAGATAGCTTTCATCGAGTTGATAATCTTCTACAAACTCATTGTTTAGATAGGTTTTTCCATTTTTGATTTCAATCGTGTCGCCAGGAACACCGAGGATTCTTTTAATGTAAAAAATCTTTTTATGTGGAGGATGAAAAACAACGACTTCACCACGCGCTGGTTTCCTAAAAAAGTTGTAGGAAATTTCATTTACAAAAATAAATTCACCTTTGCCGTACTGGCATTCTTCCTGCAGAATATTAAGCGTCGGGCACATAGAAGGCCCTGATACACGGAAGAATTGGAAAATATAAAATCGAATAAAGAGAACGATTCCAATAAGAATAAGCGCTTCGATAATAAAACTGGTCCAGCTCTGGTCTTTGTCTTTGATCATGTGATAAAATTTCGTGCAGAGTGTAAAACAAAAAGTTTTCTGCTACAATCTTTTCCAGATGGCGAATTACAAACTTTTTAACGCAAAGCGACTGGGATTTGGCTCACTCCTTGAAGACAGCGAGGCAGTAGAGGCGGTATTCCGAAAAGAGTTTTCTTCAACGTTCGCGAAGATGATGTTTTATTTCCTCCTCTGGGGAGGTGTTGCGGGTGCGATTTGGTACATCTTTCGGTTTTATGCATTGTGGGAATTTGTTGAACTGATTTTTCTTCTCTTTGCTTTGTATAAATCAATCTGCGTATTCTTCATGTGGTATTTCAATGCGATTTTAATGACGACTGATAATTTGTTGTTTGTAGAATGGACAGGAATTTTTAATAAGAAATCATCACGAGTTGATTATTGGAACTTGGACGAGATTCAGGTGGTGAGGATTGGAGTTCGGTCTTTTTTGGGAAATTACGGAGACCTTTTCTTTATGAAATACAATGGAGGAGTGCTTTATGAAGCGCACCGTATGCATGCACCACAGAAGGTTGCACGAACTATTGAGAACTATCGAGAACAGCAAGTCGATGCGAAGAACTTCACCGAAGAATCTTCACTCAAAGAACTCATCTCAGGGCTCGTACAAACGCATGTTCGAGATAAGGGACAGCCAGAGCGTGATGAGAGAGTTTCTAAACGTCCAGCAAGTGGAGCGTCGTTAAACGTCGAACCGAAACAAAAGAAAGGAAAGGATTCCATGATTAAGAAGATCTTTCATCCTGATGAGATGGAAATTGAGGTCGAGAAGGAACTCGACGACGATGGGGGGATTGAGTTTGATTTGTAATTTTAGAGATACGTATCCCCAAAGGATACGTATCTTATTAGAATATCTAGAAATCCCACGTCCCCTTCAACGACGTTGACTGTGTGTAGTTGGTCACGGTTGATTCGAAGAAGTTTGTCTTCTCAGCATTGTTGTCCGCCATGGCTTCAAGGTGCTTGTATGGATTGGTCGTGACTTCAGGATAGAGTGGATCCATTTTTAAGATTGCCAATCGATCATTCGCAAGATACTTGGTATACGCCTCGGTAGAAGCTCTGGAAATCCCTGGAATCCCATTTCCAATGATGTGATGTGTCCATGCAATTTCCTGATCTACGGCCTCAGTGAACATTTCTCGGATAACCTCTTCATCGACCATCTCAGGGAATTCTTTTTTCAGTTCTTTAATGATGTTGGCAAAGAGAACCACGTGCGTGAGCTCATCTCGCCGGATATAGTTAATCATTCGTCCAGTGGCGATCATCTTACTGTTGTAGACGAGTGTGTCGAAGAAGGCGAACCCGTTGTAGAAATAAAGTCCTTCAAGCAAGAAGTTTCCAATCAGCGCACGAAAGAAATTTTCGTCATTCGGTTCGTCGATGAATTTCTGGTAAATCTCTCCAATGTATTTGTTTCGTTCAAGTAAAGTCTTGTCGTCTCTCCAGAAATAATAAATCGATTCCCGTTCTTTTGCATCGACCACTGTTTCGAGGATCGTGGTATAAGACTGTGAGTGGATCGCTTCTTGAAACGATTGAATTGAGAGAATTAGATTCACCTCAGGGGAGGTGATGTAGTCGGAGAAGTTTGGGAGGTTTACCGTCTGCAAACTATCAAGGAATGTGAGGAAGGAAAGCATCCCTCGATACGCAGTCTTCTCTTCGTCCTTCAAATTCTTGTACATAATAGCGTCGTCATTGAGCCCGCTGATTTTCTCCGGTACCCAGAAGTTTCCGATCATGACCTGATACATTTTTTTTGCCCAGTTGTATTTCACGGCATTGAGGTTGAAAAGTCCCGTAGGGTTTCCTTTGATGATTGTTCGATTTTCGATTGAATCATCGCCGTCGTGATTAAAGATTTTGTTTTTTTTCATTGTAATAAATAGTTTAAGAGTTAAAGGTTTTGAGAAGAGTACCCCTCCCAACCTCCCCTGCAAGGGGAGGAATATTTTTTGTTTATCCGCTACAACTATCACACGCTGCCTGCGCGTCGCCCGACATGGAGCGAAGGTAGTAAACGGTTTTGACACCTTGCTTCCACGCTTTCATGTACCAACCGTACAGATCCGCGGGAGAGGTGCGTTCAGGGTTCATCATCCACTCAAAGGAGATCGATTGATCAACCCATTTGTAAATGACAGACACCATGTCGATGACATCGTTCATGTCGAGGGTTGGATATTCTTTATAGAGCCAGAAGTTCTCTTGATTCAGATTTGGCGCCACGGTTACGGTTGGCGCAATCACATTCGTTTCGACAAAGAACTTCTTGTAAACAGGCAAGAGACCCGCCGTCGTTCCTACCACTCCAGACGTTGAAGTATTGGGAGCAGGGGAGAGGTGGTAGGCAAATCGCACTCCTTTCGTTTTAATCCGCGCAATAAGATCACTCCAATCGAGATCAGTTTTTGAGTTTGTTTTATACCACGCTTCATCACGTCCAAAGATCACTCCTTTTTCCCATTCACTTCCTTTGAAGAGTTCATATGCTCCCCGTTCCTCAGCCATCATTGACGAGTTGTCTAAGGTCGCGTAGGCATATTTTTCAAAGAGTTTATCCACGTCTTCTCTCGCTTCAGCACTATCATAGGAGAATCCATTACACGCTAAGTATTCCGCGAGTCCCATGAATCCCAAGCCCACTGATCGGTACTTCTTGGATGTGAGTTCAGATTCTTTGATGGGGTAGAAGTTCAACGTGATGACGTTGTCGAGCACTCGCATCGCAATGGGGAAGACTTTCTTAATATCTTCATCGGTATGGACCTTTGCCATATTAATAGACGCCAGATTACACACGACGGTTTCACCAGGGGTGTATTTGATATTCACCGTTCCGTCCTCAAACGTTTCTTCTTTGAACTTTGCTTCGGACGTATTCTGACAAATTTCAGTACAGAGTTGTGTTGAGTAAATATTCCCTGCATGCTTATTCGGATTCAATCGATTCACCGTGTCTCGATAGAACACGTACGGCATACCCGTTTCCACGGCCGTTTTCAAGAGCTCCTTCATCAAGTCTTTCGCTTGAATGACCTCCTTCATGCCGAGTTTGTCGTTCTTCTCGCATTCCAGATAGAACTTCTCAAAGTCTGTATCAAACAAGTCCTCCATACGTTGTCCTGTTACTTTTCGCACTTCATGTGGATCAAAGAGTGTCCACGTTCCTTCCGCCTCCACACGCTTCATGAAGATATCGGGGACAGAGACTGCCGGGAACACATCGAACGCTTTGGAACGGATATCTCCACTTTCGGTTTGAAGGTTCAAAAAGTCATGAATGTCTCGATGCCAAATATCCAATGTTGGAGAAATCGCTCCGAGTCGTGCCCCGAGTTGATTCACCGCACAGGCGGTATCATTGATCACTCGTGTCCACGGGATCACTCCACCAGAGGAATTCTTCACCCCTCGTATTTCAGCACCCCTAGAACGGACGTGTCCCAGATAGACACCGACACCCCCTCCAAATTTGGAGATTTGCGCCATGTTCTCAATGTTGTGATAAATCGACCGCAGATCATCGTCAACGTTCAATTTGAAGCAACTGGAGAGTTGATGGAAGTTTGTCCGTGCGTTGAGCAACGTAGGCGTTGGGAGACTCAATTGTTGTTTTGATGTGACTTCATAAATTTCTTTTGCTACCTGCATTCGATTCTTATCATCCTCTGGTATCGCAAGAAAGAGGGCTACTGCCAAGTACATTTCTTGGGGAAGCTCATGAACCACTTTGTTCGGGTTTAATAAATACCGCTTCGCGAAGGCGAGATGTGTTGAATAGATGTAGGTAAAATCGCGGTCCTTATCGATCCACGAACCGGCTTTTAAGATATCGGCATCGCTGTATGATTCGCCAAATTTCGTCGAATAGAGTCCTTTCTTCGCATAATCATCGAAGTGCGCTTTCCACGATTTTGCACTGTAAATATCTTCGTACTTCATTTTCCGGTTCTGCGTCGCTTCTTTATAAAACTCCATTGCGTAGAGACGACCCGCCACGTTCTGCCAATCAATGTTGTGCACGGTAATCATATCGAGGGTTGATTTCCGCAAGTTCTTCAACACCTGTGAAGTTTCGATTCCATCGATGAGCGTAATCTTAAAGACACCAAAGACGTCTTTGAACGGACATGATTTCTCAAATCCTTTTGCCGCAATGTTCCATGTTCTTTCGAGTTTCTTTTTATCAAACTTTTCTTTCTTTCCATTTGCCTTCGTTACCGTGAGTAAATCCTTGTCCAGTTTCTCTAACTCCTTAATCCGCTGTTCGGCTCGCTTCTGAGCGTGCTGTGATCGGTAGAGGATGTAGGTGCGGGCCACGATAAAGTTCCCAGAATGCACCAATGATTCTTCCACGATATCCTGCACATCTTCGACGCACGGTGTTTTTTCCTGCTCGAAGAATCGCAATTCAATCTCCGTATTTACTTCTTTACTTACGATCTCTGCGAAAGAGGGGAGCGAGAGCCCGTGATCGGGTGTTGCTTCCACTGCTTTTGCAATAGCAATTTTGATGCAATCGGGATCGAAATCCACGAGTTGTCCGGTACGTTTGTATATTTGTTTTTCCATGAGAGAGTGTAATAAGTCTTGAACACATTTATTGTTCAATCACTTGGGGGTTAAAGAATCGCCGCTTCACAAAGGAAGAGACGTTTTATGTTTCCACACAATATGTTGTGTGGAGGCGTAGTTTAGAATACAAGATGTAGTGAGGTCAACTATTTTGTTCAAAAAAGACTTGAGGGGAAATGAGAATGTTATTTTATATTAAAAAAGGTTTTGTCATTTCGATTGGAGCGAAGCGAAACAGAGAAATCCCTTGTTTCAGGTAAATAAAAAAAGGGATCCCTCCGCAGAGCCTGCCCTCGAGAAATCGGGGGGTCGGGATGACAAGGGTGGTATTTTTATTGATCATTCTTCATTAATCATTAATTATTACAAAGATGGATTTTCTCAATGCAATCTTTCTCGGAGTGATTCAGGGAATAACAGAGTTTCTTCCCATTTCTTCTAGCGGACATATTTTCCTTGCGGAGGAGTTTTTGGGACTTGTTCCCGATCTCCACTTTGAAATAAGTCTCCATGTAGCGAGCTTGCTGGCGGTTTTGATCGTCTTCAGGAAAGACATCGGGAGTATTCTTCTCGG
>Ga0222626_1001447_pt1 | contig 10413 bp, 6 predicted proteins | sample AntAcemetageno91_FD_179862 | JGI IMG/M metagenome (GOLD analysis project Ga0222626, IMG submission 179862) | Saline water microbial communities from Ace Lake, Antarctica - #91 | ecosystem: Environmental > Aquatic > Non-marine Saline and Alkaline > Saline | place: Antarctica: Ace Lake | collected...
ATCTTCGTAGGTTGGCTTCTTGGCCATCAGAAAATCCTCCAAATACTCTCAAAGTGAAAAAGCCCATACCCTTTGTGTCTTGGATACTATGTATGAGCCTTTCCAATTCCCATCGGTCCTCCCCTTCTTGGTTTAGATCATCTCTTGAAAGGCATTGTTTTCATCACCAGAGACCATGAACGTGCATGAACCCAGCATAGCAGATCCACCAAATCCATGCAAGAGTGCCAGACGTAAGTTAGCCTTTTTGCCTGGAAAATCCAACGCGGACTTTATATAGGTAAGCCTCACCTCAGCTGACAAGAAGACCAGGCTGATTTTATGCCTTATTTCCCTTCCAACACTTCCTTGATTTTTTCAGCAAAAGGGGCAATCAAAAACGGTTTCTGGATGAATCCTTCAGCACCTGCATCAAGGATCTCCTGGGCAGGGCCGTCTATACTGTAGCCACTGCACACGATCACTTTCATATCTGGTCTTGCCTCCATGATAAGGGGATAAACTCTGCCGCCGTCCATATCAGGCAATTTTATGTCCAGGAGTGCGAGGTCGATCTGGCCGTCAAAGGTCTTGGCAAATTCAACAGCTTGTTTCCCTGTCTCAGCCTCAAGCACACGATAACCCAGCATCTCCAATATCTGTTTGAACAGCTCCACCAGAACTTCTTCGTCCTCAATAACAAGGATGGTACCCTCACCCATGGCCAGTTCAACCTTTGGTTGTTTAACTACCTTTGCTCCTTGCTCCCTGCTCTCTGCGCTTATGGCAGGCAGGTATATTGAGACGGTAGTCCCTTTACCCCGTTCTGAGTCCACCGTGATTGCGCCACCGTGGTTCGTGACAATGCCGTAGGCCGCAGGCATCCCAAGCCCACGACCGATAAAGTTCGTAGTGAAGAAGGGCTCAAATATCCTTTCCCTTGTCTCGTCATCCATCCCTTTCCCATCATCTTCAATAGAAAGGCAGACATAGGGGCCGGGTTTGAGATCCGGATGATCCTTGATAAACGCCTGGTCAAGTTCCATGTTCCTGGTGGAAATCCTGATGCGACCAGGGGTCTCCATGGCCTCATTTGAATTGGCCATTAGGGCGGAAAAGACCATCTGCATCTGGGTGAGATCCGCATCTACATTCAGGAGATCCGGTTGCAGGTCGGTCTCCACACTGACGTCAGGATCAAGGTTATGCACGATTAAGGGAAGGGTGTCTTCAATGAACTCACTCAGTGACATGGGTTGGGCATTATATTTTCCTCCCCCGGCATAGGCCAACAACTGATTAGTGAGGTCGGCCATGCGATGGGCTGATTGCTTCATGGTCTTAGTATGATCCGCTATCTTCTTATCTTGAGGAAAATCCATCTCAAGCAATTCGGTATGGCCGGTGATGGCGCTCAGGGCGTTGTTGAAATTATGGGCAATGCCACCGGAAAGCACACCAAGGGACTCAAGGTTTTTGGCTTTCAGGAGTTTTTCTTCCATTTGCTTGCGAGTGGTGATGTCCTGTCCGATGACAAGAATGCCAATTGTCTTGCCATCAGCATCCTTCAAAGTATTGTCATACCATTCCACAACGATTTTACGGCCATCTTTTGAGACAATCGGATTAATGTTGCCCTGGGTCTTAACGTCGCTCACGCATGTCCTGAAAAGCTCACTGATGCGGTCGTGGTCCTCCTCCGGCAGAAACGTCGAGAACCAGTCTCTTCCCTGTACCTCATCAAGCTTATACCCACACAGATCTTCCATATAAGGGTTGAAGCGGATGATCCGGCCTTCTGTGTCCAGTACTAAGATTATTACCTGTGCCGTATCGATCAGGCTTTCGGAAAAATCTTTTTCTTTGCGCAGTGCCTCCTCACCTTGCTTCAGATTTCTAAACAAAAGGGCGTAAGGCTTTACCAGGCCTGTCTCAATAATGGCTTTGTAAATGAGGTAAAAGGCGATGATTTTAAGATAATGACCCACGAGATTGGAGAAACCATAGGCGTTAATATAAAATGTAAAGGCCAACTCCGAAGCTATCGTAACGACGATAGATGCTACCAGCAATCGGAACACGTTTTCATCGAATTCTTTACGTTTTTGAAACAAAACAGTAATGGCGCCTATTAGAATAATGGATATGACATACTCGCTGATCTTTTTGAAAGGGGTCAACCCTACCCCCTCCACAAAGCACGTGGGAAAAATGTGCCAATAGAACACGGACCCCAACACAAGGACAGTCGTCAAAGCGTATACCATTATAACAAAATCTGATCTTAGCCTTCGACTTAAGAACACCGGGGCGATGAGAAGAGAGAGGCTTTCCATATACCGGGCAGCAATCCACAGTTGGGTTGGCAGATTGGTTTCATAACCCTGAAATATATTCATGCCTTTGTAAGCCAGCGTGTGGACCAGATCCAGAACTCCGATAAACAGAAAGGCAATACCAAGGAGAAGGAGATAATTGTTGTCTAAGATGCGACGGGAGTTCCAGGCAATCATAAAAATGCCACAGGCCACCACGATACTGAAAATCTCGGCGAGGGTGTGAAAGAGCAGGTAGTTGTAAAGACTGGAAAGGTATAGGCCAAACAAAATCAGAATTCCGGCTATGAACGCCACTGATTTCTTTGCAAGAAAAGATTCACCTGATTCCCCTTGTACCATTTCCGCCCTATTACGTTCTGCAGCCTCTGTTGCCGCCTCTTTAGGCCTGCGCTCCAATTCTTCGTGGATCAGTTTCTTATCCATTCGGAAATCCTCGTTGGATCATTGTCATTTGGCTTCGCCGTCATTCGGTTGTCATTCTGTTGTCATTTGGCCTTCGGCCGTCATTCGGTTGTGAGTTGGGGGTTGCACGTTAGGTATTTCACCGCAGAGGCGCAGAGGACGCAGAGGGTACTTCTTTTTTTGTTTTTCGGTGAGGGGCCGAAAAACAAAAAGGAACATCTGCCTGACTACCCCTTCAGGTTGTTTATAATTCGCACTATACCATCCCGCATTACAGGCACCCTAATTTCCTAACGTGCATTACTAATTGCTTGGTTAACTGTCATAAGGGATTAGTTTTTTCCTTTCTGTCCTCTCAACAGAAAGGAAAACTTATTGTCTCTCTGCGTGCTCTGCGTCTTTGCGGTGAATACAGGTTTTTCAATGGTCAATAGTCAATCGTCACCAAGACCTTTCTTACCGTCTCGGCCAGATCCCGCATTGCCAGCGGCTTCATCAGAAAGCCCCTGATCCCCATCTCTTTTGCCTTCTCCCGCGTTATCCGTTTGCTGTGCCCGGTGCAGATGATAACAGGAATGTCAGGACGGATCTCCATGATTTTCTGAGCCAGTATGTCCCCGGGCATATGGGGCATTGTGGTGTCGGTGATCACCAGATCAAACTGCTCCGGGTCCTCCTTAAACAGGGCTAAGGCATCGATACTGCTTGTCATGGAGGTTACGTCGTAACCCAGAGTATTTAACATCTCCTTCCCCATCCTGGCCAGGACCGCTTCATCGTCAATAAAGAGGATCCGTTCATTGCCTTTGGGAAAAGGGGTTTCTTCTTTGACCTCCGGCTGTTCTTCCTCGGCCTGGGTCAGTGGGAGATAGACATGAAATGTGGAACCTTTCCGGGGCTCAGTCTCAACCGTGATATCGCCCCCATGTTTTATTACAATCCCATGGACTACGGACAGGCCGATTCCCGTTCCCACACCCGGCTCCTTGGTGGTGAAATAAGGATCAAAGATCTTTTCCCTTATCTCCGGGGCTATGCCGTACCCCGTATCGCTGACCGTCAATTCCAGGTACTGACCCGGCTCTAAACCAGAGGGAGCTACTTTGTGATCTGAACTTTGTGATTTGTTTTCTTCTGCTTTCAAATCCGCATTCCGCAATCCAAAATCCACATTCTGAAGGCTCACCTCCAGAATGCCCCCGTTCTCATCCATGGCGTGACCTGCGTTGGTGCACAGATTCATGATCACCTGGTGCATCTGCGTGGGATCTGCATCGATCACACCGACATCCTTGTCAATCTTCTCCCGAATCTCGATGGTAGACGGTAGAGTAGACCTCAGAAATTTGAGCGCCTCCCTGACAATATATTTGAACTGCATCGGATGTGTTTCCTGCTCCTGACTTCGGCCAACGGCGAGGATCTGTTGTATCAAACCCGTGGCCCGGTTACCCGATTGAAGCACCTGTTTCAGGTCCGCATACGGCTCACTCTCCGGGTCCAGTTTCATATGAGCCAATTGCGTGTAACCTATAATAGCCGACAGGATATTGTTGAAGTCATGGGCGATGCCCCCTGCCAGGGTGCTGATGGCCTCCATCTTTTGGGACCGGCGGATCTGGACATGGAGTCTTTCTTTTTCCTCTTCCCCCTGCTTGCGCTCTGTAATGTTCCTGCTGATCTCAACAAGATTTACAACATCACCTGATGCATCTTTAATAGGTACGGCATAGGTGTCCCAATACGAATCGCCGATGATGCCCTTCGATTTCGTCTGGTGCAAAACAGCTTGTTCGATTTTACCGCTCTTCAGTGCCTTTATTATCGGGCATTCAGGACAGGGGGTGTCTCTTTCGGCAAAGACCTCATAACAGAGCTTTCCCGCTAACTCCCCGGGGGTTATATCAAGTTCCATCGTTGTTGTTTTGTTAGCCCAGATTATTCGCAAGTCCCTATCGACAAGCCTGATCCTGTCAATCGAGGCATCAAGAATTGCCCTTTTCTCGGTCTCGCTCTCCCGCAAAGCGTCTTCGGCCTGTTTGCGGTCTGTCATATCCACCACATGAACCATTACTAAATCCGGAGGGACAAAGGCATAATTTGCCATTATATGCCTGTCTGGCATAAAATCCTGAGCCACCAGATCCCTCCTGATCACTCTTTTTTCGGCTAAGCATCGATGAAGATCCTCTAATATCTCCCGCCTGTTTTGATACATCTCATTGGCTGATTTCCCTAAGTATTTACGGGCTTCCCCATGTGTAACCTCATTTGCCGTATGGTTATAGCCAACCAACACGAAATCTTCACCTGTTCTCTGCCATGTGAAGGCAGGAATAGGACTTCCCTCGTACTGTGCTCTGAATCGCACCTCACTCTCTCTAAGCCGTGCCTCGGTCTGCTTGCGCTCATCTATTTCTTGATTGAGTTCGACTATTGATGTGGTTGACTTTTTCAAAGCTGCTGTCATCTTATCGAAGGCCCTTGAAAACTGTCCGATTTCGTCTTTCGCCGTAGTACCCACCTTATGATCTAAGTTGCCACTTCCGATAATTCGGGCGTCCTTTTCCAGTTTTGCTATCGGTCTCCCAATACTCCTGTTGATCCATAGTGATATTCCTACAATAGCTGCGGTAAGGGTCAAAAGGAGGAGCATGGTCAGCAAAGAGAACCTTTTTTGAGTTGTCACTGACTTGGCATCAATTTCCTGATGCAATTGAAAGGCGAGAGAAATCGCCAGTTGTGACTTCGCCAGTAAGTCATCCATCAATCTGGACTCTAATTGCGGAAAGGCGCCGCTTTCTTGTTGACCAAGTGCCTCTCCTTTTCTCAGATTAGTAGTGAGGTCAAAGAAAACGGTTTTGAACCGTTCAAGATTCTTGAGTATTTGACCTGCAACGATTTTCTCATCAGGGCTCTTAAAGTCACCCCCTGTAAGGAGCTTTGATAAAGAACCGTATTTTGATCGCCACTGCATCAGTGAGCGCTCTTCAGGATGCAGTAGATACTCATGGGTGACGATTTTCAGTTCAGCCACCCCCTTGGCTACTTGGTCAGCTATTCCCGCTTTCCTGTTCGCCTCATTTACTGCGCGAGTTCCGAGAAAGAGAAGCAATCCAATCGTCCCTGCCAGGACAAGAGATAAAATGATGCCAAGCTGTATTCTGGTCTTAATTCTCATGACTAACTTCCCCTAACGGATTATGGTAATCGAATTCGGTTTCACAGCCTCCAGTGCATCTAAGCAAATGTAATTGAGATAGTTAGGAATTTTTTTCTTATTGACGAGCTTGTTTTTTATTGCCCACCTCGCTATGTTATCCCAACTGACCAGCAAGGACTGATCCAATGAAATCCCGAACACAAAATCATCCCAGATAGCGTTTACCCCATTTTTGTCTAAGTTGAAACTTTTAGCGATTATCTCCTGTGCTTTTTCTCTATCATTCCTTATAAAGGCGGCAGCCTTGTCAATGGCTCTCAGGAATTTTTGCAGACTTTCAGGATGCTCTTTTGCAAACATCTTCATGACCGCAAAACTGAAGGTTGTTCTATAGTTCTCAGAGCTTGGCAATTCTACAGCATTATCCCCCAATAGCTGCATGGCCGTTTGAGTGTATGGCTGCCAAACAGAGATTGCATCTACCTCATTATTTTTTAAGGCAGCCGGCAAATCTACTGTTTTAATATTTATCATTTCCACATCAGAAATTGACAATCGGTTATGAATTAGAAATACTGCCAGAAAGAAATGGCTTGATGTCCCCCTGTTTACCCCCACTTTTTTCCCTTTTAAATCCACCTCTTTTTTTATCCCGCTGTCCTTGCGTCCGATAATTTTAACCATGTGGAATGAATAGCTAAAAGTGGCAATGATACAAAAATCCTCCCTCTTAAAACTTCCAAACACAACCGGCATGTCTGCCACTGTAGATATGCCAACTTCTCCGGCGAAGAGGGCCTGGGTAGCCTTTTTGCCGCTGCTATATTCCTTTACTGTAACGTCAAGGCCTTCGTCAGAAAAGAACCCTTGCGTCTGTGCTATATAAACGGGAATAGACAGAAAGGATTTTGAAATCCCTACGGTTACTTTTTCTCTAATCCCTGTTTTATCTGAATTGCAGCTCACAAAAGAAAGACCTACAATTAACAGGGTCACCGTGACGAAGAGAGCCCCTATACAGACAGGAACGGCCTTTCTTAGCCGAGTATGGATCTCGAAGTCTTGTTTTACCTTATGATCATTTGTCATTTTTCGTAACCTTTCACATATCAATTTTTTCAATCGTCAATCGTCCATAGTCAATCCAAAGGGTCATTTGGCTTCGCCGTCATTCAATTGTCATTCGGTGGTCATTTGGCCTTCGGCCGTCATTCAATGGTCATTCGATTGTCATTCGGTTGTGAGTTGGGGGTTGCACGTTAGGTATTTCACCGCAGAGGCGCCCCAGTACGATCTTCCGGACCTACGGGGTAAACAGAGGACGCAGAGGGTACTTCTTTTTTTGTTTTTCGGTGAGGGGCCGAAAAACAAAAAGAGATAGCCATCCATAAATTAACGTAACTGAATATTGATGGCCTCGTAAAAAGTCTCCATGGCCGTCACTCCCGCGAAGCTTGTCCTCGACCTGATCGGGGAGCGGGAGTCCAGAAGTGGTTGATTTCCCTGGATTCCCGCGTTCGCGGGAATGACGAAAACGGGTGCTGTTTGACTTTTTACATGGGCGTCAATATTGATACGACTAACTGAATTGCGCGGTTTCTCTTTGCCGTTTTCTAATCCCGTCAGATCTTGCGGGGCCTCTCAACGGCAAAGAGAAAATCATTTATCTCTTCGTACTCTGCGCCTCTGCGGTGAATACAGGTTTTTAAATGGTCAATAGTCAATCCAGAGGGACCTTGGACGTTGGACCCCGGACATCACTCACTGTTCACTATTCATTCGCCACAAAAACCCTCTTCACCTTGCCCTCTTTCCTCAGTCTGAAAACAGCCCTTCGTATCTCTTTTTCACTCAAGCCTGTCCTCGCTTTAAGCTCAGCGACGTCAACGCCTATGCTGTTCCTCTTAATAGCGTCCAGGACAACATCACCTGCCGCCACATCCGCACCCTTTTTCGCAGCTTTTTTTCCCGGCACTTTGGCAGCAGCTTTTGAATTCTTTGCAGGCGCAGCCTTATCGAGACTATCCAGTTCATCAACTATTTTTTCAGTCTTCTCGGTTACTGCCTTAACGCCTTCCACTATGAATTGCCACTCCTTCTTTATGCTTTCCATCTTGTCTACCCCCTTGGGATTGATGATTTTTGATTTGGCCTTCGGCCGTCATTAAGCTTCGCAGTCATTCAATTGTCATTCAATCGTCATTCGATTGTTCACTGCCCCCTGCCCGCTGCGGTGAACACTTCCCACTGATCACTTTACCTTGTTCAAGCGGATGTCCAGCAGATTATTCTTCAGGTGCATCTGATAATTGTCTGCGTCCACCTCGACGGGCAAATGAATCATCTCTTTCCAGGCAGAATCAGCGTTTTCGAGACGCACTGTAAGTTCGTTTCCGGACACCTCTAACCTCACATCCGAACTCTTTATTCCTCTCACCTCAATAATGACCTGTATATGCGTACCCTCATCAAATATATCTAACAGCTTCTCTTCATTGCGGGCCGCTTCATCCGGTTGCCCGGCTAACCACCAGCTAAAAAGCACAGCTTCTCCGGTTTCGGGATCCACTTTTGATCTTTCAAAGATGAGAACCGGGCAGCCGATAAGCTTTTCTGCTATCGGGTTGATCGTTTCCCTTATCTTGAGGAGGACATGCATATGACTCGGGGCGTCAACAAGCTCGGCCAACTGGTCGATCTTTGCATAACGCCGCTCATAGAGGTACCACAATATATCCTGACTGTCTGAATCCAATTGGGCAGAAATGTTTTCAATAGCCTTTAAATCGACCTTCAAAAAAGCGCTGTGAGCGGTTAGTCTTTTCATCCATTCTTCCAGATCATTTACAATAAACCAGATCTTCCCTCCTCTTGAACCTTCGCTGGAATTGTAGGAAATTGCGAGACAATCCCTTTTTCTGAGAACATAATGAATCCCCTCCACCACCACGCCCTTGATGTCGTCAAGCGGGATCTCAAACCTGATTGCAGGCCTCTGGTACATAATAAGTCTCTGGTTGGTCAAAAGAGATTGGACCACCTTCCAGCCTGAGCGTAAATTATACTTATATGACCCCTGCCCCTGTAAGATAAGCTGCTCACCGGCATGTAGGCGCGGGGTGTTTAGTTTTTTAGAAGTACTGGTCATTTGGCTTTGCCGTCATTCATTGTCATTCGTTGTCAGTTGCGAGTTGCGCGTTAGGTATTTCACCGCAGAGGCGCAGAGGACGCAGAGAGACAATAAGTTTTCCTTTCTGCTGAGAGGGCAGAAAGGAAAAAACTGGTCACCTGGTAACGTTTCAGCTTGTAGGATCAGAGCGGGACAGTATGGTGCGAATTCTAAACAAGCTAAAGGAATAAACAGCCATATGTCCCTTTTGTTTTCCCCCCTCTCAGGGGAAAACAAAAAAAGAAGTAATCTCTGCGTACTCTGCGCCTCTGCGGTGAATACAGGTTTTCAAATCATCAATCAACAATCATCAATCCAAAGGGTCATTCAGCTTCGCTGTCATTCAGTGGTCATTTGGCCTGCGGCCGTCATTCGGTTATCATTGGTCACTGGACTTTGGACATTGGACTATAAATATGGGCAAACCCCTTGACTTTCCATACCCCATTTATTTATTATCATTTTATGCAACAGACTGATCAAATAAAGACTTCTTTAAAGCGTGAATATCTCCTGTATTCAAACGCCATGGCATTTTACAAAAAAGCCTTAGAGGAGTTTGAGGAAAAATATCAACTCGCCACCAAGACTTTCCTGAAAAGGTTTGAGGCTGGAGAAATGGGAGATGAGGCCGATTATTTTGACTGGTACGCCTTTGCCAAACTCCTTGATCGGTGGCGGAATACACAGTCCGCAATTCGTTCAGCAATCCAGTGATACAAAAATTCGTCCAAGAAATCGAAAAATCCATTGCCTCCTCCTCTATCGTCCTGTCTTCAAATATTCAAAAACATTTTGGTCCTGCGTTAGAGACAGTCTATCTGAAAGGCCACCTTTTAATCATAGATTCCTCAATCCTCGAAATCGCCATATTTGCCACCCAATCCCGTAATACCCTATCTATCGATAAATACAGGCTGCATTATATGAACAGCACAGGCGAAATGCTGTTCCGTTATGATAACGCTCCTCACCATTCTGAAATAGATTCCCATCCCCATCACAAACATATACTTGATAAAATAATTCCGACAACCATGCCTTCCTTAAAAGATATTCTAAACGAAATAAGCGCTGTTATCATTGAATGTCACACATAACGAATAACCAATAACAGCTTTCATGGTCATTCAATAGTCAATTCAAACGGGTTGCGCGTTAGGTATTTCACCGCAGAGACGCCCCAGTACGATCTCCCGGACCTACGGGGTAAACAGAGGACGCTGAGGGTACTTCTTTTTTTGTTTTTCGGTGAGGGACCGAAAAACAAAAAGGAACATCTGCCTGACTACCCCTTCAGGTTGTTTATAATTCGCACTATACCATCCCGCATTACAGGCACCCTGATTTCCTAACGTGCA
>Ga0222626_1001449_pt1 | contig 10404 bp, 10 predicted proteins | sample AntAcemetageno91_FD_179862 | JGI IMG/M metagenome (GOLD analysis project Ga0222626, IMG submission 179862) | Saline water microbial communities from Ace Lake, Antarctica - #91 | ecosystem: Environmental > Aquatic > Non-marine Saline and Alkaline > Saline | place: Antarctica: Ace Lake | collected...
TCACGAATCTTTGAAGGAGATTATATTAGAATTATGCGCAGTAATCATATATATATTTTGAAATTAATATAGAAAAATAGGAGGGTTATGTTTGAAAACTTCGCATAATCTGGAACTGAGCATAATGGCGAAGGGAGTGTATAGCCACTTTTTTTTATACCACATTCCGTGACCACTGTTTTCATGGCTTTTTGTGTGCCGCCTCTATCCATATGAGTGGTTGCCTGTTGAATGGTTTTTAGAGAGCCAATGCCATTTGGAAATATCAAGCGGGGGTGACGATGCCGGCGCCAGAGTTCACGCAACCCCTGTAAAGTAAGATCCGGCAATGGCACCAATCGATCTTTATGCCCTTTGCCGCGACGGATATGAACCCGCTTGCGACCGGCATCAATATCCCCGACCTGAAGGGATAAGGCTTCTTCCAGACGAAGTCCCATCGAGTAGGTGGTCAGTAAAAAAACACGATAGCGCAGCTTGCGGGTTTTCCCTATGAGTTGCTCTATTTCGGCAGGAGTAAGAATATCTGGTATTGTATGGATCTTTGGCGGTTTTATGATATTGACCCATTGCCAGTCACGGTTGAGTACATGTCGCCAAAAGAATTGCAGACCATTTCGATCTATTTTAACGGTACTCTATGAGTGGGTATCAACCAGTTCTCCAAAATAGATTTCCTGGTTTTAACGGATTTTGGGGAGTATCAAATTTATAGCTTAAAATCAGACTGATATCTGGATAATGCAATGAACAAGTGTAAAGTGCCTAAAGTGATCTAAAGTGCCTAAAGTTGAGGAGTCGCTTCGCTCCACCATTTTATAAAATTGATAGAATTCAACAACTTTAGCTCACTTTAGATCACTTCAAACTTTAGTTCACTTTACTGTCGCGACTAATTAGATACGATAAAAACAGACGATTCGTAATAGCCTCCCCAAAATTCGATATAATCAGTAGATTTCTAATTGTTCCGGCGTTAATTGATCCGGGCAGCAATCAAAATGGTCACTGATCCGGCGGACAGCCCGGGAATAAGCATCAATGGTTTTCTGACTTTTTCCCTGAAGTTTGAGTAATCTCAGGTGACGTTGATACAGTTTCTTAAATCGATTTGCTTCTGTAGGCTTCATAATGTATACTCCTTTTTTATAAATGCTCGGAATTGGACAGATAAAGAGGGTATACACTATTTTGAGATTTTTTCCGCCGCGTAGCGGCTTCGTTCAACAATATCATTGAGGTAAATTATGGTTGAATACTCAGTTAAGCGCCCTTTGAAAAGACCCCCTGTACATCCTGTCGAAATTTTGCGCGAAGATGTACTAAAGAGTCTCGATTTGACAGTAAGCGAAGCAGCAAGGCGACTTGGTGTCTCCCGTCAACAACTTCACCGCATATTAGCCTGTAAGCATCCAATCTCAACAGAGATGGCGCTTAGAATTGGAAAATTTACAGGTAATGGGCCCGGATTATGGTTACGCATGCAGCAGGCCTATGATTTATGGTATACTGAAAATAAAATTAAAGCAGATTTGTCCAAAATCGAGACTGTAACGTTAAAGACGCTCAGCACATAACTTTTTTCTTCAGCGGACTCGGTTCCCTCGCCACTGAGAAATGCGCTATGCCTTATGAAGGAGAACGCTTTACAAATGGTTTTTTTATCGAAGTGCCATAAAACTTTTATGGTGATGCTGATATTGTTTCTTGGGATATTTAGATCTGTTGCTTTCAGCGGTGATCTTATTAAATATGACCCGGACATTTTGGGGAAAATAGTAGATTATGATACACAGAGACCCATGGAAGGAGTTGTCATTTCTGCTATTTGGTTTCACGAACAGTTTCGTTTGTCCGAAGCCTCAAAAAGACGATATTGCGATTATTTTGAAACGCTCACCGATAAGAATGGTAATTTCAGGATACCGGGGAAAGGGTTGTGCATCATAAGGAATATTGACGGTTTTGTAAAAAGTCCAACTTCTGCGTTGTGCTGTATTTCGCAATCATTCAACGTACGATAAGTACGCCTCATGATTACAAAATTTGCACGCCTTGAATTTGAACTTTTTATGAAACCGTCCAAATCAGACTTTTTACGAGTTCATCATCGTTGCTTGTCCCGTTAAATGCATTTCTCTATTTTTGGAGCGACGATCCATAAATATTAATAAGATAGTGTGGCCTGACCTCGACTGCGGAACCTTGACCGGAAAGCCGAACTGACCGGGGGATGAAAAACTCAAGATGTAGGGTCGGGGGCAAATCTGGACCATGCAATAATTTTAAAAAGAGGGATCGATATCCAAATAGTATCTCAACATATTGACATCACTAAATTTTTCAGGTAAGGTAAGATATGCCATGTTCGATTTCTGTTCAAAAGATAGACTTGTTTGATGTAAAAGCTCATACAAGGGGTTAGGCAATATTATTTTATAGTCTATTTTATAGTCATTTGGAGATTTTCAAAATGCCCAGAAAACCGAACTATGAAGAATTAGAGCAAAGACTTAAGGAGCTAGAGAAAAAAGCAGTTAAATGCAAATTGACAGAAGAAGCTTTGCAGAAGAGCGAGAAGCGTTTCAAAAATGTTATAAACAGCATTGAAGAGCTACTGGTATTGCTGGATCATAATTTCAAAATACAGCTGATAAATTCTACATTGGCCAACGCCTACAACGTTTCTCTCGATGAGTATGAGGGAAAATACTGCTATGAGTTTTTCTACGGACGCAACGACATCTGTGAAGGTTGTCCGGCAATCAAGGTTTTTAATGATGGAAAAGTGATCCGCAATGTCCTTCGATACCGGCCGGATGGTCGTATTTTTGATAGAACAGTTTATCCTTTCTTTGAAGATAACGGTGACATCACCGGCGTTATCGTCATCGGTTGTGATATTGCCCAGCAAAAGCAGGCTGAAGAAAAGCTTCGGGAGAGTGAAGAAAAATATCGTCTTCTCGTGGAATCTACCCCTGATTGGGTTTGGATGTGCGACAGAAAAAGTCGACATACATTTTCTAACAACTCGGTAAAAGAGATTTTAGGGTATGAAATTCATGAGATATTGGGCACTACAGCGCTTAATCTGATACACAAAGAAGACCGGAAATCCGTTCAAAAGTGGTTCCAAAACGCGAAAAAACAGAAAAGGGGTTGGAGGGGTTCTGTAATACGTTGGCATCATAAGGACAAATCTATACGGTTTTTAGAGACTATTGCCGAACCGATTTTTGACGATAAAGGTAACCTTATTGGCTATTCCGGCATTGATCGTGATGTAACCGCCCGCAAACTGTCGGAGATGGCGTTGCAAAAAGCTCATGATGAACTACAAGAAAAAACCATAAGGTTGGAAGTCAAGAAAAATAGTCTTGAAGAAACAAATACGGCAATAAAAGTATTATTGAAAAAAAGAGAGGAAGATAAGATAGAAATAGAAAAAAATGTACTGACAAACGTAAAAGAATTGATTGAGCCATATTTTGAGAAAATCAAAAAAACCAAACTGGATGATCAACAGAGAGCTTTATTGAGTATTATGGAATCAAATATAAAAGAAATTGTTTCTCCATTTACTCGGAAAATGTCCTTGAAATATTTAAACCTGACCCCCACAGAAATCCGGATAGCAAACCTAATCAGACATGGCAGCAGCACCAAAAAGATAGCGGAAATCATGCACGTATCTCCAAGGACGATTGAGACTCACAGAAAAAACATACGAAGAAAGATTGGTTTAGAGCGCAAGCGTGCAAACCTCAGGTCCCACCTTTTGTCCCTCCATTAATTGGGTATTTTAAATACACATTATAGACCCATTAATTCCGTCTTGATTTCTGATAATAGTTTATTTATTATGCAAACTTAAGTGGAGGAAAGCTCGCCATCTTGCTTGGCAGCTCCTGCCTATGCCTCCTTATTATATGGGAAGGGGTGGTTTTGCCCGAAACTACCCTTTCTCATAAATGTATATTACACCCGAAATCATTGATTAATTTTAGCAGTGAGAAAAAATAAAAAGAAAACGGGTCTTACCTTATTTGATATCAAATGGTTATATTTCAATATAGAAAAATATTGGCTAAATACAAAATAATTAACGAATGTCTATACAGGTTCACTCTGCCGGAACCTGGTATACCTCCTTAAATTGAGGGAAGGGGTGACTTTGCCGCCAATTACCCCTTCTCATAAAACTCAGGAGTATGATAATGAAAACTTGTGAAGCTTGCGATCAATTCGAAAAGCGCGTAAAGGAATGGAACTACTGGAGTGGTGCGATTGATCCCCTACCTTATATAGATGATATGATTAAACCTCACAAGCACCTGATTTTTGAAGGGCGAAGATCCGATGGATCAGCAGGTTATGTGCTCGTATTCCAGTGCCTGAAGTGCGCCTGGTGGTGGAAACTCTCCGATTGGCCGGTATTCGGGTGCCTTGATGTTTTGCCTTACTTACCGAAACGTAATTCATCACTTTAGAAGAGACTTCTTTTAGCTAAGAAAGGGGTTTCCAATGAAAGAGCGACGTCAGTATGAAAGGTTTATGTTTGCACTCCCCGTAAGAATTGAAACCATGATGACAGGCAGAAAAAAGGTTTTAGATCTTGCAACCAGAGACATATCTGTTTCCGGAACATTTATTACTACACTAACGTCTTTTCCGGAAAGGACAAGGTTTATTTTGGATTTCACCCTTCCGAGTGACAGCATTAAAGGTCCTAAAAACGTAAAGAGTTTGAAGGGTTATACAGGAAGTATGGTACGCTCCACCCCTCACGGTATGGCGATTAACTTTGACAGAGAATGTCAGATTGAGGGTTTAAAAGCATTGTAGAGTGCTGTTGGGGAGATCAAATTCATTTGTATGCTCATTATTATGCTTTGGGACAGGACCAGCAATTTTAGACTTTTCAGGTTCTTTTCTTTCGGAATGAGCTACGAGGAGGTCCTTGGGATTTTGGGAAAACCTGACAAATGTGAAGACCCAGTGCTGAAAACCAAAAATTGTATTTGGGGCTCATCTGACAAGCAGATCAAAATCAAATTCTTGGTTGATACCGTTGCGTTGCGATCCAGCAAGGGAATCTAACCTAAGTGTTTTGACTATTTCCTGATGCTGTTGCAGTTCAATTTACCGGAACTATAATCTACTATAACCTCCAGAACCTGCAAAACCTTTCCCTCCTTTGTAGGGCAAACACCGACAAAAAAATTGATAAATATGCTACAAAAAAATAACAGAAAGAACGATACTCAACCCTAAATTTTTAGGGTATTGTATTACGGATCACACCTTGACGAAAAGTTGTGATCTAAAAGCCGAATAGCGATAGACAAAGTTCTCTTCATATCTATAAATTGTAGTTATTCCATAATATTGAATAATACCGTCGCTATCCTTGAATTTAATAAAATTTCGCAATAATGCAAGAATGTGTAACTCGACTTGATAGTCTATATAAAAAGTCAAACTCCATGCTTCAGCAATCTATATGGAAGAACCTGTCAATAGCCAACAACAGGAGGAAACACATTGAATGATCCGACTGTGAGAAATGAACGAGATGTTGTCATTTTTACTGACACCTTCCGAATTGAAGGCAAGCTTAACATTTTTTCGGGGGTTCGCCTAACAGATTACATGAACGAATCCAAGCCATTCGTCGCCATCACCGATGCTACGATCAAAGATTTAAGTGACCGACAGGTGATGACGGCAGCGTTTCTGAACATTAAGCTGGATGCTATCCAGATTATTGTACCTTCCGATGATGCCTAAAATATATAGCCAGTTCCTGTTTGGTCTGTCCGGTTTTGGAACGCTAATGCCTGAAACGATAATAGTGAGGATGGATTATGGCACAGAATCATCTCGCAATGTAGGAAAAAATCAATGGCAACAATAGAGAAAGTATTTAAAGCAGCGTTAGAGATGGATGCTTCCGATGTTCATGTTGTACCTGGCGAACCTTTTATTGTTCGGCGATACAGTGTACTCACCAAAATGAAAAACACGCCGCTTACACCGGAGCAATGTAAGCAAGTGATCTTGGAAATTTTGACTCCAGTACAACGAAAAAGTCTGTCCAAAATGCGGCAACTCGATTTTGCTATCCAATTCCCCAAATTGGGACGCTTTCGTGGTAGTGCTATGCTGCACAACAATGGCCTGTCTGCAGCATTCCGCATTATTCCTTCGCAAATACCGACGTTGGAATCGTTGGGGATGCCGGATATTATTAAAACTGTTCTGGACAATCATCAGGGACTGATACTGGTGACAGGTGGAACGGGTCACGGGAAATCAACTACTCTGGCTGCGATGGTTGACTATATCAATACCAACAGAGCCCACCATGTGTTGACGGTTGAAGATCCAATTGAATTCATCCATCCAATTAAAAAGTGCGTGATCAATCAAAGGGAAATCGGCACGAATACGCTGTCATATTCCAACGCACTGAAAGGGGCGTTGCGCCAGGATCCGGACGTCATCCTTATTGGTGAACTGCGGGATCTGGAAACTATAGCACTCGCCATATCAGCATCCGAAACCGGTCACCTGGTAATTGGGACCCTTTCAACATCGAGCGCACCAAAAACAGTTGACCGTGTAATCGGCTCCTTTCCAGCAAACGAACAGAGCCAGATCCGGGCGATGATAAGCGAAAGCCTCAAGGCGGTCATCAGCCAGCGTTTGATACCCAGAAAAGATGGCAGCGGCTTGGCGCAGGCCCTGGAAATTCTCATCGGCACCATACCGTTAGCCAACATGATTAAGGACGGGAAAACCTTCCAGATTCCGTCTATGATGCAGACCGCGAAAAATGTCGGTATGTGCATTTTGGACGAATCAATAATGGAATTGCTAAAGGCGGACGTCATAACGGCAGCAGATGCGTATGCCAATGCCACGAAGCCTGATATTTTCAGGTTGCAGTGCAATGAAGAATTAAAAAAACAAAACGAAAGTACTTGATGACACGTTGATAGAAGCCATCTCAAAAAAGTCTTTTCATCCAATATCGGCGTTGAGCCCTCGTCTCAAGTCCTCGACATACTTGAGTATGCCTGCGGGTTGATTTTCGGCTTCGCCTTGATCTCGACTGAAAAGCTTAATTTTGAGATAGCTTCTAATATTAAATAATTGAGGTAACACTTATGCCTAAGATTGACGCCTTCTTTAAGGAGATGAAGGAGCGTGGAGCCAGTGACCTCCACCTGGTGGTCGATTTCCCGCCCATGCTTCGATTGCGCGGAGAATTGGTTCCCATCGACCATGCCAAGTTGACGGCTGAGTCAAACCGTGAGTTGATTTTTGAGATATTGACACCCCAGCAACAGGATGAGGTGAAGAATAAGCGCGATTTCGATATGTCATACGAAATTGAAGGGCTATCCCGATTTCGATGCAACATGTTTTTTCAACACCGGGGCATCAGTGCTGTCTTTCGGATTATTCCGACTAAAATCATGAAAATTGAGGAACTCAATCTCCCGCCGGTAGTAAAAAAGATCGCAGAATTCAAAAAGGGCTTGGTCTTGGTTACCGGACCTACGGGCAGCGGGAAATCCACGACCATGGCCTCCATCATCGATTACATAAACGACACCCGTGCAGCTCATATCATCACAATTGAAGATCCCCTGGAATTTGTCCATCCTAACCGAAAGTGTGTGTTTACCCAGCGAGAAATTGGTACGCATGCGGTGAGTTTCAGCGAAGCCTTGCGGGTTGCTACTCGGGAGAATCCCGATATCATCCTGGTTGGTGAAATGCGGGATTATGAAACTATCTCGCTTGCACTTACCTGTGCCGAATTCGGTATTTTAGTTTTTGGCACACTGCATACCAACAGTGCTGCAAAAACGATAGATCGCATCATCAACGCTTTTCCCGCCGACCAACAACCCCAGACGCGAATGATGCTTTCAGATTCATTGCGTGCGGTAATCGCCCAGCAACTCCTGAAAACCAAGGATGGCAAGGGACGCTGTGCAGCGAACGAAATATTGATTGGATCAGGAGCTTTGGCAAGTATGATCCGTGAAAATAAGATTTCACAGATAAGCTCGATTATTCAAACCGGTACGTCCCAAGGCATGCAGACAATGGACCAGCATCTGATGCAGCTTGTTAAGGATGACGTCATCACTATGGAAACTGCCCACGAAAAGGCCATGGACAAAAAATTTTTTACCTGAAACTTTATTAAGATCTTTTAAATATCCCATCCGCTTGCGGTGGGGTAAACATGCGGGAAAGGGGTTCGAGGGGAAACTACTTGTCCCGTTAAATGCACTTCTCTATTTTTGGAGCGACGATCCATAAATATTAATAAGATAGCGTGGCCTGACCTCGACTGCGGAACCTTGACCGGAAAGCCGAACTGACCGGGGGATGAAAAATACAAGATGTAGGGTCGGGGGCAAATCTGGACCATGCAATAATTTTAAAAAGAGCGATCGATATCCAAATAGTATCTCAACCTATTGACATCACTAAATTTTTCAGGTAATGGCAAGTTATGTTGTCAAGGATTTAATCTCTCATACCCACTTTTTTTCGCCATATTTCCCTTTCATAAATGCAGAGGGTATTAGATGATCTAATACCGATTTAATGAAAAAGTATTAGAAATTTCATAGTACCCCCTCCCTTCATCTAATGCTAAAGTATTAGAAAAACTGACCTGAAAAATACGAATAAAATCATACTTTCTTCGTATTGACATGATTATATCTTAATTGCTAAAAAATATTTGTGGTAAAAGATTTTGGAAAGTCAAATAAACCATCTACCGCAGGAAAGCCGACTCCTCCAGCTGGCCTTCAATTTCCTGCGCCTTTTTAAAAACAGAATCTTGCAAAATTCTGCGCAGTGGGGGCGGCAAGGGTGAAGTCCCGCTTTTAGCGGGACCAACCCTTAAAACCTATAACCAGGGATTTCCGTTTCTATGGTTGAAAAATACGCATCTTCCAATCACCCATTGAAGAAGGCAGGGTCATTTGGCTCTGCCTTTATTATTCGACTCTTTGATAACTGTTATGGAAATCTAAATATCAGGAGGCTGATAAATTTGGAATATCGTTTTTTCAATAAGGGCAAATCCTTTTTCGGGGGTTTTCCCCCATTCCCTGTTATTGAATATTTATATTATGAATCTGACCTGCAGCTAACCTGATCTGACAGCATACCTTAAAACGAATAGCTTTTGTTTTAGGGCGTTTCCGTTACACAATAGCATCACTATTCTTGAACTCGTTGGAATTTAACAATAATGCAAGGAATCTTAACCATCAGACTTTCCCTGGCATTTATGAGTAACCCCTTATACAGGTTTCCGAATGAATAAAAAGCCAACATATGAAGAATTGGAACAAAGGATCAAGGAATTAGAGGTAGAATCTGCAAGATTAAAGCAGGCTGAAGAAGCAATACTTGGGAGCGAAAAATCCTTGAGGTGTTTGTTTGATAGCTCGGCATTCGGCATGATTGTCTGCCGCTTGATTCGAGACAAGGCAGGCAAATCTGTCGACTTTGAGCATCTGGAGGTTAATCAGGCAACCCAAAGACAAACCGGTTTAAAGCCCGAGCAACTCATCGGTAAACGCGCGTCTGAAATTGTTTCTGCAGAATTGACTGCTCATATTGTTCAGATTTATAGTAAAGTTGTGGAAACTGGCAAACCCCATAGATACGAGGAGTATTTTTCCGTTTATGATCGAACACTGCAGGTTGGTGCAAGCCATATCGAGGGCGACCTTTTTGCGCTGACGTTTGTTGACATATCCGCATGGAAGCAAGCCGAGGAAGCGTTGAGGGAGAGTGAGGAGCGGTATCGCATGATTTTCAACAATGCTCCGTTGGGAATTATGCATTTTGATGCCAACGGAATTATCAGGGATTTCAATGACAATTTTACACAGATCATGGCAGCCCCAAGGGAAAATATTCTGGGGTTTAACATGCTCGAAAGACTGCGTGACAAAGAAATGCATAAGGCGGTCAAGGATTCTCTCAATGGCCAACTGGGGTATTACGAAGGAGATTATCTGTCTATCACCGGCGCCAACACTACATCCATGAGGGCTATTTACCAGAGCATTATCGGTGAAGATGGAAAGGTTTTTGGCGCCGTGGGTCTATTCGAGGACATCACCGAGCGCAAGCAGGCGGAGGAGGCGCTGCAGGAGAGCGAGAAGAAGTATCGCGAACTTGTCGAAAACGCAAACAGCATCATATTAAAATATGATCTTAATGGTAAAATAATTGTTATTAATTAAACCTCGGGCTCTGCCCGAGCGACCCTAAAAGGTTCGACCGTTTCGGGGTGAAAGATTTACCCTGCAATTTAATATTAGAACAATGTGAAACGCTTTTAATACTATA
>Ga0222626_1001451_pt1 | contig 10395 bp, 8 predicted proteins | sample AntAcemetageno91_FD_179862 | JGI IMG/M metagenome (GOLD analysis project Ga0222626, IMG submission 179862) | Saline water microbial communities from Ace Lake, Antarctica - #91 | ecosystem: Environmental > Aquatic > Non-marine Saline and Alkaline > Saline | place: Antarctica: Ace Lake | collected...
AAACCATCAATTTTGTGGGGGCCAATGGGGCCATTCCCTATTTATCAGAATATTCCCCCATTCCCCACACCCGCATGTGGGAGAAGGCCCTGACCAGTTCTAAGTATGACCTTGCGTTGGAGCCCCTGTTTCATAACAACACTCTCTTGGCCTGCTGGGATGAATCTAAAAAAGGGGAGCTTCCCCGCTTGAAGAGACTGGTATCAGAAATCAGAGAGGGTTACCGGTGATGCTGGATACTCGATACTGGATGCTGGATACTGGATGCTGGTTGCGCGTTACGGGTTGCGGGTTGCGAGTCCGCAGGGCAGAGTCCAAGATCAATATTCAGTAGTCAATAGTCAATCTAATCACGCTCTATTTATCACGCCTGCGGCATATCCTGCCCCAAAACCGTTATCAATATTTACTACAGTAACTCCTGAGGCACAGGAATTCAGCATCCCTAACAGGGCGGTAATACCCTGAAAACTTGCCCCGTAGCCTACGCTTGTCGGGACCGCAATGACGGGTTTGTCAACCAGACCGCCTACCACACTCGGCAAGGCCCCTTCCATTCCGGCCGCCACTACAATAACAGAGGCTCCTGTGATCTTTTCCCAGTGTCCAAGGAGTCTGTGAAGGCCGGCGACCCCTACATCATAGATCGTATCCACTTCATTCCCCATGAATCTTGCTACAACAGCAGCCTCCTCGCCAACCGGGATGTCTGACGTCCCTGCCGTCATGATCAGGATTGTCCCCCTGCCTGAAATCTCTACGGGCTGCTTGATCACTGTCAGCATCCTCGCCTTTTCATAGTAGGTGCTTTCAGGAAAACGGCCCTGGAGTTCCCTTGACTTATCCTGGGAAAGACGTGTCACCAGGACGTTTTCTTCCTGAGCAAGCATCTGTTCCATTATACCAATAATTGCACTTACCTCTTTCCCTTCACCGAAAATGACTTCTGAAAGCCCCTTTCGAAGGGTTCGGTGGTGATCGATGCAGGCAAAACCTAGGTCCTCAAAGGGAAGGCTTTTGAGCCTTTCAAGAGAGTCTTCGACTGTTATCTCGCCTCTGCTGAGACTTTCCAATAGACTTCTCAGGACGTCTTGATTCATTATCTTAGATAAGCCCCTTTTCTTTCAGGGTGGACATGGAACGATGGCCAATGCTTGTCACCCTGCTCAAGGCCTGGGTGAGATGAACTACAGATTCCGGGGCAACGCCGGAATTGATCATCACCATTGCCTGATCAAGAACTGCTTCGATATCGTCCCAGGCAGGATCCCCTGTGACGTTCTTGGCGAGTCGTATTTCCTGGACGGTCATGTCGATTTTCAGCTTAATGATTTTTTCCGCCCCAGGCTTCTCGGGTGTTGGAAGGCCTCTAAGCAGTTCAAGGGCCTGAGAGACCCAGATAATACCTGATTTTACCTTTTCGCTCTGAGAAAAGGCCATAATGGCTTCTCGTGTGTTCATTTGACGGTTATCTCCTTAAATACGAATTTCTACTCATTCCAACCGTGAACCCCAATTAGATTTACAAAACGGCAGCCGCCTAAGTTTTTCTGAATATAGTTACCCTTCCTTTTTGTGACCTTTATCAGCTCCTGGCTGGACCTGTCCCCGGTCGGAATAATAAGGCGGCCTCCTTCGGCAAGTTGATCAAGAAGTGGCTGGGGAAGCTTGGGCGAGCCTGCGGTGACAATGATGGCGTCATAGGGCTCATATTCCTTCCAGCCTAATGTACCGTCAAAGGCCTTGAACAATATATTATTATAATTCAACTGGGCCAGAATACTCCTTGCTTCGACCATCAAGGCCCTGATTCTTTCAACAGTATAGACCTTGTAGGACAATTCGGCCAAGATGGCGGTCTGATACCCGCTTCCCGTGCCGATCTCAAGGACCTTTTCATCCCCTTTGAGTGCTAAGGCCTCTGTCATAAGGGCCACAATATAAGGTTGTGAAATGGTCTGATTATGGCCGATAGGCAATGGATGGTCGTTATATGCTTCCCCCACCAGGGCCTCTTCCACAAATCGGTCTCTTGGGACCTTACCCATAGCCTCTAAAACTCTTAGGTCCTTAATCCCACGTGGAATCAGTTGGCGTTTGACCATTTTTTCCCTGGCCAGACGGTAATCAAGTTTACGAGCCATTTCTGTTTCTCTCAAAGGGGTATTATTTTAGTAGAACCATAACACACTATCCTCGCAAATGTAAACTTAAGAAGCTGGGCTCCCCGAGTGGGATTGGTCAATCCAGCCTTGACAACTACCGGTGCGGGTGGTAAGTTCCCACCCTTCCTATAGTAACCCATTAGCGCTATGCCCGCATCAATAAGGGGCAGGAGGAGTTGATGAATTTTCAAGAATTGATTATGACGCTTGGAAAGTATTGGGCCGATTACGGCTGTTTGATCCAGCAGCCCTATGATTTAGAGGTGGGGGCAGGGACTTTCAATCCTGCGACTTTGCTGCGGGTATTAGGCCCGGAATCATGGTCTGTTGCCTATGTGGAGCCTTCAAGACGTCCCACTGACGGAAGGTACGGTGAAAATCCGAACCGGTTAGGGCACTACTACCAGTACCAGGTCATTATCAAGCCATCTCCCATTGACATACAGGACGTCTATCTTGCAAGCCTGAAGACTTTAGGGATCGATCCCTTGGAGCATGATATACGCTTTGTGGAGGATGACTGGGAATCACCTACCCTTGGGGCCTCGGGTCTGGGTTGGGAGGTCTGGCTCGACGGGATGGAGATCACCCAGTTTACCTATTTTCAACAGGCTGGAAGTATCAGGTTAGATCCAATCTCCGTAGAAATAACCTACGGTCTTGAGAGGATCGCCATGTATATGCAGGAGAAGGAAGATGTTTACGACCTCATGTGGAACGACCATGTGACCTATGGCAATGTCCACAAGAAGGGGGAGTGGGAGCTTTCCAGATATAATTTTGAGATGGCGGATGTGGATATGCTCCTGAAGGTGTTTCACATGTATGAAGAGGAAGGTAAGAGGGTCGGCAAGGAAGGGCTGGTTCTGCCTGCTTATGATTATTGTCTTAAGTGCTCTCATACATTCAACCTCCTTGACGCAAGGGGGGCCATCAGTGTGACGGAGAGGACCCTCTATATAGACCGTATCAGGAATCTGGCGCGTCTTGCCGCAAAGAACTATCTGACCCAGAGGGAGGAGATGGGATATCCTTTGGGATTGCGGATTGCGGAATAAAAAAAGGAATTGAGGAATTGAGTACTGTGCAAAAAGCACAAGAAATTTTTTACAGTGCTCGGAAAGCCAATAGTGGAAAAAGATGAACGTCCAACATCGAACATCCAACATCGAACGTCGAATGAAAAAACAAAGATCCAATACCCAATGACCAATGACAAAGGCGCAAGGCGTAAGGAACTCAACGGGAAACAAACAACGAGAAACGAGTGACAATAATGGTAGCTGAACTGCTTTTTGAGATCGGAACGGAAGAGATCCCTGCGGGTTATTTAGAGGGGGGATTGAGGGAATTGCGGCGGCTGGCGGAAACCTGCCTGAGAGAGAATCGGATAGAGCAGACGGGCGGGCTGGTTACCTATGGAACACCGAGGCGTCTGGTCCTTGTCGGAAAGGGCATTTCCGAGATGCAGTCAGATCTGGTGAAGGAGATCACCGGCCCTCCAAAAAGTGTGGCCTATGACAAAGAGGGGATGCCTACAAAGGCGGCACTTGGTTTTGCACAGAAGCAGGGGGTATCTGTTGAAGAGGTGCAATCCATTGAAACGGCCAAGGGGGAGTACCTTTATGTCAAGCGTCAGATCCCGGGGAGGAAAACCAAAGAGATTTTGGCCGAGGCCTTGCCGGAACTGATTGCGGATATCTCCTGGCCAAAGTCAATGCGCTGGGGGAGCATAGGTTTCCCTTTTGTGCGGCCCATTCATTGGGTATTGTGTCTGTTGAATGGTGAGGTAATCCCGTTTGAGGTGGCCGGGGTAAGTAGTGGTCGTACTACCATGGGGCATAGGTTCATGAGCCCGGAGGCGATTGAGGTTTCAAACGTTCAGGACTATTTCACCGGGATGGAGCGGGCCTTTGTGGTTATTGATCAGAAGGAAAGGGAGCGGGTGGTAGAGCGGATAACCCGGGAAGTGGCTGAGAAGGCGGGTGGTAAACCTATTGACGATCCGGAACTCGTCAGCACAGTGGCTAATCTTGTGGAATACCCGTCTGCGGTTTGCGGCAGTTTTGATGAGATATTTTTGGATCTCCCCGATGTTGTCTTGATTACGGCCATGAAAGAGCATCAGAAATACTTTGCTGTTTACGATGAAAAGGGCCGGTTGATGCCCAATTTTGTCGCAGTCAATAACACTGTGGCAAGGGATGAATCGGTTGTTCAAAGGGGCCATGAAAGGGTCCTTCGGGCCAGGCTCTCTGATGCGGATTTCTTTTTGAAGGAAGACAGAAAAAGGTCTCTCTTAGATCGTTTAGAGGGCCTCAAACAGGTTGTCTATCAGGCCGATTTGGGCACATCCTTTGACAAGGTTCAGCGATTCACAAGGCTTGCCGGATATTTGGCCGGGATAGTCCTGCCCGATGAAGCGGACAATGTAAGGTTGGTGGCAAGCTTATGTAAATGCGATCTGATTACCCAGATGGTGAACGAATTTCCATCTCTTCAGGGTGTCATGGGGAAAGAGTACGCCCGATTGGAGGGATACCCGGATGAGGTCTGTTCAGGAATATACGAGCACTACCTTCCTTTAAGGGCCGGAGGGCAACTCCCAATATCTAAGATAGGCGCCATTGTCGGGATAGCGGATCGGATGGATACCATTGCCGGATGTTTTGTTGTTGGTCTTGAGCCTTCAGGAAGCGCTGACCCCTTTGCCCTTCGCAGGCATGCCCTTGCCATTATCCGAATAATCGAAGATATGGGCTGGGACCTTTCTCTCAAGGAGTTTATAGAGCAGGCCTTATTGCTTTTGAAAGAGGAAATTGAGTTTGACAATGCCCTGATACTTTCTAAGGTCATGGCCTTTGTGAGGGATCGCTACAAGAATATGATGCTGAGGTCAGGTTGTGAATCTGATCTGATTGAGGCCGTCATCTCCGTGGGGTTTGATCGTATCCAGAAACTCCGTCCCAAGATCGATCAGCTCAAGAAATTCTCTTCTGAATCAGAGGAGTTCAATCAGTTGGCTTTGACCTTTAAGCGGGTGAGCAATATCCTGAAGAAACAGGACAAACCCTTTAAGACGAACCCAACCCTGTTCCAGGAAGATTGTGAGAGTGCCCTCTATGAGACGTATCAGGCCCTCAAGGATGATGTTTACAGATCCCTTGAAGAAGAAGGGTATCTTGATGCCTTGGGTCTCATGGTGAAGCTCAGGAAACCGGTGGACGAGTTTTTTGACGGGGTAGAGGTCTTGACAAAGGATGATCAGGCCTTGAGAGAAAACAGGGTGGGGTTGCTGCAGCAGATCGCCGGTCTTATGCTCCTGATTGCGGACTTTTCCAAGTTTTCCATCTGAAGTGAGTCCTGCGGGAGTAATATCTAAATAAGTAGCGGTGTGGCCCCTGGATTCCCGCTTTCGCGGGAATGACGATGGGGGGTAAGTGACTGTCATTCCCGCGAAAGCGGGAATCCAGAAAAGTTGTCTTAGAAAGTACTTGCCCGTTTTATTGAGAAGATACTGGAGGGATGACTAAAGTTAGCTCAAGTGAATCTGTGGTTTTTATGGTTTCTTGATCAGGATATAGAGTTCCCCATCATGTTTTAGATGGCCTGCTGCAATTTCGGCGTATGGGCCGTTTCCCCAGAAAATATCCGCCCTGCCTGCCCCTTTTATTGCGCCTCCGGTATCCTGATTCACGACAAAACGGGAAAATTCGTTCCAGTCTGTTATTTCGCCCCGGCTATTGATGGTCGGTTTTTTGCATGAAATAAAGGCCAGCGCCCCCTTGGGAAATAGTTTCGAATCTAAAGCCAACGATCTGCCGGGTGTCAGGGGAACACTTATGTTGCCCAAAGGCCCCGTTTTCAGACGTCGAAAGAATATATAGGAAGGGTTGTAGTTAAGGATTTCCTTAACTTTTGCGGGATGCTCTGAGAGATATCTTCTGATAGACTGCATGGACATCTCTTTTTTTGTCAGAAATTCCTTGTCTAACATGTACCGGCCGATGCTTTGATATGCCAGGCCATTGGACGTGCTGTAGCCTACGCTGATTGTATCGCCTTTGCGCAATTTAAGTTTCCCCGAACCCTGTATTTGAAGAAAGGCGATGTCTACAGGGTCCTTCAACCAGGCGATCTCGAGGCCCTGTCCTTTTAACACATCATCTTCGACGATCTGACGTCTTGAAAAATATGGCAGAAGTTTTGTCCCTTCAATCCGACCGATTATTTTTTTCCCCTTAAATTCGCGTTTGAACAGCGAAAGGTCAGTTACTATCAAATCGTCCGGTCTTTTATAGATCGGGTATCTAAAGGAATCATCAGGTTTGAGTCTGGCCTCATAAATCGGCTCAAAATACCCGGTAAAGAGAACCTGTTTGTTCCCCACCCGGCCGGTTGCGCGATAAACTAAAAAATTTCCCCTGATTTCTTCATTTAACCGCTCCGGGCTAACATTCTTTTCTATGAGCGACAGAAATGCCTCCTGGCTCTCTTTGACTTGTTTGGAGGTGAATATTTGAGATCCATAATGAAATGGTTTTTCAGGGTCAAGCCTGTTAAGGTAGTCAAGATTTTTTCTTATGGCCGAGATAAGGGACTCGCTGTCCATATCATCCTGGAAGGTAGGATAAAAGAAGCGGACAGGCGCCAAAGACTCTTCAGGATGCCGGGCCTCCCTTTTCAGGGAAGGGTAGCACGCAAAAAGAGTTATGGAGATTATCAGAATGAGAAGTTTTAAATAGATTGTTCTGCCAGACAGCATGGGTGCCTCGAGACCTTTGCAAAACGCCCCCTTTCGCTCAATCTCTGTGTTACATTCGAATTTTAATCCTCGAAATATCCGATATATTCCTGTGGTTAAAATTCTCATGCGCCTTGATCTTGAACGAAATTGGACGTTTTTCAAAGGTCTCGCCTTAAAGCAAAAATTATGTATATTTCCAATTCCATTTCAGACGGGACTCGGCAATTTGACGATCTCCACCATAATATAATAAAGAGTTGTTCTTATCAAGCGGGGGAACAAAAAAAACCGCTGAGTGTGTCTTAAGATACGCGCAATAATTTATATGTGTTTTTTTTGCCACAGATGTATGTCTATATGGATGACCGCACAGAGGGGAAGAAATTTCGCCGCATAAATTATCTTTATAATATTAACAGTATAGACCCAATTATTCCTTTTCAGTTGTCCCTGTGACCTGTTGGCATGCTATTTGCTTACCAATAATTACGCAAGATTCGAAAGTGAGAGCTAATTAAGGAGTGGATTGTGGATTATAAACAGCGCACGTTGAAGGACGAGATTGGTTGTACCGGGATTGGCCTTCATTCCGGTGAAAAGATAAGAATAAATATCAGACCCGCCCCGTGCGATACCGGAATACGTTTCGTGAGGACTGACCTGTCCGGACATCCGATTATTGAGGCGCGTTTTGATAACGTATCTGATACCACCTTAGCCACGACCATCGGTTTTGATGGTTGCAGAGTTTCAACTATTGAGCATTTGATGGCGGCCTTTTACGGGTTAGGAATTGACAACGCCGTGGTAGAATTAGATGGTCCTGAAGTGCCTATAATGGATGGTAGTTCGGCCCCTTTTGTATTCCTTGTAAAGAGTGCTGGGATTAAGGAGCAGAAGGACCCAAAACGCTTTATTGTCATCAAGAAGACTTTCAAGATTGACGATGGAAACCGATCCATTTGCGTTTATCCGTCAAAAGAACTCAAGATCAGTTATATGATCGATTTCCAACACCCCCTTTTGAGAAATCAGGAATTCGAGTTGCGTTTTTCAGGGGGCGACTTTGTGAGGGAGATCAGCAAAGCCAGGACCTTTGGCTTCTTGAAAGATGTTGAGACCCTCAAGGCAAACGGGCTTGCGAGAGGTGGATCCCTCGACAATGCTGTGGTTATTGACGATTTCAGAATAATTAACGAGGACGGGCTTAGATTCAATGATGAGTTTGTCAGGCATAAAATCCTCGATTTTATTGGAGATCTTGCTCTTATTCAGTCTCCTATAATAGGCCACTTTGTTGTTAAGAAATCGGGGCATTTCCTGAACCAGCAGATGTTGACTTCTCTGATGCAGTCAAAAAAACACTGGAAGGAGTATGCATTTATTTCACCGGAGGAATGTAGCAAAAACAGCGTAAGAATTCCCGCCTTCGGTCTGCCGGAGCCTGCTCTTGGCTGAGAACAGATAGGTTTTCTGACTTTAAAATGAGGGGTTATCTCTAAGGGCCGGTCCGTTGAGATACCCCTTATTTTTTGATTAAGGCACCGCTCGTTTTTACTCGCCTGCATTTTCTGCTTTTCTTAAGAACACGTGAAACCAGAATCACGCATTCCTAATTCCGCAATTCGGTTGGGATAGGGCTTGCATTTTGCGGGTCCCTCGCCTATTATCTTCTTCTTAAATTTCTAATATTTTTTTCTACGAATTTTGCCATATGCCTCTCCATAAGGAATAGGAGATGAAGAAGCGCCCATTTATTTATAAAAGCCTGAAATTTGCCCTGCCGGTCTTCTTTTTAATCGGTTTGTTTTCGAGTAGGCCCGCATTGGCCGCAGAAGCTCGACTGACCGATATTGTGATCACAAACACCCAGGACGATCTACTCGCATATTTCAGCGTGGCCGAATGTTTTACCGAGGACATGAAAAGGGCGATTGACAACGGCGTCAGTACCACGTTCATTTTTTTTGTAAAACTGTATGAGGTTAGAAACTGGTGGTGGGATAGGAGCATCGCCGACCTGAATGTGAGCCACGAGATAAAGTATGACAACCTGAAAAAGGTCTACATTGTGAGGCTGTCATCAAAAGACAATAAGAAGATTTATGTCAAGGATTTCGATGAGGCCAAAAAATTGATGTCCGAGATTGTGGGTCTGAAAGTTACCGAACTTCGCAATCTTCAGAGAGGAAACCATTACCAGATCAGCATGATGGCTGAACTTGACAAGATCAGGCTTCCCTTTTATTTCCATTATGTTTTCTTCTTCCTCTCCCTGTGGGATTTTGAAACCGATTGGTATACGGTTGATTTCAGATATTGAGTATTCAGGGGTTTGATCCCGGCTATGCCACCCAGTGTCCATCCAGAAATGAGATAGTTTTTGCAAGGTCAAGGAAGATGAGGATTTTAACCACAGGAATACATTGAAGTATTTCGAGGATTAAAATCCGAATCTGACGCAGAGATTGCGGAAAATAGCCATTTATAGATGGGCACTACCTAATACACTGACATGAAAGATTACTTAGAGGCAGAAAAACAAGATCTCAGGAGACGACGCAGAGAAAGATACCTGATTATTTTCCTGTGTGTGGTGATATCTTTTCTGATCTATCTTGGGATGCGTATCTTTCACTTAGGGCAGGCTCTTCCCTTTTCAAGCAGTATTTTAGCTTTTGCACTGATCAATATCAATGTGATATTACTCCTCCTCCTCCTCTTTCTCACTGTCAGGAATGTGGTCAAACTGCTCTTTGAGAGAAAAAAGAGTATTATGGGAGCCAAGCTGAGGACCAAATTGGTCCTCGCCTTTGTTACTCTCTCCCTATTGCCCACGATCATTCTTTTTTTCGTCTCGGTGCAGTTCATCTCTTCATCCATCGAGTACTGGTTCAGCCTTCAGATCGAGCGATCGTTGAAAAGCTCCTTAGAAGTTGGCCAGGATTACTACAAGGAGATTACGGATGAGATCCTTTCTTTTGGCAATAATCTGGGTCGAGTAATAACCTATGAGGGGTTTATGATCTCATCCAAAAAAGAGAAGCTTGAGAAATTTATTGACGAAAAGCGAAAAGAGCTGGGCCTGGCCTCCCTCCAGGTTTTTTCGACAAAGCTGGACTTAATGGCCGTTTCCAAGGGCCACAGGATTGATCTTACTGCTTTTAAAGGGCTGGGGCCAGATATCTTGAAGAAAAGTATTGAGAAGGGCGCTGACAGCCAGTATATTCAACCCTCGCCTCATGGGGATCTCGTCAGTGGCATCGTTCCAGTTTTTTCGAGGACCGCATCGAAGGCTGTGGTTGGTCTCGTGGTGTCAGCTAAATTTGTCCCCGGCGCCTTTGTGAACCGTCTCCAGGCCATCTCAAAGGGCCTGCAGGATTACCGTCAGTTGAAGATGCTCCGAACGCCGATCATGGCCAGCCATATGATAACCCTCTCCATAGTTACGCTCCTTATCATTTTTTCTTCTGTATGGTTCGG
>Ga0222626_1001457_pt1 | contig 10345 bp, 6 predicted proteins | sample AntAcemetageno91_FD_179862 | JGI IMG/M metagenome (GOLD analysis project Ga0222626, IMG submission 179862) | Saline water microbial communities from Ace Lake, Antarctica - #91 | ecosystem: Environmental > Aquatic > Non-marine Saline and Alkaline > Saline | place: Antarctica: Ace Lake | collected...
CCGGCCTGTTCGGGCAAGGAGATGAGCCATGACTGATAAATCCACTATTCTCATTGTAGATGATGATCCCGATCCCAGGAAAATCCTCTCTGACATCTTCAAGGCCAAGGGTATTATGCCTATTGCAGTGGAAACAGGGAAGGCAGCTCTTAAGATTGCTAAAGATGAGATGCCTGCTGTAGCTCTGATAGACCTTAAGCTTGAAGACATGTCAGGACTTGAAGTTATGAAGGAGATCAAGAAACGCTCTCCTTGTACAGAATGCATTGTCCTCACTGGATATGCCTCAAAAGAATCAGCCATCGAGGCGACTAACCTTGGGGCTTATGGATATCTTGAAAAACCCTATGATATAGATCAGCTACTGGTGACGATCAAAAGGTCTATTGAGAAGCAGAAGACCGAAAAGGAATTGAAGAAACACCGCGAGCATCTGGAAGAGTTGGTCAAGGAGCGCACCGCCGAACTCCAGAAGACAATTAATCTCATGTCAGGTCGTGAGGTGCGCATGGCCGGACTGAAGAAAACAATCAAGAAACTGCGCGCGCAACTGAAAGAGGCCGGAATGACGCCGGTGGCGGATGATCCGATTCGTAAAGCGTGATTTGGGGTTACAGATTGCGGATTGCAGGACTCGTTGCCGGGCCGTCAGATTTATTCGTATTTAAAAGATTGCCTTAAAATGCATTTTATGATAGATGTTAAGTTCTAAAATGCATTTTAACGGAGGAAATATGATTTATCTGATCAATACATTCAACCCGCACTGGGAAGGGCACGCCCTGCCAGAATGGACGTGGCCCAAGCGGCGCATTTTTGGCTATATGCTGAAGTTGATGGATGGTCCTCTCTCATTAGGACTCGGGGGATTGCGGAGAATAGGAAAGACAACCATTCTAAAACAATTAGTGGGAGAACTGAACGCAAACAGGGTGCCGGCTAAAAGGTTATGCTATTTCCAGTTTGACCGGGATATTGTTTTGAAAGATGATAATGTCCTGGAAAGGATGCTGGATGCGTATGTCTTAGATTTCCTTGATGAATCCATTGGACGTATCAAGGAAAAAACATACATTTTCTTGGATGAAATTCAGCTTGTTCCCCGCTGGTCTGATATCGTTAAACGGTATTTAGACCGAGATCCCGCGCTTACTTTTGTGGTTTCCGGTTCATCCTCTTTGCTGCTTGAATCGGAATCAGCAGAAAGCTTAGCCGGGCGGCTTGACATGCTGCGCTTGTCCCCACCTGATTTCAGGGATTACATGACGATCAATGGACTTGAACCACCGCCTGAGTTTATAATTGATCCTGGTTTACGAAAAATTCCCACCCAAACGGCCCTTTATTACGGGGCGAACAGGGCCCGTCTTATTAGGGCATATCTCGACTATTTGAGGTGGGGTGGCTTTCCCCAGTTAAAAGAACTCGATGATGAGGAATCCAGACGTCGATATATTAAAGAGGTGGTTGTAGAAAAGATATTGAGATACGATCTTCCTGCCCGTTTCGGGGGTGAAAATCCTGTTGACCTGGAAATGCTTTATGGAATCTACGCTAATGAATATGGGCAAATAGTAGAATACAACACCCTTGCCAGGGACGTCGGGGTTTCCGTAGGCAGGCTAAAGAGGCTTACTCAGGCATTGATGGCAGGATATCTGATACAATACTGTTTTAACTATACACGTTCTAAAAGAAAATCCGGCAGGACAGGGAAAAAAGTATATCTGAGTACGCCCTCCCTTGCCGCACACCGGTACGGACCTCTGGATATTTTTCCCGAAATATTAGGGAGGATTGTAGAAAATGATGTGTTTCTTCGCCTGAGAGAAATGGATGAAACCCTGACATTCTGGAGGGTTGGCAGGCAGGAAATTGATTTCATCTTTCATGTGCAGGATGTCGTGCTCCCGGTGGAATGTAAAACCGGGCGTCTAAGATCCAATGATACCCGTTTAATCCGGTCTGTATCAGAAAAGTTGGGAGCGCCCTTTTCAGTGATGGTTACATCCGAGGCATTCGATTTTTCAGACCCATCGATCCTGCGTGTACCGGCCTTTATGCTATGAGAGAGAAAAAATTGCCCTAAAGAAATCCCTAAATCCAGGAAAGAGCGCAAAAATGATCTGAAATGTGCTGAATGCTCATAAAAACCTGGGAGATATAAACTTGAGACCTTTGGTTGTTTTTGTGCCATAATTTTCTCCAAAGTAAATTTCTGTAATTTCCACCTCCGTTTCTCCATAAAATTCACAAAATCATAAAATCGGTAACCCAGCCAGTTTTTCAAAACTATCTTTGAGTATGAAACCTCCGGATTTCAGATTGTAGATTTTTTTAATCCGCAATCCGAAATCTATATGTTGACAGGGTCGGAATGAGAAAGGAAATGAGCAATACTGTCAAAAAGATAATAAAAAATCTATCCGACTTAAATTTAATTACACATGAGTATTTGACATACCACGAAAAAAAGATGCAAGAACAATGGGCGTTACAATATGACTCGTTAAGCAAAATAATAAAAAGGGTCGAAAAAGAATGCGCATATCCCGTGATAATTTGAAAAAAGAGATCGCAGAGCGAAAGCAGGCGGAAGAAGAACTGGCGAAACACCGCGAGCATCTGGAAGAGATAGTCCGGGAACGTACAACCGAACTCAACAAGCGCATTTCGGAGGTGGAGCAACTCAACAATGCCATGATGAATCTGATGGAGGACCATCGGATCAGTGACGAGAGACTCAAGATCACGACTCAGCAATTGGCCGCGGCCAACAAGGACCTGGATGCATTTGCTTATTCCGTCTCCCATGACCTGCGCACCCCATTGCGGACCATTATCGGCTTCTCCCGGATATTCATAGAAGATTACGGGGATAAACTTGATGAGGAAGGCCAACGCAAGTTGAACATCATTCAAAACAGTGCGCAAGATATGGGACAGCTCATTTACGATCTTCTCGCCTTTTCACGCATGGGCTGTAAAGCAATGAGCATGTCGGCCATCAATATGGGTCAGCTTGCCGAAGAAGTATTCGAACGGCTTCGGCTCAACGCGTCCGGGCAGGCGGTCCGGTTTAATATCCAAGCTCTTCCCCCTGCCTGCGGCGACCGGAACTTGATCCGGGAGGTTTTTGTAAACCTGATATCAAACGCCATTAAATTTACGAAACCCTCAGAGGTTGCAGTTGTTGAGATCAGCGGTAAAACGGAAGGAAAAGAGATCTTATATTCTGTCAAAGACAACGGAGTGGGCTTTGACATGAAGTATGCGGACAAATTGTTTCAAGTCTTTCAGCGGCTGCATAGCACGGAGGAATTTGAGGGAACTGGTGTTGGTCTTTCCCTGGTTCAGCGCATTATTCACCGTCACGGCGGACGGGTGTGGGCCGAAGGCAAACTGAACGAGGGAGCCACATTTTATTTTACATTACCGAGAGAGAAATGAAACCCAAAATCCTTCACCCTGTGGAATCGCCCCAGGGGGTCCGCCAGAGGCGGAATTCTACAGGGCAGATTCAAAATCGTAGAAGAGGAATTTATGGATAAAAAACTTCGTATTTTAATTCTGGAAGACGTTCCCACAGATGCGGAACTGATTGAACGGGAGCTGCAAAAGGCCAAAATCGCATTCACCTCAAGGTGGGTTGACAATAGGGACGCTTTCTTGAAGGAACTTGAGGATTTCTCTCCTGACATCGTGCTTTCGGATTATTCAATGCCGCATTTTAACGGGATGGAAGCCCTTGAATTGGTAAAAAAACGATTTCCGTCCATCCCTCTCATCATTGTGACCGGCTCCATGAACGAAGAGACTGCCGTTGAATGCCTAAAGAATGGTGCGGCCGACTACGTGATCAAGGAAAACATGACCCGCCTTGGCCAAGCGATCGATGGGGCGATAAAAAAGAAGCGAATCAAACAGGAAAAAAAATGGGCGATAGAGGCATTGAAAGAATCTGAAGAGAAATACAGAACATTATTTCAAGTTGCTCCCGAAGGAATTCTAAGCGCAGACATCAAAACAAAGAAGCTCTTACATGCCAACCCGGCCTTCTCTGAAATGTTGGGTTATACCGAAGAAGAATTGATACAATTGGATATAAGCAATATTCATCCCAAAGAAGATTTGGATCGTGTGTTTCTTGAATTCGAGGCCCAAGCGCGAGGAGAAAAAACATTAGCACAAAATATTCCCTGTTTGCGAAAAGACGGAACAACGATATATACGGATATCGTTACAGCCCCAATCTTGATAGGTGGAAGAAATTGCAATCTGAGTTTTTTCAGGGACATCACCGAGCGAAAGAAACTTGAAACCCGGTTTGTCCAGGCCCAGAAGATGGAGACCATCGGCACTCTGGCAGGAGGAATCGCCCACGATTTTAACAATATTTTAACCTCCGTAATCGGTTTCTCGGAATTAGCTCTAAATGATGCAAAAAAAGGAAGCCAGCAATATGAAAACCTTCAGGAGGTTCTAATAGCAGGGGGTCGGGCCGTAGACCTTGTTAAGCAGATTCTCACTTTCAGCCGCCAGACGGATCAGAAAAAAAAGCCGGTTCAGGTAAAGTGCATTTTAGAAGAAGCGCTCAAGCTCATCAGGTCATCCATACCAACGACAATTAAGATTAAACAGAATATCCAAAGTGATGAACTGGTTATGGGGGATTCGAACCATATCCATCAAGTGCTTATAAATCTTTGCGCCAATGCCGCTCATGCCATGGAAGACACGGGCGGGGTATTGACGGTTGACCTTTTGGATATGGAATTCAATTCCAACTTTATTTCAAACTATCCGGATCTACCTCCGGGGAGATATCTCAATCTCACCGTAACCGACACGGGCTGTGGCATGACACCGGATGTTCTGGATAAAATTTTCGATCCGTTTTTTACCACAAAACAAAAAGGAGAAGGCACCGGCATGGCACTTTCGGTGGTTCATGGTATTGTTCGCAGTCATGGGGGGCATATTTACACCCATAGTGAGCCCGGGCAAGGCTCCACTTTCAACATATTCCTTCCTGCCATATACAAGCAGTTGAAACCGGATGACAGCGTTGACAAACCGGTTCTCACCGGAACCGAACGTATCCTTTTGGTTGATGATGAACCTGTCATCGTGAATATGAGCAAGCAACTCATTGAGTCTTTGGGATATGATGTTGTGACAAGAACCAGCAGCATTGAGGCCTTGGAATTTTTTAGACGTCAACCGGAAAGCGTGGATCTGGTGATTACGGATATGACCATGCCCAACATGACCGGTGATGAACTGGCTGTAGAACTTATGAAAATAAGACCCGATATTCCCGTTATCCTCTGCACCGGATTTAGCACAAGAATCGATGAACAAAAATCAAAAGCCAAGGGTATTCGAGCATTTGTTTTAAAGCCGATTATCAAGCAAAAACTAAGTGAAACCATTCGGGAGGTTCTGGAATGAAAATAGCCAATAAAATATCCCTCTCTTTTCTCATAACGGGCTTAGTACTGACATTTGTTGGAGGGTCCGTTTTTTACATGATCGCCAAAAACAACCTGAAAACTTCGATAGTTAATCATTTAGAGTCAACCGTTAAATCAAGAGCACACCACATAAACACATGCCTGACCATCCAAAAAGAGCGAATCGTGCAGTTATCCCAAAGTACGGCCCTTTACAAGTTTTTGCTTACGAACAAACAGGATACGGATTACACGGATATATTTGCCGTAGCGATAGATAGGCTGACAAAAACCTCTGAAGTTGGTGAATCTATTTATGAAGTTTTTCTTTTAGATGCAACGGGCAATATCGCTGTCTCCAGCGATACGAAAAACATCGGACTGGACAGATCCACGGATCCCTGCTTTCTTAAAGCCAAATCAAAACCGTATATTAAAGATGCCTCTTTTTTCAAAACAACCGCACAGAAATTTATTGTTCTTTCCGCACCCGTTTTAGATCCGGTAACAAAAAAATGTTTGGGTGTGGTTTGCACCAGGATTGGACTGAACTTTTTAGATCAAATAACTGGCGATAAAACCGGCCTGGGCAAGACCGGGGAGATTTTTCTTATTAACAGAAAGGGCTATATGATCACCCCTTCCCGCTTCATAAAAAACACCTTCCTCACCCTGAAAATTGAGTCCGAAAACGCAAGAAACTGTTTGGAAGATATTGGAAAAATTAGCCCCACCCCTCATGAGCATGACGCGTTAATATATAAGGATTATAGAGGGATTACGGTCCTTGGCGTACACGACCATATACCCGAGATGCAATGGGGTCTTATTGCAAAGGTTGATGAATCCGAGGCACTTGCGCCTTTAAACAGCCTGAAACTCACTTTTATTACGATAATACTTTTGATCCCCTTAGTGTCATGGCTGGTAGGTATTTTTATTTCAAAACATATCACCGGACCTCTTCGCAAGCTTCATGAAGGAACTGAGATCATCGGCCAGGGCAACATGGATTATAAGGTAGCAACAGACTCAAAGGACGAAATCGGCCAACTCTCAAGGTCCTTTGATGAGATGGCCGGGAATTTAAAAAAGAAAATTATATCCATAGATGACCTTGAGAAAGAGATTGTAAAACGCAAACACACGGAGAAATCGCTTCACGAAAGCCGGGAGAGTTACAGGTTGCTGCTAAAAAATCTTCAAGGCGTAGTATTCAGGGGATTCAAAGACTTTTCCATTGATTTCATCAGTAACAAGATTGAGCTGTTGACGGGCTATGAAGCGGATCAATTTAACTCCGGGAAAATAAAATGGTCCGATATTATTGTTGAGCAAGATATGGAAGCCGCCAGGGAAAAATTTATTTCAGCCTTAAAAGGGGACCGGTCGTATGTGAGAGAATACAGGGTCAGAGGCAAGACCGGGGAGATCGTCTGGATAAGCGAAAGAAGCCAGATCATATGTAACCCAAAGGGCGAGATTGAACATGTGGACGGAATTTTTTTCGACATCACCGATCTCATTGAGGCACGGCGTGAGGCTGAGGAAGCCAGCCGTTCCAAGAGCGAGTTCTTAGCCAATATGAGCCATGAAATTCGCACGCCCATGAACGGGATCATCGGTATGACGGAACTGACCCTGGCCACCGACCTGACCAAGGAGCAGCGAAATTATTTGAAGATGGTGAAAATGTCTGCGGATTCTTTGCTTAATCTCTTAAACGACATCCTGGATTTTTCCAAGATCGAAGCCCGAAAATTAGAACTGGAGGAGATCGACTTTGACCTTCGCACAAGTTTAGAAAATGCTGCCGACATGGTTGCTGCAAGAGCCCACGCCAAAGGATTGGAACTGATCTGCCACATCAAACCGGATGTTCCCACTGCGCTAACGGGTGATCCCGGCAGGATTCGCCAGATCATCGTCAATCTGGCGGGCAATGCCGTAAAATTTACTGAGAAAGGACACGTGGTCATCCAGGTAGAAACTCAACAGCAGGAAGACGCCTCGGTTCTTCTGCATTTTATAATATCGGACACGGGAATTGGAATCTCTCCGGATAAAGTAGAGAAGATCTTTGAGAGTTTTACCCAGGAAGATGGTTCAACCACCCGAAAATATGGGGGCACAGGACTGGGTCTGCCGATCTCCAAACAGCTCGTGGAGATGATGGATGGACGTCTCTGGGTGGAAAACCCTTTGGATTGTCGATTGTCGATTGAAGATTGTCGATTGAAAAATGGGAAATCCAAAATCCAAAATCCAAACAATCATCAATCGTCAATCATCAATCATCAATCCAAACCCGGTCCCGGCACTGCGTTTCACTTCACGGCCCGTTTGGGATTGAATCGGAAAAAGGTCAGAGATGTTACTCACCTGAGGCAATCGGATCTATCGGGCGTACCGGTTCTGATCGTGGACGACAATGAGACCAATCGCATGGTCTTTCAGGAAATGACTGCGTCGTGGGGTTTAATGCCAACAGCAGTGGCAGATGGCCATGAGGCCCTTGCACGGATGAAGCGTGCATTTGACTCCGGGAAACCTTTCCGGCTCCTTCTTCTGGACCTTCAGATGCCGGGAGTGGACGGATTTGAAATTGCGAAAAGGGTAAAGCAGAGCCCATTTGGGGCAGCAGTAAAAATAATTTTGGCCACCTCCCTGGGCCAGAAAGGGGATGCAGCCCGATGTAAGGAGCTGGACATATCAGGATATTTGCTAAAGCCTGTGAAGCAGTCGGAGCTGTTAGATGCGATCCTGATGGTTTTGGGTCACACCAGCCAAGAAAAGACCCCTGTCATTACCCGACATACCATTCAGGAGACTCGCAGGAAACTCAACATCCTTGTGGTTGAGGATAACCCCATTAATCAGAAACTGGCATTGGAACTTCTAAAGTCAAGAAATCATCGGGTTGTTCTGGCATCAAACGGAATAGAGGCATTAGATGCCATTGCCAGGGAAAATTTTGATCTTATCCTGATGGACGTTCAGATGCCGGAAATGGATGGGCTTGAAGCAACGCGGGAAATACGAAAAATAGAGGACAGAAGTCAGAGGACAGAGGACAGAAGTCAGAAGTCAGAAGGGCAAGAAAAAGATGAAAAGCTGCAACGTACTGAACCCGAAACCCGAGACGCGCAACGCGCATCCAGCAACCGGCACCCAGAATCCAGAATCCAGCACCCAGCATCCAGCAACCAGCAATCAGTATCTAACAATCAATCTTCAATCATCAATCAACAATCAACAATCCAAAAGGATGAACATCGAACATTGAACATCGAACATCGAATGACGAATGAAAAAAACATAGGACAGAAGTCAGAAGTCAGAAGTCAGAGGACAGAAAGCAGACAAAACAACCCGCAACAGGCATCTAACAACCAATCTTCAATCATCAATCAACAATCAACAATCCAAAAGGATGAACATCGAACATTGAACATCGAACATCGAATGACGAATGAAAAAAACATAGGACAGAAGTCAGAAGTCAGAAGTCAGAGGACAGAAAGCAGACAAAACAACCCGCAACAGGCATCTAACAACCAATCTTCAATCATCAATCAACAATCAACAATCCAAAAGGATGAACATCGAACATTGAACATCGAACATCGAATGACGAATGAAAGACAAAAACAAGGACGAGGAAAAGATGAAAAGCCGGAACGTACTGAACTCGAAACTCGAAACTCGGAGGGCCAAGTATCCAGTATCCAGCATCCAGTATCCAGCAACCAGTATCCAGTATCAAGTATCAAGTATCCAGCATCCAGCAACCGGCATCTAACAACCAGTCTTCAATCGCCAATTTTACCCAGTTCAATTTCCGCTGTTGCGGAACCCCTTTGGGGATTTAACCGGGGCGTCAATCAACAATCAACAATCGCCAATCAACAATCAACAATCCCAAGGATCCCAAGGATCCCGATCATTGCCCTGACAGCCCATGCCATGAAGGGAGACCGTGAAAAATGCCTGGAAGCCGGAATGGATGACTATATATCCAAGCCCATAAATGCAGAACGACTTTTTGAGATTATTGAAAAACTAACCCATGGATCACAGTTCCGGGAAAATGAGCCGTCTGCTCCTTCACTAGAAAAAAGTGAGACAGAGTCCAAAGAGGTTTTCGATCTGTCCAGGGCACTGAAAGTAGTTGCCGGAAATAAAGATCTTTTTCAGGAGATAGCGGTCATGTTCCTGGAAAACCTGCCGGGTAATATCTTAAAGATAAGAGAAGAAATTGCCGACGGCAATTCCTCCGGTTTGGAGCTGGCGGCCCACAGCCTCAAGGGCGCTGTAGGCAATTTTGGCGCGAAGCGCGCCTATGAGGCGGCCTATCAGCTCGAGAAACTGGGAAAAGAAGGAGAAATGGGTGATGCGGCGGTTGCACTAACGAAACTGGAAAAAGAATTCAGAACTCTGACAGCTAAAATGAAAAAGGTTCTCGAAGAGATGAAAAATGAAAATTCTAATAGCTGAAGATGATCCGATCTCCAGGCGCCTCTTGGAGTCCTTCTTGCACAAATGGGGCTATGATGTACAGATCACTTCTGACGGCGGCGTGGCGTGGGAAGCCATGCAGCATCCGGATGCGCCAAGCCTGGTGATTTCTGATTGGATGATGCCCAATATGAATGGTCTTGAACTGTGCAGCAATATACGCGCAATGAAAAAATCGAGGTACACCTATTTTATAATACTAACCACAAAGGCAGACAAACAAGACTTGATTGAAGGTCTTCAAGCCGGAGCAGATGATTTTTTGATCAAACCTTTTGACCAAAACGAATTGAGATATCGACTCAAAATAGGAGAAAGGATCATCCGTCTGGAACATCGAATACTTGAATTGGCCAACACCGATGCCTTGA
>Ga0222626_1001460_pt1 | contig 10324 bp, 7 predicted proteins | sample AntAcemetageno91_FD_179862 | JGI IMG/M metagenome (GOLD analysis project Ga0222626, IMG submission 179862) | Saline water microbial communities from Ace Lake, Antarctica - #91 | ecosystem: Environmental > Aquatic > Non-marine Saline and Alkaline > Saline | place: Antarctica: Ace Lake | collected...
AATGTGTAGTGCCAAAATAGCAATTTCGCAACATGTAACCTGTTGATAACACATAACTATTTTTTGAAGTCACGAATTTCGGGTAAGATTACAGGATGCAGGATACTCGCTAAGTTCCTTGCGCCTTACGCCTTGAGCCTTGTGCCTTCAATATTAGATATCCCACTTTGGTGGGGCTAAACACAGTAGCGAAGCGACGAAATACAAAACACTCTCGTGAAGTTGAGCTATGAAGACGGATAAATTTGAGAGTCTCGACAAAAAATTGGGTTATACCTTTAAGGATCCTGAATTGCTCGTCCACTCATTTTGTCATTCCTCTTATGTGAATGAACAGATCGATTCAACCCTTGAAGATAATGAGCGGCTTGAGTTTTTGGGTGATGCCGTGCTTGATCTGGCGATCAGTCATATTCTTATGCTCCGTTTTAAGGATGCCGCGGAGGGAGATCTGTCTAAGTTCAGGGCTACGGTGGTCGACGAGGCAGGCCTATACGAGGTTGCACTTGGACTGGGATTGGGTGAGTATCTGCTCTTGGGCAAAGGGGAGGAGCAGAGTCGTGGCAGGGAAAAACCTTCCATTCTGGCCGATACAACTGAGGCGCTTATCGGGGCAATCTATTTGGATTCAGGGTTTGATATGGCAATGGAAATAATAAAGGGGCTGTTTTCCTCTTTGTTAGAGAGGGTGGGGACCGAGGAATTGGTCCATGATTTCAAGAGTCTGCTCCAGGAATATAGCCAGCAGAGCTATAAAACCTTGCCGAGATACCGGCTAATAAAGGAGACCGGCCCGGCCCATGACAGGTCCTTTCAGGTGGCATTGAGCCTTAAGGGAGAGGTATTGGCGGAGGGGGAGGGAAGGAGTAAGAAGGAAGCTGAACAAAATGCGGCTCGCGTGGCCTTTTTCTATCTGAAAGAGGGAGGAATGTAGGGATTGAAACCTCTAATTATACCGATCTTTATTTCACACAGCGGCTGTCCGCATCGATGCATCTTCTGTGATCAGGAAAAGATAACATCTCAATCGGTCCGATCGGTTGGGACCGATGAGGTAAGGGAGGTCCTGGAGAAGGCAATAAGTTCAAAGCGGTTTGATATAAGGCGAAACCCCGAAGTTGCCTTTTATGGCGGGACATTTACCGGTCTTCCAAAGGACCGGATAAAGGAGCTTTTAGAAGCGGTCGCTCCTTATATCAGAGATCGGTTTATCAGCGCCATAAGGGTTTCGACACGACCTGATTTTATCGACGAAGAACGTCTGAAAATAATGAAGGCTTTCCATGTCAGAACGGTTGAATTGGGGGTTCAATCGTTGGATGAGGATGTCCTTTCGATGGCGCAAAGGGGACATACGGCGGGAGATGTTATAAGGGCGGTTCAGATATTGAAGAAGAGCGGATTCAAGGTGGGTATCCAGCTAATGCCCGGGCTGCCAGGTGATTCCAAAGAGAGATTCCGCGCTACTATTGAAAAAGTCATAGGCTTAAATCCGGATATGGTTCGTCTTTATCCTGCCTTAGTCATCGAGGGAACAGGGCTTGCCCGGATGTACGCGGAGGGAAGTTATCGACCGTTGACGCTCGAAGAGGGGGTGGATCTCTGCGTTGATGCAGTTACCCGTTTAGAGACAAATGGGATACCGGTTATCAGAATAGGCCTCATGAGTTCTCCATCGCTGCTCGAGGACAGGCGGATTGTCTCAGGACCGTGGCACACTGCCTTTGGGTTTTTGGTACGTTCAGCCATACATCAGAAGGCGATAGAGGCTGATCTGCCGGCCCCCGGAACTGCAAAAGGGATAAGGATATTTGCTCCAGAGAGAGATATCCCCCTGATCAGAGGATATAAGAACCGGGGTATCAGGATGATTGAAGAGAAAACAGGCGCAGAAGTCCTTAGGATAACGGTTGACGATAATCTCCCTGGTGGGAGGGTAAGGATCGAAAAGAGATGAGTTTTTTGTCGGGTTATATAGCAATTATCGGCCCGCCCAATGTGGGTAAATCGACCCTTTTGAACCGAATTCTGGGGAAAAAATTAGCCATTGTATCCCCGCGACCGCAGACTACCCGGAACCGCATTCTCGGGATATTTAACGGGGATGATTTTCAAATGGTGTTTATGGATACACCTGGGATTCACAAGACCAGAACGGCCCTTCACAGGAGCATGGTGGCATCTGCGTTTGCAGCATTTCATGAGGTTGATATCATAATGGTCATGATTGAGATGGGCTCCGGGGATAATCCTGAAATCTCAAGTATCTTGAATAATCTTAGCGGGATGAAGAAACCGAGCCTTCTGCTCATCAACAAGATCGATAAGGGGTCAAAGGAGAAGCTCTTACCCGTTATTGCGGATTATGGGAGAAAATACCCCTTTGATGCAATCATACCGATCTCTGCTCTGAAGGGAGACGGTGTAGATCTGCTCCTTGACGAACTTAAATCAAGATTAGAATCTGGACCTCAATTTTTTCCTGAAGAGATGGAGACTGACCAGACAGAGAGTTTTTTGATATCAGAGGTTATTCGGGAAAAAATCTATTATTATATGAAGCAGGAATTGCCATATTCGTCTGCCGTGACCGTGGAAAAAATAGATGACAATTCCAAGAAAGGGCTTCTCTCCATTTCGGCCCGTATCCATGTGGAGACAGATTCCCAGAAAGGTATTTTCATAGGTAAGGGTGGGAGAATGATCAAGGCCATAGGACGATCAGCCCGATTAGAGTTAGAGCAGATCTTCGGAGTGCGTGTTTACATTGACCTGATGGTCAGGGTGGAGAAGAATTGGAGTAGGGATGGGAGGGCCTTGAGGCGGTTAGGGTATTAGAGGCTGTTTGAAAACGTCCCCTTCTGCCCAATCTCTGCGTCAGACTCAAATTTTAATCCTCGAAATATTCTACATATTCCTGTGGTTAAAATTTTCGGCCTTCTTGATCTTGAACAGAATTGAACGTTTTCAAATAGCCTCTTCGGGGCCTAAAAAAAACCAACCCCGCAATGCGAGGTTGGTTTTTTAGGAGGAAAGAGTAATTGAGTGACTCTGTTGTCTATCTATTGATGCAAAAGGCTTGCCAAAAAAAGATTTATCCAGGAGTTTAACGTATAACTGACTGTGTTTAAAGCATATTTTTTCTACATCCAGCAACCGAAGCCTCTTGCTGCTTCTTTCCAGAGTACAATATTTTGTACCAAAAAATGGCCCGGAATTGATTGTGCGGCATATCTGACTTAAATTATTATATAAATATGGGTACAAAACTTTTTACCGTTAGACTATGATTTTGTACTTCTTCATTTTGTGCTGGATAAGGCTTTTTGTGATCCCCAAGCTCTTTGCTGCATGCACCTGGACATTATTGGATTGGGCCAAGGCCCTTCTTACAAGCCTTTCCTCTATCTCCTCTAAAGCCTTTTGAAGAGGTACATTGGGCGGGATAAATCTTTCCACGTCAAATTCGGTTTTTGCCCCGGTCAGTTGCTCCGGAAGAACATCAATCGTTATTGTCTTCCCAGAAAGAAGTACCACGGCCCTCTCGATGACATTTTCCAGTTCTCTTACATTTCCGGGCCAGGAATAAGAGTAAAAGGCCTTCCAGACCTCCGGGCTCAACTCTATTTTCCTTTCTCTTCCGTTGTCTTGAAATTTTTTGATAAAATGCCTCACAAGGAGCGGGATATCATCAATTCTTTCCTGCAATGAAGGCACATCTATATGTATTACATTGAGGCGGTAGTAAAGATCCTCACGAAAAATCCCGTTACTAACATCCTCCTTGATGTTTCTGTTTGAAGCAGAAAGGACCCGGACATCTACCTTGATGGTTCTGGTGCCCCCTACCCTCTCGAATTCCATCTCTTGCAGGACTCTCAGGAGTTTGACCTGAAGAGAGGGGGGCATCTCTCCTACTTCGTCCAAGAAAAGGGTCCCCTCATCGGCCAATTCAAATCGTCCTTTTTTCATAGCTACTGCGCCTGTAAATGCCCCTTTCTCATGGCCAAAGAGTTCACTCTCTAAGAGGGTTTCTGTCAGCGCACCGCAATTGATAGAAATAAACGGCCGGTCCTTCCTTGGGCCCTGGTAGTGGATGGCCTTGGCCACCAGTTCCTTGCCAGTCCCGGAAAATCCGGTAATAAGCACGGATGCCTTTGATTGGGAGACCTTATCTATGAGGTCAAAGACCTTGAGTACCGGTTTGCTCTTGCCAATTATGTTGCCATATCTGTAGCGGTCTGAAAGGGCCTCTGTCAGGAGCTTGTTTTCCTTGACAAGCCGGTAGTTCTCCAAGGCCTTTTTTACGGTCAGCTTAAGCTGTTCATTTTCAAAGGGTTTCTGGATGTAATCGTAGGCATGCTTTTTCATGGCCTCCACGGCCATTTCGATGGTCCCAAACGCGGTCATGATGATAACGGGAACTTCCGGCTTTATTTCCCTACACTCCTCCAAAAGCTCCATGCCGCTCATCCAGGGCATTTTCATATCAGTAATAACCAAGTCGAGGTCTGCCTCGCGAACCGTGGCAAGCGCAGCCTTGCCGTCATTGGCAGTGACTATCTCATACCCTTCCGCGCCCAAAAGGGCCTCAAGGACCACGAGATAGTTTTTTTCATCATCTACAATCAGGATTGTTTCCATGAGCCATGCTCCAAATTCCGAAACCCCATCCCGCTAATTAGCGGGATGGGGTCTGAACTCTCACTCCCTTGGCAGTTTGATCATAACCCTTGTTCCAGGGCCTTCTCCATCAGGAGGCTCTCCCTGGTTCCTCTCTATCCATATCTCTCCCTTATGACCTTCAATAATTTTTCTTACGATCGAAAGACCGAGTCCGCTTCCTGTGTCTTTAGTGCTGAAAAAAGGATTAAAGATCTTCAGCAGGTTTTCTTCACTTATTCCGCTTCCGTTATCCGCAATGGCTACCAGATAGTAACCGTCCTCATCCTGCACATTGACCGTAATAGCGCCCCCGTTTTCCATGGATTGGATGGCATTTACAAAGATATTAAGGAACGACCCGTACAGTAGTTGCGGGTCTGCTATCAATTTCAAGGAGCGCTGGTTCAGATTATCATGAAGGGAAATGCCCTTTTTTTCAAGTTCAGGTTGGAGGAACAGGATATTTTTCTTGAGGATTTCATTAAGAAAGCAGTCCTGGAAGTTCGGCTCCTGGGGCCGGGCAAAGTCCAGGAACTCAGTGACAATGTTATTCAGCCTGTTTGATTCTTCTATAATGAGCCCGGTCAACTTTACCTTTGATTCGTGGGAGTCGGGCATTGAACCCAACAGTTCCGCGGTGCTCCTGATAATTCCCAAAGGGTTTCTGATCTCATGGGAGACACCCGCAACCATTTCACCGAGGGCGGCTAAGCGTTCGGCATGGTTCAACTGGTTCTCGAGCTCTCTTTGCTCTTTAGCCCTTTCATCTATGATCCTTTCTGCTTTGCGAACGATAAAGAGAAGGGCTATAAATATCATACCCATAATGAGGATAGAAAGCCCGAATGCGAGATACTGGAGCTGGATAACCGATTTATATTCCTCAGTAAGATCCTGAATTATTTCAAAGACACCCAGGACATATCCCGTGTCGCCGATAAAAGGGCCTATCCCCGTGAACGGGATATAGGTCCTCAATTTTTTCTCGCCCCCCATTTTCTCTATTCCAAGACCCCAGAGACCAGGCCCTTCGGTGATAAGCCGTGAGGAGTTTTTTCCCTGAACCGCCTTTTTGTACCCGAGGCTCTCTCTTATTTTTTTGCCTAAGAGGCTGGGATCCGTACTATAGGCAATAACTTCGTTGTTGATATCATAAATATTCACCAGGTCAATCTTGAAGCTATGGGTCGTGTTTCTTACGATGCGATCCATCCATTCATATTGAAATTTCTCCCTCAGCCTGATTTTTCCGAATTGTCTCGTGACGGGAAGCACAAAATTTTGAAATACCTGATGATTCAGGTTTTCACCCAAGAGTAATGCATAATTTTCGTAGCTTCTCATCAGGATATCTTTTGCCTTTTGGGAGATGACCATTGAAAAAGGGAAACTAAATATAATCAAAACGATAAAGCTCGCATAGGCAAAAAACTTTACAAGCCGGAATTGCCTTCTATCCCTCTTTGTATGTTTTTGGTGAGATGTCATATTTCAAGCTTGGAGTTTGAAGTTTGATGATCTCGTGAAAAGTCTACACGGTCGTCACTCCCGCGAACGCGGGAGTCCATAAGTGGTTGATTTTCCTGGATTCCCGCTTTCGCGGGAATGACGAAAACAGGTGTTTTATGACTTTTTACGAGTTTGTCAAGTTTGAAATTTAAAGTTTATCCTGCGTGCCGCGGGGTTCACGGTTCAGAGGCTCAAGGGTTGAAGAGTTGACAATGTTTGCATCTTTTTATTTTATTCTTTAAAGTAGGTCTGAGTCAATAGGTTACCTTGAACTTTGAACCTCTGAGCTTGTGATATGAAAAATAAGAATCTGCATAATCTCCCCTTTATGCTTTACGCCGACAGCTATGGCCGGATCTATAATCACCCCCATCTCAGGATGTTAGGCTTTTCGGGATCTGAACCTGTGATTATTGAAGAGGAAGACCTGATTCCGATGCCGGAATTCAGTAAGATTTTCTACATCCCCGATTCCCCTCCAATAGGTCTCGATCCTGATACGGGGGAAGCTGAGGTCCTGTCAGAGATAGAGGTGGATGGCGCCATATCTACCTGTTTTGCCGTGGCGGCCTTTCTTGAACCGGGATTCGTGCTGGGTCACCTCCCGGCAGCGGACTACGCCAAGAAATCCTTTATTCTCCCCTCCTGGGCCTATGGAGCGGTGGGGTTCAGGGATAAAGGGTACTGGGCTTCTGGATTCAGTATTGAATACAACCATCGGTGGGATCCCGCGAATTACGACGACAGAGAGCTGATCCCTGCTATTCAGGAATTTGAGCGGGAACAGCCGAGAGGCCCCCTTGTTGAACATCTGATCAATTGTGCAACAGAAAATCACTGTTTTGCTGCGAAAAATCTCTTTTTGAAAAGATGGGAAGCCCCTATGCCGGTTAGTCGAAGATGCAACGCTGCCTGCCTTGGGTGTCTCTCTCTTCAACCTGGTACTTCCTTCGAGGCCTCTCACGAAAGGATCTCTTTCACCCCTTCAAAGGAAGAGATTGTTCTATTGGCGGTCGAACACTTACAAGGCGCTCCGGAGCCGATTCTGAGTTTTGGCCAGGGCTGTGAAGGGGAGCCCCTTACAGAATACAGGCTGATTTCCGATAGCATAAGAGAGATCAGGAGGCAGACAGACCGGGGGACTATCAATCTCAATACTAACGGGAGCTGGCCCGAACGAGTACGTGAGGTCGCACAGAGTGGTCTAGACTCCATCCGGATCAGTATTAACAGTGCGCGGTCAGGGCTTTACCATGCCTATTATCGCCCCAGAAAGTATGATTTTAATGATGTAGTAGAATCCATTACCCTGTCTGAGCGGTTGGGGCTCTATACCATGATAAATTACTTAGTGTTTCCCGGGATCACGGATCAGGAGGAAGAGGTTAACGCACTGTGTGATCTTATTAAAAACACAGGGGTAAATTTCTTACACCTTAAGAATCTGTGTATAGATCCGGCCCTCTATTTAGAAAAGATGCCCGGGCCTAATGGGGCGGGTATGGGGATGAGGCGGATGGTTGAGTTCTTGAGGAAGGAATTCCCGGACCTGGAGCTTGGCTATTTCAATCAGCCAGTCAGGAGATTGATGATTGATGATTGTTGATTTTTTATTGAATGACCATTGATAAACTTGTGAAAAGTCGGATGCCAAGTTTTTTTGCTTATAATCTCCTGATGAATTCGTAAAAAAGCAGAAAACACCCCTTATTGTCATTCCCGTGAAAACGGGAATCCAGAAAAATCAATCCCGCGGCGGGAGTGATGGCCTTGCAGACTTTTTATGAGATCATCATCTCTTGAAATAAAGCATGAGGTTTAGGATTTAAACTAAGGGATCAACAGGATTAAAAATTATGAGGCCTATTCTCGTATTTTGTTCAATGGTTTGTCTTCGGTGAACCAATACCAAAAAATCAAACTAACAAAACTGAAAATGGCCAAAAAAGGGAGAAAATTGTAGCTTTTTTGAGTTTGCGATTGTGGAATAATTTATCCACAAAAGGCTGAATCGATATAACTGAATGAATTTGCAGCTGATTTTCGACATCCAAAATCCGCCCTTTTATCGACCCCTTACAACCATGACCCCCATTTTACCTGTAAGCGGAACAGGTTAACCTTTCTTGAAAAATAAATTGCATGTAAGTGTTCATTCCCCTCAACGGCCTTTGACAGGACTTTCAACTTTCGTGTAAGAACTCCGCATACTGTTTCAGTAATCGACCGGGCTCAGAGATTCCCTCGCACTATGTATGGGGATCTTCGATAAGGATGAGATAGCTTTCCTATTTCGTAATCTTAATCATAATCCTAATCTTACTCAACACGATTATGATTAAGAGTACGATTAAGATTATGATACGCCCGTAAAAAGTCCTTTTACCCTTTTCCCTACCGTCAGGAGTACAGAATGAGCCCCCTCTGGGACGAAATCAAGAACCAGATAAGACCTGTCCTTCCAAAAAACAGCTACTCTCTCTGGATAGACCCCATCTCATGCTTAGAGAGCAAGGAGAACTCGATTGTCCTCAGTTGCCCCAACAGGTTTTCTCGGAACTGGGTCCAGGAAAACTATCTTGGCCTTATCCGGGACAAATTCAAGGACGCGGGCCTCAGCCATATGGAACTCCTGTTTAAGGTAGAGCGCCAAAAAAGAAAACCTGCCCTCTCCTCTTTACCTCCTGACCCTGACCAATTAACACTCCCCTCCCTCCCTAAAAGACAGGGCCCCAGGAATCTCTGGCTTAAGAGCCAGTTCACCTTTGACCGCTTTATCGTGGGCCAGTCCAATGAGTTTGCCTATTCTGCCTCAAAGAGCATGGCATCGGGTGATCCATGTAATTATCATTCTCTCCTTATGCTCGCCAACACCGGTCTGGGTAAGACCCATCTCTCCCAGGCCATAGGCCACAGGATCTTGAAGAAGAACCCCTCCACTCGAATCTTTTATATGACTGCCGAGGACTTCACCAATGAGATGATCTCATCCCTCAGGACCAACCGGATTGAAGAGTTTAAAAAAAGGTATCGCCGTCGCTGCGATGTGCTTCTATTAGAAGAGGTCCATTTTCTCGGGGGCAAGGAGAAAATCCAGGCCGAGTTGGGATATACATTGGATGCCTTGGCCGGTGACAACAAAAAGATCATATTCACCAGCGCCCTTCCACCCAAGGACATCCCTCGGATGTCTAAGGAGTTGACTTCGCGTCTTACCTCTGGTCTCGTTACTGCCATTGCTGATCCTGATTATGATACACGGGTCCAGATCCTTACCAAAAAGGCGTCTGTTTATAATGTGGGACTCCCGGAAGAGGTTATTCATTATCTCGCAAATCGTCTTAAACAGGACATCCGGCAGATGGAAAGCGCTCTCAAGTGTCTCAAGGCAAGGGCAGAGCTTATCGGGGCGCGGATCGACATGGATTTGGCCAAAGAGGTTGTAAGCGCCTTAGTTTCAGGGGAGAGATCGATCACCACTGAGGATATCATAAGGCTGGTATGCGGGTATTACCATGTTGACCGGGAGAAAGTATGCTCCAAATCGAGAAAAAAGGTCTATGCCTCCCCCCGCAATATCTATACCTACCTCTGTCGCCACCATTCGGACGAGACCTTGGCGGGAATCGGGAAGACCATAAACCGGAGCCATTCAACTGTGCTCTATTCAGTAGAGCTTGTCGAGCACAAGATGAAGACTGATCGTAATCTCAAACATCAGGTCGATTTCCTCTCTAAGCGCCTCGATGAGATGAAAAAATGATTCAAGAAGTTTTTTGTTATCAGATAATTGCAGCCCTAAAAATTACATAGTATATATTGAAATGAGGGCACGTTCCGGTCGATGGAGAGATCCCCGTATTCCCAATATTGTTGTTGACAAGGGAACGGAAAGTTCGGTGCCCATCATGATCAATGCACATGGTAGTTTGTAATCAAACCGCAACAGGTAATCTATGAGAAACGAGCGAAGCAAAACACTGGCTATTGTTCCGGCGTTCAATGAAGGGGCAAGGATCGAGCGGGTACTTAGGAACCGTAAATAATTAAATCATCGTTTTTTCATTGACAACATCTTTTCCGATAGGTATCATATCTTCCATGATGCCGTCAGTAATCACCGAAGCACTTTCGAAAAAATTCAATTTGC
>Ga0222626_1001463_pt1 | contig 10320 bp, 13 predicted proteins | sample AntAcemetageno91_FD_179862 | JGI IMG/M metagenome (GOLD analysis project Ga0222626, IMG submission 179862) | Saline water microbial communities from Ace Lake, Antarctica - #91 | ecosystem: Environmental > Aquatic > Non-marine Saline and Alkaline > Saline | place: Antarctica: Ace Lake | collected...
AATCCTTTGTCTTCACTATATTTATCCACGATTCCTTCTGTCAAAACATTTACCTCTCTTACAAAATTTCCATTTCTTGATGACTTCCCATGATGCCGTTATTTGACCGAGCAAAAGGCTCTTTCCGAATTGTTTTTGGGAAACGGAATGAGGCTACTCGGAATAAAGATGCACGCACACCTGAGAAGCCTTTCAGACGCTGCTCAAACTCCCTCTTTTAACGTATACAACCTTTGGAGACCTTTGGTCGGCCCTCACATGGTTGATTATTGGCTTTTGAAGTTATGCAGCGCCAAAAATTTCATTTCTTATGATTTCTTCTGATGGCAGCCCCTACATTTTCTAAAAGGCGCCTCCTTTATAATCCCTTTTTTTGCCAAATCTTTATGGCAATTCTTGCAGTTCCTGTGAAAGGCGAGTTTAAGTTTCTTGACCTTGCCCTCGCTTTTCAAAGGACTGTGGCACTCAAGACATTTTTTGACTGGAGCGCCTTCCTTCCAGACGTTTTTGCCATCCTGGTAGTCATGATGGCAATCTGTACATGCTATATCATAGTCTTCAGAGTGGTTCAGATGGGGAAATTCTACAGGCCCCTTTTTGTCAGATTTGTAACCCTCATTTTCAATAATTATCTCTTCGGGCAGAGATTGTTCTTCGACGGCCGTCAATGTTCCCACTGTTACAAACAGTATGCAGGCAGAAAAAAGCGTCAAAAGAATTGACAGTTTAATTTTCATGTTGGTCTTCCCTCTTTCTCAACAATGCGTTCATCTTAAACTCAAAAAGAATTGTAATCAGAATTAAGCTAAGTCGTAAATAGGGTCGATCCTGTATTCATTTGTAAGGGATCCTGTATCTCAATCTCAACATCCTATCTACCTTTGCTATCCTATCTCAAACGCAGACGTCACGCACCTACATGGATGTGATCCAGCGCCTTCGTGGCATCTTCTTCGTTATGAAAGTAATAGAGTTGAAAACGGTCAGGCCAAAGGAACCTTCATGGGAGTATTTCTCCTTACGCCTCTCTCGACTTGGGTAAACTTACCGTAAAAACAGAACCCTTGCCCAGTTCACTCTCCACATGGATTTTTCCTCCATGACCTTCTACAATAGCCTTTACCGCAGCCAAACCCACGCCGGAGCCTTCTTCCTTTCTTGCGCCTCTGCCACGATGAAAGGCATCAAAGATATAGGGAAGATCTCTCGGGTCAATACCGTTTCCCTGATCTTTTATGCTGACTGTAACATTTTTGTCAGTCTCATCGGTGGCGAGAGTGACTTCTCCTTCACTTTCTGAAAACTTAAAGGCATTATCAAAGAGATTGGTAAAGGCCCTACGAAGCCGCTGGGCATCAGCCTCGATAACCGGTAATGCATCATCGGTTTGAAACTCTAAATGAATTCCGCTCTGTTTGGCCTTTACCTGATAGGCATCAAAAAGCTCCATCAATTCTCTATCTAAGGAGGTAGGCCCAAAATCCAGTTTTAATTTGCCGGTCTGCAAACGGGCGAATTCCAGAAAATCCTCGACTATGAATTCCAGGTTCCCTGATTCTTTTCTGATGATTTCAAGATACTTTTTTTCTTTTTCTTCATCTAAGCTGCCCACCTTTTTCAAGAGGCGCAAGGCAAATCCACCGATAATAGTAATCGAAGACTTCATGTCATGGGCAAACATGGAGATTAGATTATCCTTTTCGCGTTCAATGGCCTTTAGGCGGGAAATATCCTGAAAGGCCTCCACTCCACCAATAAGATTGTCATCATCATCAAACAGGGCAGCAGTGTTCATCCTGACAGGAATGATGCTCCCGCTCTTGTTGCATATAGTTGCCTCGACTTGTGTTATAGGCCTTTCGCGTTTGAGTACGGCTTTTAGAGGGCAATTCACCTCACACATTTCGCCTTTCAGGATTTCACCGCAATAGTGGCCTATCGCCTCCTCCTCTGAATAACCGGTGACTTCTTCTGCCCATGGATTAAATCCCGTGATATTAAAATCCGCATTCACTGTCAAAATAGCTATAGGCAGGCTATCAATGATAAACTTATAGAAAGTTAATTCGCCAATATCTGACTCCCTACGAGTATCGCCCATAAGATCTCCTTTTTGAAATTCAGCTCACCTCATTACGGCTTCGCTGGCGTCTTTTTGTTTTTCAACATGTCGAGTTTTCGTTTATGTTGCTGTTTCTAACCGGACTGATCCCAAGACCCATCTAAAAAACATCACCCCAATTCCTTTTTGCCGGCAATGACAACTTGATTCTTGCCCCTTGCGTTTTTGTTGAATATTTTGCCTATTCTCTCATGGGCTTTTCCAATCAAACTGCTTCAAAATTCCCCAAAATCACAGACCGTGGATTCTGTGGCAATCTCTGTATTCAAGAACACGCTTTGGGCTGCCTGGAGAATAGCCATGACATGTCGGTCGACACGGTCGGGGTCATGGTGGATGAGATAGAGCCGTTTGACTTTTGCTTCCCGCGCAGTTAAAGCGGCCTCTTCCCAGGAACTGTGTCCCCAGCCTGCTTTCGGCCCCTGTTTCTCCTCAGGAGTATACTGGGCATCGTGAATGAGCACCGTGGCTCCTTGAACAAACTCCACCACTGACTCGCTCAGGCCTCCTGCAGGATGTTCATGATCTGTAATGAAACAGAGAGAGCCTTGAGGCGCATCTAACCGGTATCCAATGGTCCCGTTTGGATGAGATAAACGAACAGTATGAATACTTACATCAGGGAATATCTCCACCTCCAGGTCGGGCCGAACTTCGACGAAAGTCACAAGCCCTTCGAGACATTCCATGTCTACGGGGAAATAAGGCGGCTCCATCTGTTCGCAAAGGAGCTTTTCAATCGCGACCCCTTTCTTAGATTCGCCATATATGCTAAATCGATTCTCTTTCCGGAATGCAGGACCGAAAAACGGAAGGCCCTGAATATGATCCCAGTGATAGTGCGTCAGAAATATACCCCCCTTCCACCGGGACCTATCTTCTTCTTCAAGATAACGCCCCAATTGCCGGATGCCGGTCCCCGCATCAAAGACAAAGACGTAATCATTCAGATGCAGACTTACACAGATCGTGTTTCCGCCAACTTCGACAGTATAAGGCCCTGGTGTGGGGATAGATCCACGAACGCCCCAAAATTGTAGTTCCATTGTTTTTTCCTTTCTCTATACAGTTTAATTTTCTACATATAAAGTCTTCTTACGGCGTTCCAATGCCCCGTTCTATGGGAAGGCCATAATGCTTGGAAAGGCCGGCTTCATACTCAGAGGTCGGTGGGGCGGAAGGATCATACTCCGGGCTGTTTTCGACCTCGTTCCGGGTCATAGCAACACTCACCTTCCTTTCCGCCCAGTCTACTGAGTTTATCCAGGGAGGAGCCACCAGGACCTTCCTTCCCGGCAGCCAGTTCCGGGTATCCACCACCATGTAACGGATGGTCCAGGTCTCGTCATCCAAAATGAAATCTTGCACATGACCGATCTCGTCATCTGTTGCCCGGATGTGGTAGCCCGACACCTCTATTGCGGAGCGTAAATGAGTTTCAACCGCATCGGCTATCTCCTCAGACATGACCTCCAGTTCCTTCTTAATAAAAAGCGCATTTGGATAGCCTGCTTTTCCCCATACACCGGAGCCCTCCCAGTAATAAGGCAATCCGTAATGTCGGGTCCAGCGGATTTCATGTTGTCTGCTGACCGGCGCGTCTTCATCGAGCCCTGGCGCCTCTTCAATCTGTTTTTTGGTCAACCGGACCGGAAAATGTTCGGAACCCCAATCGGGTTCCCCTAATGAAATGGGGGATATAAGCACTTTTTTACCGAGCAGCCATTTGCCGGTATCGGCCACCATGTAGCGGACTGTCCAGTGCTCATCATCAAAGAGAAAATCCTTGCACCTGCCGATCTCACCATCTTCTGCCTGTAGAACATAATTATAGATCTCTTTTATACTGCGTAACATTTTCTTGCTTCCTTTCCGGTTAAGAGAGATTTATTGTTATTCTTCCAAACCTTCCCTGTAGCCCCGCTCAAATTCAGATTTTGTCTGTTAAAGCGTGACTATCTCTCCTACTTTCCTTATTGCGGTCTTAACTATTTGTTCTGTTTTATGAACTGCCGCACTTGTCTTCTGTTTTATTCCCGGCCCGGTTTTCATGATATCGGAAATCTCAACAGATTTTTTTGTTACCACAAGGGCATCGAGGCTGAGGGCCCAAACTCCTTCTCTGGGCAATAAGCCTTCGCCATGGATTAAGCCATTTAAAACACCTCTTGAAGTCACATAGTGAGTTATTAAGCCGCTTTTTTCATCAAAACAAAAAGAGGCTATTTCCCCAAAGTTCTCGCCTTCTTTCGTTATTATCTTCAGCCCGATTATTTTTCCGCCAAATTCTATGGCCGCTGCCATTTCGGCTAAATCGTCGATGTTCCTTAAATCGCTTTCTGAAGCAGCCATTATTACGTCTTTACCATAGGTATCCACATTACCTATCGGCAAGAGCATTTCCCTTCCGTTTTTATCCTCAATCAGAAATCCCACAACCTGACCTTCCTTGAGATCAATAGCCATTCTGGATATCCTGCCCAGATCTTTTCCTTCCTGGGTCGACAAAACCGGCATCCCCACTATCTCATCATGCTTTATCATCCCCATATCTCCTTTCTTCACAACATCTTCGCCAGAGACCAAGTCCGCAATCTGTGCTTAAAGACTATTTCGCCTTAATATGCGCCACTCCCTGTTTTTCTTGTTCCAACGCCTTCTTTTTCAGCTCATAACGCTCTTTATTCAAGTTCCTTACGTTAATGTATTTATTCACCAGCTTGGGCAGAGTAAGAATGGCCACAATGGCGCCACCAAAGGCTGAGGCATAGAAAATCAGAGCAGTAAGAGACATCTGAAGTTTCCATGCGAAGAATGTTAAATCCAAAGGCATGCTATTTTGCATGCTGATAATAATTATTAGCAAAAGAAGCATAAAAGTTACGATCAGTTGAAAAATCATTGGTTTCCTCCTTTCTTGAGACCATCCCTGGCCCCCTTCCACATACCCGAAAGCGCGCCTTTGGCTGCATATAAAGCCCGTTTGCCCAGATCTTTCGCCTCTTCAGCCACGGCCTGAACCGCTTTTCCGGCACCTGACACCGTTCTGACGCCTTCTCGAGTCCCCTTTACAGCCCCCTGCACAACTTCCCGAACATAGCTGCCAGCTTCCTCTGCCGCCTCAGTCGCACCTGAAAGAACTATATTAGAAACCTCCTTTACCTTCCCTGATCTGAAGCGGACCTCGGCCAGGGCCTTTAGGGTGGCATCCCTGGTGATGTTGGTAACGGTTTCTTCTACGTCTTCGCCTGTTTCAATGGCCTGCTTGACAGCCTGTTTGACTGTTTCACGGGTGAGACCGAGGATCAGGGCGTTCTTGAGTTTGGCATCAGTTACCGCCGTCTCAATCTGTTCTTTCACTTCTCCCGTAAAGGCCCCTGCATTCTCTCCGGCGCCCTCCAATACCGCGCGTAAACCAGCCGCCTTTTTCTCCTCCTCTTCTCGAAGACGGAGTTCGATCTGCTCCAATTCAGCTTCCATGCCCTCAACTGCTTCTTGAAAAGCGGCTTTGACGCTGTCCACCGCACCTTCAACTGCCGCCGTGATCATTTCTTCTGTGGCATTTCCCTGATTCTCAAGCTCTTCGACGCTGGCTATGATTGATCCGCCGGTGATTTTGCGCAGCCTTTCCTCATTGCCTTTGACACTTTTGCAAGCTTCTGTCATGGTCTCCCGCACAATCTCCTTCACATGTTCAGCCGTAAATTTGCCACTCTCCTTTGCCTTCCTCAATGATTCCGCAAGCTGCTTCATGATCTCTTCCATAATAATACCTCCAGATCTCGTTAAGTGGTTGAAGAGGGTCTCATGCAAACGCACAAAGACGCCAAGTTTTTTAGCAAATAGTCTGCACCAGGGTTCAAAGATAGAAGATTTTTCCCAGAGAATACAATAGTCTCAATTATTCCAATGAATTTATTGCCACCTGATATTTTTCTATTGCGTTTTTGATTTTTTCAGTATTACTTGTAGCACTGGAATGAGCCTCACCTACTGCTTTTTCTAATTCATTGTCTGGCAATTCAAGCAATTCTATGTGAATCGTTGCAATTTTTACAATTAATGCTTCCTGGCTATTTTTGACATCTTCAAGTTTAACAAGGATGTCACTCATTCGTTCTTTTTTACTCTTTTCCATGAGGCGGTCCTCCCTTTCCGATTAGGTGGCGTTTATTGTTATTCTTCCAAACCTTCCCTGTAGCCCCGTTTAAACTCAGATTTAGCCTTTTTGAAACTGTGTTCATACATATTCCATAAGGTTTTTGCTCCTTGCTTGAGATCCTCCCAGGCATCGTCATCGGCATCATCACCGGCATCATGGATCTTTGTAAGGTTTTGCTGGGCTTCTTCCAGTTTTTGGCGGAGTTCTTTGATCTGCTTCTCGTACTTGATCTTCGCCTCTGCATCGGCCTCTAACTTATCGAGGTCCGCGTTCCACCCGTTAATCTGTTCTTTCAGCTTCGCTTCGAACTCTTCCCTTGTAGCCATAAGTTCATATCCCCCTTTTATTTCTTAATTTCCCTGCTTCACTTCTGTTTCGAATGTAAACAACTATTTGACATAACGAACTATTATCGCAATGAGGAGTCCTAACACCAGTATCCAAAGGAAAAAGTCCAGGGTGGTTCTTGCAGCCGTCTCTTCTTTAGCCTGTTGGATAATAGCCTCACGCCGTGTGCGGGGACGCCGCGGGGGAACGAGGGCAAGGAGCAGCAGGCCAACGATGACGGCAGTGAGCACAAAAGGCATCCAGTAGGCGCCCCACAAGACAGGCCCGAAGGGCGGCAGCCATACCCCGCCAGCCCAGGAGATAAAGAAAAATACCAAAAACAAAAAGAATACATTCCCCCAGAAAACCCCCTGACCCGGCCGTCTCCAGGCAAAAGGTCCTGCAAGAAGCAGACTCAAAATAACGGCAATACCAAAGACAATCATCAGATCAATAAAAAACATTTTTCTATCTCCTGAAATATGCGGCATCACTGGAACAGAGACACCAAGGCCTAATTTACGAGCAGGCAGTTCCGAGTGGCCACCAGCCTAAAAAGGACAGTCATGTCTCGCTATCCACAATGAAATCGGTCACATCTACAATCGTTTTTGCGTCATGATTGCACAACTCATTGTCATTCTTGCAGTATTCTTGAAACCCCCTGTTTTACCGTTCCTGCTTGTCCGACAAATACGTCAACGTGTGCTGCGGAGAGTTCCCGCATGGCGTCGGGACTGCAATCTCCTGTTATAACGGCATTGGCCCCTTTGGAGACCACAAACTTTGCCCCTTCAATCTTTGCCTCTTCTCCGAGTGAGGCTTTCTCGTTATCAAATACCTCAAAGCCCATGTCATCTGTATTCACCATGATGAAATAAGGACAGGTGCTAAAGAGCGGCGCTATAGTTGCATCCATGTCTCTTCCCATCGAACTCACAGCGATCTTCATATGCTAATCTCCTTTCTCCAAGTTGTGCTGGATATCTCCTTTTTACACATTGTCCCCCGTCTCATGGTCAACGTAAATAGGGTCGTTAGTGTATATCTCTATATTTATTCATGTATTTCGTTTAGAGGCTGAGTTGCGTGGAAAAAGGAAGAGATTCCCTGTATTCCAGTGTACTTAGGTAAGGTTAACGAAAGGAGGAGGAATCTGCCTACGGCCCTGGGGGAACCCTGAACCTGAGAACGCCTTTTGTAAGTATCCACCAAAAATACATGATTCCCCTTATTTACCTATTGCCCCGAATCAACCTATTATATGGCGTTAAATTTAGTGGCAGTTTGATGCTGCGTCTGCCAAGAACTTCGCGTTAAAAATCAACGGAGATTTCCATGTCAGAATACTCACAGAAGAGCACCAAAATCACAAATTTCTACAAGCTTTCCGAGGAAACCGATATTTTGGATGAATTGATCCAGCACTCACGCTGGAAAAAGCCGGTACTTGTCATTCCGGCCCTGGCTTCGGAATTTACAGATCCTGAAAACCGGCCTGTTTTTGAAAACATATTGAGAGAATTAAAGGGCGCCACCTATCTCAATGACATCATTATCGGACTTGATGCAGCTACTCAAGAAGATGTGGATCTTCTGAAGGAGATCGTTTCTGAAATCGGGTTAGAGAAAGTCCTGATCCAGTGGAACGACGGACCCCACTTTAAACGTCTTTACGAATTGTTGGAATCCGCTGGCATAGATCTGAGCGAACGAGGGAAAGGCAGAAACGTGTTTATGTCCTTTGGTGTTGCCATTGTCTTAAGCGCCACCTCGGTCGGCCTTCTGGATGCGGACATAAAAACCTTCAAGCGCACGCAATTAGACCGGCTCTTTTTTCCGGTGGAGGTCTTCAACTATCAGTTTTCCAAGGCCTATTATGCCCGGAGCGATGGCCGACAGTTTTTCGGCCGGGTAAAGCGGCTCCTGGTGGACCCGCTTCTTATTGCGCTCAAGCGGAAGTTTACAGACACCGGTGAAGAAAAGATGCTCCGTGTCATCGATTTTTTGTTGCTCTTTAATTACCAGCTTTCAGGAGAGTTTGTCATTGACACAGAATTGTTGCAGCGAATCAAATATACCCTCAACTGGGGTGTGGAAATCCTGACCCTTATAGAAGTATACCGCAAGGCCAACCAGATAGCGCAGGTTGAATTCACAAAGGGGTATTTTGATCATAAGCACCAGAAAATCTCGGTAGCAGATGCTGATAAAGGCCTGCACAGGATGTCCACCGACATTATCGCCACGCTCTTAAATGCCCTTGTTATTGAAGAAGGTCTGGAGATCTCAAATCATTTTTTCCGGGACCTGGCCCTGACGTATCAATCCGTAGCAGAGGAATTGATAAAGAAGTATGCTGAAAATGCCAGGCTTAACGCCCTGAACTATGACCGTGACCTTGAAGAGACGTTCGTTAACGAAGTGATCACTGATGCCATCATCAATGTGGGAGAACTTTTGAATGTGCCGCAAAATGTTTCAGGAATGTTTTTGAGATACACGGCCATGAGTCCTGAGTTTGACGAATTCAATCGCTTAGGCCTACAAAAGGCCATTATGGAAAAGGAAAAGAGAATGAAACAGGAATACCGATCCGCCCGCGATCTTCCATCCTGGGAAAGAATTGAGGAAAAAATTCCAGGTATCAGGGATCAAATCATTAATGTGATTGAAGAGCTAAAAAAGGAATGAGAGACATTTCCATGAAATACGATTCTGCTTTAAGGGCCTACACGGTCAAACGAATAGAGGAGATTGAGGCTGCAGATATCCTTGTTGGGATTCCGTGCTATTATAACGAAGGCACCATCAGACATGTGATTCGGATGGTTACCCACGGCCTATCCAAACATAATAATGACAAGAAATGCGTTATCCTTATTGCCGATGGGGGTTCCACGGATGATACCCGTGAGGCTGCAAAGGAATTTGAAATCAAACCATGGCAGGAAAAGATCGTCTCCATATACCGGGGACCTGCAGGAAAAGGCTCGGCCTTCCGATCTATCTTTGAGGCTGCCAAACGTTTGAAGGTTGAGGCCTGTATGGTAGTGGACTCGGATCTACGGTCCATTACCGGCGAGTGGGTCAAATATCTTTTAGAACCTGTTCTTGAAGAGGGATACCAGTATGTTTCACCGGTCTACTCCCGATACAAATATGACGGGACCATTACAAACAACATTGTCTATAACCTGACCCGGGCCCTTTATGGTCTGCGTATCCGCCAGCCGATCGGCGGGGACTTTGCCTTTGCCGGCGACCTGGCTGCTTACTACATGGACCAGGATGTCTGGGACACGGACGTGGCCCGTTTCGGCATAGATATCTGGATGACCACCAATGCCATTACCAACAATTTTAAGATCTGCCAGTCAAACCTCGGCGCCAAGGTTCACGATGGCAAAGATCCTGCCGAATCCTTAGGACCTATGTTTCGCCAGGTGGTCCATACGCTCTTTGTCCTCATGGAGCAGAATGAAACGCACTGGAAGAGCGTTAAGGGGAGCCAGTCCGTACCCCTGTTTGGCCTCAAGGAGGTTCATGAGCCTGAGCCCATCGGAGTTGATCTTGGCCGATTAGTCGGAGAGTACAAGACAGGCTTCCGCCAGTTCAAGGGTTTCTATCGGGACATATTCTGCCCGGAGTGCTTTGAGTAACTCAAGCGATGTGCAGCTAAGGCCAAGACAAAGTTTGTCATGCCGTT
>Ga0222626_1001484_pt1 | contig 10159 bp, 7 predicted proteins | sample AntAcemetageno91_FD_179862 | JGI IMG/M metagenome (GOLD analysis project Ga0222626, IMG submission 179862) | Saline water microbial communities from Ace Lake, Antarctica - #91 | ecosystem: Environmental > Aquatic > Non-marine Saline and Alkaline > Saline | place: Antarctica: Ace Lake | collected...
TAACTTGCTTTATTCTTTCAATGTCTATATTAATAATAGTATTATTGTTAGAAGGGCAAACATTAAATTTAAACTTAACTTGCTTATTCTGAAAATTTAAAAAATGATCCTTATAAATATCTGACAATAGCTTTTTTAATTCCGTAATATCGTTCTTAAGAAAAATTATACCTGCTTGTAATCTTGAAAAATCAATAATTTCATCTATAATCTTGTTCAGCATAGCTCCTGATTTAATTATAGCGTCAAAGTATTCTTCAGACTCTTTCTTATCAATGCTTTCATTCTTTAGCAATTGCGAGAATCCCATCATAGCATTCAGCGGAGTCCTGATTTCATGCTGAATATTATGCAAAAATGAGGTTTTTATATCATCGCTTTGCTCAGCCTTTTCTTTTGCAATTAAAAGTTCTTGATCTTGTTTTTTCTTTTCAGATATATCGCGCCATACAACATGTAGGTAATCAACTCCTGATATGGGTATTGATGTAAGTGAAACATCAACATGAAAAGTTTCTTTGTTTTTGTTAATATGAAGCCATTCAAACCTAAAAAAGCCTTCTCTCCTTGCATTGGCAATATTTTCAGATGCTTTAGTAATAGATAAACTGCCATCGGGTTGTAAAACAGGAGAAATAGTATTGGGATGTGTTCCGATAAGATCTTCCTTTTTTTCCAATTTTAGTATCGTTAGAGTAGCATCGTTACAATCAATAAAAGTATTATTTCTTCCAATTAACAAAACCGGGTCACTTGTTTTATCAAAAAGCAATTTATACTTTTCTTCACTCTCGAAATACGAATCTTCTACTGTTTTAATTTTCGTTACATCTTTTCCAGAACTTAAACTACCCGTTATTAATCCGTTGCTATCATAAAGAAGAGTATTTTTCCATAAAATTATCTTTTCTTGGCCTGATCTGGTTATAATCTTGCTTTCATAGTTTTCAAATGCCAGATTGTTATCACCGGAAATTACTTTTAAAAATCTAGTGTGCAAATTCTGTTTTTCGGCAAGTGGAATAAAGTTGCTAAACCAGCTCTTTCCAAGTATGGCCTCCTCATTAAACCCTAATGTTTTGCAACCTTTCTTATTGATTAGAGTAACAATCCCCTTTGTGTCTAAAGCTAAGATTATCACATCAGCAATATCTAAATATTTACGAGCATTATCACGCTCTTTTTTTAAAAGCTTTTCAGATACCCTGCGTTGTTTTATCATGATGTTTGCCGAATGAGCCAATTCTATAAACTCTTCTACATTTAATTTGTTACGTTCTATGAAAGCATCTTCCTTTGGCGTTTTACTAAAAAATGACATGAAAACATCAAATTCTTTTTTAATTAACCCATGAAGAATCATTGTAACTCCAATAAGCACAAGCAAAAGCACCACAAATAATATTATAATGTAAAGTACCTTTTTAAACAACGCTGCATAATGCTGGTTTTTTCTATCCTGAATAATCAGGTTTAGATCGTCAAGATAAACCCCTGCCCCAATAATCCATTCCCAATCTTTGTAGCCATATACATACGATAATTTTGGAACCGGTTTGAAAGTATCAAGCCTTTTAAATTTATATTTAAAATATCCACCGGTTGGATTATTAATTGTATTTAATTCAATATCAAATATTTTTAATCCATCCGGATCCGTAATGTCCCTTATATTTTTTTCTCCAATAATTTTTACACCATCAAAAATTAATGCTCTCCCGTCATAAGTATTTATAAAAATATATCCTCCATGATTTAGTCTGATTTTACTAACGAAATCCAATATCTCGTTTTGCAGTTCTTTTTTACTTTTATTATTATTATTATATTTTCGAGAATAATTAATTAATGAAACTACATTAGTTACTTCACTTTTAATTATTTCGCACTGGTCAGCTTCATAAAACTCACTTATTTCTGCCAGCTTTTTCTTCGATTTTATAATTTCGGTAACAACCCACAAAGCACTAATGGAAAACATAGTTAAAGTAGCTATTGCTAATAAAATGAAGAATGCACTTTTTCTGATGCTTATTTTGAACTTATTCATTTGTTTTCAATCTTGAGCGGAAGATTACGATCTCTAATCAAATATTTTTGACTTTTCAGGGTTCTTACCCTCAATTCCTTTATAAAAAGATTGTATCTCAACAAGATCCTTTTCAATATCTCCTGTTGGATAAAATAACTTTTTCATTCCTCCAGTTTTATTTTTATAATCAAGCACACCCAATACTATTGGTACATTAGCTGCTACTGCAATATAGTAAAACCCTCGTTTCCACTCTTTTACCAGCCTACGGGTGCCTTCGGGAGTTATGGTAATGAATAATGATTCGTGTTCATCGAACATTTTGGCAACTGTATCTGTCAACTTTGTTGATTTACTTCTATTAACAGGCATACCACCAATCATTTTTAAAAAGCCTCCAAATGGCCAACTAAAAGCTTCGCCTTTAATCAATAACTTTGAGTCCACTTCCATATGCCAAAAGCCAATTTTACCCATAACAGTATCCCATAAACTTGTATGAGGCGCAACTATGATAACAGCTTTTTTTATATTATTAGGTATTTGGTTTTTAATTTCCCAGCCCATACTTTTGAGTACAAAATTTGATGTTGCTTTCACTAGGTAATTTTTTGAAAAAACAAATGTAACAAATTAATGATTTATTTTTATATTTTTGGCTTACACAATAACATAATCTTATTATGAACTATAATATAAAAGCGACAAGTATTATATTTTTTTCACTATTCATATATTTGACTGCCTCAGCCAATCGTAATTCGGGCGAAAGAATAAAAATTATTGAAAAACCTATTAATGCTGCCAGTGATATAGTTCCCATCAATGATTCATTAGTAATACCATTTGTATATACAAGTGCTATTTCATTAAATAATCTACCGGTAGTTGAAAAAAAGCAGAAATTTTTTGACATGATGTTACCTGCTGTATTAGTTGCAAAAGAAGAACTTGCTATACTACTTCAGAGAGTTAACTCTTTGTCACTAAAACCTGAATTAGCACCTGACGAGAAATCGTTTATCGAAAGTTTGAAAGTAAAATATAAAGCCAATAATATTGAAATGCTTAAAAGTAGGCTTCACACATTTCCGGTGAGTATCGTACTTGCGCAAGCAGCAATTGAAAGTGCTTGGGGTACTTCAAGATTTTTTCTCGATGCAAATAATCCGTTTGGTCTTTGGTCATTCGATCCTAATCAGGAAAGAATTGAAGCTTCATCAACAAGAAATGGTACAAAAGTATATTTGAGAAAGTTTAATAATTTGGAGGAGGCTATTGATGCTTACTATACAACTTTATCAACTGGAGGCCCTTTTACAGATTTTAGAGCTGAAAGACTTAAGACAAGTGACCCTTTTATTCTGGTAAATTATTTAATCGATTACTCTGAACGAAGAGAAGCCTATGTAGATGAAGTTAAAAGTGTAATTAAATATAATGATCTTGTAAAATACGATACTTATAAAATTGCTCCTGGATATTTTAAATAAACATAATTACACCGATTATTAATAAGTTTTAATTCTTCATTTCATAAAAAAAACTAGTACACTATACTAATATTCTTTTTTTTAAATACAATAAAATAAAACACCGGAATAAAAAACAGGCTGACAAAAGTGCCGATAAACAGACCTCCTATTACAGAAAGTGCAAGCGGAAGCTGTAGGTCAACCCCCATGCCTGACAAAAACAACATTGGAATTAATGCTAAGATTGTAGTTATACTCGTCATTACTATTGGTTTAAACCTACGACCACCACCCTGTATTATTGCTTGTTTTAGCGTACTCCCCGACCTGTACACTCTATTAATAGTGTCAATTTTCAAAATTGAATCATTAATAACAATACCGCTCATCACAACAATGCCAATAGCTGACATAACATTAAGCGATGAATTAAAAATAACCAACATAATTAGTGCTCCTGAAATGTCAAACATAACCTCAAGCAGTACAATTATTGGTTGTATTAGTGATTCGAACTGGGCTGCGAGAATAAAATATAATAGTAAAATAGACACGAACCATACTAACATAAATTCTCGAAACAGCTCAATACGGTCAAAAATACTACCACCCCAACTTAGGGTAAATGAATCATCTACTTTATACATACTAACTATCCTACTTATTACTGTTTTGTAGTCCCAAAAATCAGCCTCTACATCAACAGGGAAATATTCGCCAAGTTTATCAGCACTAATAATCTTTAATACTGACTGTTCGCTTATGGAAACCAGTATATTTAACGGAATAAGCTTGTTATTTTCATTTCTAACATGTTCATTTACAATTAGCGTATTCAAATCAGCATTTTCTGAAACAATTAATATATCAACAAATTTATTATTCGCTGATAATGAGCCAATTTTATAGTTGCTCAACAATGCCTTTAGCTTCGATAATAATTTCTGATAATCAACTCCATACATCAATAACCGTTCAAAGCTTATATTAACGACATAACTTGTACCAACAATTGGTACATGATTTTTATCCCCGTAACCATTAATATCGGTAATTGAATTTGCAATCTCTGTATAAATATCATTATTATTATTTTCAGCTGATTGCAGCCTGATTTTTGCAACCAAAGGCGCATCATCATTATTAAATATCTGATGAAAAATATTATCGACAGGTATAAATTTAATTACAGCATTGGGAAATAATAGTCCAATTTTAGTGGTAAGTTCTTTTTTCAATTTATTTAGATGACCTATATTTGATGTGCTAAAATAAAAGGAAGCTTCTGTTTCTGACTGATCGGTAACACCAGTAAGCATAAACTGCGATTTACCAATAGCAACCGTACTTGTTACAACAGGAGTGTTTAGTTTATTAAGCAGTTGCAAAACACGTTTTTTACTTTCCTGTGGATTTACAGGTTCATTCCATTCTAAATTTACTTGCATCTCAGTTTCTTCAATATCAGGAAAGGTCTGTTTATCTACGATATAAAAAAATATTAACCCGATGGGAATAAGCATAAAAAACAGCACTAAAAACAGCACCCTTTTTCGTAACACAACCAACAATGCCTTTTCATAAAGCAACTCAATTTTCATCTTCTTCTCTATAAAATGCCCCTGGTTTGAATTTTTACCATGTACTAAACGGAACAATACCGGCAATACCATAATTGAGATAAATAGTGAAACCAACAAACTTATTGCAACTGCCAACGCCTGATCAATAAATAATGATCCTGCAATACCACTTAAAAAAACTAAAGGTACAAACACTGCACATGTTGTTAATACAGAGCTTATTAATGGGCGAATCACCTCGTTTGTACCCAAAATACAAGCATTATTAATAGTATATTTTTGCTCCCTGTACTGGTTTATGTTATCAATAACAATAATAGAATTATCAATCATCATTCCAACACCAAGAATTAATCCTGAAAGTGAGATTATGTTAATGCTGACCGAAAACATATCCATAAAAAACAATGATATGATTAATGAAGCAGGAATGCTTATTGCAATGAGCCATGGTAGCTTTCGGTTTCGCATTACAAAAAACATAACAATTACGGCAAGTATCATGCCCAACAACAAGGTTTGTTTCAGGTTTTTAAGCGAATAACTGAGTAAAGCAGATTGATCGCGACCAAGTTCAAATTTTATGCCGGAATTTTCTAATTGGAGTTCTTTTACTACTTCCAACATCTTTTCACGTACCATCTCCATACGTGTTCCCGACTGTTTATAAATTGCCAGGGTTATTCCATCTGCATTATTATAAATATTGTAGCTATCAGGTTCGGCAGTTGCCATGTTAACGTTGGCAATGTCTTTAATTTGCAGGATTCGATTATCTCTTTTTAGATAAATATTACTAATATCCTTAGCAGTACGTAATTTAGAAGTAAACCGTACCTGATACCTGTACTGTCCGTCTTTAAATAACAGGCTACCATAATTAATATTGTTTTTTGAAAGTATGCTGTAAATATCCTCATTGGAAATTCCGAGTGAAAGCATTTTTGATTTATCAGGCTCAATTTGAACTACAGTATGAACCAATCCGTTAATGTCGACCATTGCAACTTCACCAAGCTGTTCAACCCTGCGTTTAATTACATTTTCAGCATAACTGCTCAATTGAGAAAAAGTACTATTATCCACAATTGAATTGCTATCGTAAACTATGTTTAGATAGAAAACAGGAATATCAGATGCTGCTTTTTTTAATACGGTTGGTCGGGGCATATTTCGCGGAAATGCTGCCGTCATTGCATCAATTTTCTCATTAGCTTCAATATAAGCATAATGGATGTTTGTACCATGATTAAACTTTAGTGTAATTATAGCTCCTGCATCCCGTGTTTCGCTTTCAATATCTTTTAAACCATTAATTTGAAGCAGATTACGGCGCAAAGGCATAACAACAGCATTTTCCAATTGGCGCGCTCCAATATCAGGATAATAAACCCGTATAGAAATTTCGGGAATATCGATATCAGGCAACAATGACACAGGCATACGAATAACCGAAATAATACCAAGTGCAATAAAGGCAATTAATGTTGCCACAACAGCTATTGGGCGTTTTATTAAAAACCTAACCACAATTATTGTTGTTTATTTGCTTGTACAACTACAACTTTTGCATCGTGAGCAAGATTGAGGTTGCCGCTAATTATTATCGAATCGCCACTATTAAGCCCTTCGCTTATGCTGTAGCAACTAGTGTTCTCACCCGTAATTGTAACATAATTCCATTTTGAAAGCCCGTTTCTAAATGTGAATACTACTTTTTTGTTAGAGCGCAATACCACAGCCTGTTTAGGTACAACCAACTGGTTTGCAACTATCTCCTCCAGTACTACTTTCATATTCATGCCATCAAATAATTGTTTTCTAATTTTTGTATTAGAAACTAAAGATGCCTTAACCTCAACCAAGCCATTCTCATCTATTAAAGGGTTTATTTCACTTACCTTTCCTCTAATACCCAATGAAGTGTTTACCAATGGCATGGCAACAATTGCTTGACCTATTTGCACTTTTGTAATTTCTGATTCCATTAGTTGGAAAACAACAAAAAACCGTGAATTATCCATAAGCGTACAAAACACATCAGATTGCGAAACAAAATTATTTGATTGCAGCTTCAACTCTGCTATTATTCCGGCAAAGGGAGCTTTCAATAAAGTATTTTCATATTCCAGATTTGCCTGCTTTAGATTAAGCTTGGCGCGATTGTATCCACTTTGTATTTTAAGACTCTGCAACAAACTGCTTTTAACACTTGTTGTATCGCCAACAACGCCGCCAAAACCAAGCAATTGCGAGCTAAGCTCAATTTTAGCTGCTTCTATTTCCTGGTTTGCACGTTCGATATTTAGTTTTTGTTTTGCATTCTCCAGTTGTGCAAGCAACATTCCCTTTTTTACAATATCACCATTTTTAATATTAATCTTGATAATTTCGCCCGATGTGTTAAACCTAAGTTGAGCACTATGGGTAGCATGTATCACACCCGTTGAAACAATCTGCAAGGGAAAACTTGTTTTTTTAAGTAAACTTATTGAAACTTGCTGGGGTTGAGGGTTGATACTATCGGTTTTTATTTCGGCATCTTTTGCATTCGATAAATCGCATGAACTTATGCTCAACAATAACACTATAATTGCTACAAACGATAATACAATAAACGAGGGTTTTATAAATTTCATTTTTAATTAAGGCTATCGCATAATTACTATTAAATAAATGTTACAGAAAAACATTTGCCTAATATGAATGGTAATAATGCTTTTCAATTTGTTTTCCAACCTAGCTACAAATATAGGAAATATAATAATATGTTTTAAACATGAATTGAAGAGGGTGTTTTCGTGTTAAGTTAGGAAATATCCTTGTTGTAGTATTGGCTTTTGGCTGTTTATACTCGTATTGTCATTTTGAACAGATTTGCGTTGGTTTTTTGCGGAAACAAGTAAAGAATCTCTAATTTGATGATTGTTAATAATCCGATTCATAACTTAGCTTGCCTGATTATTGATTTCGTTTATGACTGATGACGAATGTGTTATTTGACAGGCTCTGGCATGAAACAAGGACGAGGGGGTTACTATTAATTATCAAATAAATGCTCAATCCCAGAAAAATAATATTCTGTTAAATATGGTTTTGACTTTTCCGGAAAAAAACAACTTATTACTTCTAAATTCTTATTTAGTACAATAAAGTAAGGGAAGTTAAATTCTTCTGCTTTGAGATTTATACTCTGTTTGAGATTATAGCATCTATGTTCAATATTATTTTCAGCAATATAGGAGTTCAATAATTGAGTATTATTGAATGACCCTATTATAACTATACTATTATAAGGGATCTTTGAATTAGTACTCAACAAACTATTTATACCAGCTACATCACATGTGTAACAATGAGTATCTGATATTCTATATATTAGAACATTTTCTTTATTGATTAAATTTGTTAACTTTACCTTGTTATAAGCTGTATCCTCTACAACAATACCATCACTAAATTTAAATCCAACATTTGAATTTGTTAAATTATTCATTAATATATCTTCAACTAAATCACATTCATTTTTGATAAGTGAGTATTTTGCATCAAACTCTGTTTCTAAGTTTGTTTTAAAGCTATGTAATAGCATTATAATTACACTAATTAGTCAATCCTTACGAACAAATATAACACATATTTAATCTTTTGTCTCTCATTATTTTGTCTATTAAAAATAGTGACCAAAGAATTTCTTCTTTGATTTTTCTGAGTAAGCCCCTGAAATTGAACCCTGCTGCTGCAAGATTTGCATTTACATGGTTTCCAATAGTGCCTTTGAGGTAATTTCTTGCCATGCGACAATCATGTTTTACATGTCCTATTACTGGTTCAACAGCCGCCCTTGCCCTACATTTTCTACGCATAGTTGTCTTAGTGTAAGGCTGTTTGGCATTTGGCGGTTTTGGCGTTACTATTGTTGTGCCATTCACCTCTTTCTTACCCCTGTACCCTCTGTCAACAATGGCATTCTTAAATTTAATGCCACTAATTTTCTCAACATTGTCAAGAGCAGGTTGCAAGGTGGTGCTATCATTTGGATTACCGTTAAAGTTCTTAATACCCACAATTATGTTTACACCTGGAACAACAGCAAATGATACTTTTGACCCAAATTCAAATTTTTTATGCACTTTTCCTTTGGCAATACAAGATATAGAGGGTTCGTGCAAACTGTAAATTTTGTTATTGTCCTGTTTTTGTTGTGCCACTACTTTATTAAAATTGATCAGTTGTTCTTCATGTTGTTTTAGTGCTTGTTTATTCAGCACCCTTTCCAGTTCCCTGACCAACCTTCCTGCTATTGTCCTTAACTTACGCAATGCAGCCCTTGCTTCTTTTTTACGCTTTGGGTGGTGGGCAAAACGCTGTTTGAGCAGCAGTTTCTTCATGGTACGCTTGTATGTCTGGCGTTGGATTACATTTTCTTTTTTAGCAATTTTGTTGCACTGTTGGATTACTTTTAATAATAATTTGGCATCTGTTGGGTAAGTGATGTTTTTCTCCTGTGCTGTTGTATCAATAAGCACATCATTGGTTCTAATTTCTTTTTTCCTTGTTTGAACTGATAACTGAAATATTTTTTCAGCTCCATCCTCACCAATACGCTTACGAAAATGCACTAAATCCGAAGGGTCGCATGGGTATTCCCATTGAAATTCGGCTTCACCACAAAAATGTTGAAAGTATGGGTTTTGAAGCCATTGTTCCATTACGGTTTCATCTCCAAGGTTGTAAATTCTCTTTAATAGAAGCAAACCAACCATGGTGCGGATTGGTACACCCGGCTGACCAGTGTGAGAATACAAAGGACTGAAACTATTTTCAAATTCACTCCAATCAACCTGATGGGATAAAACCACCAATTCATGATTAGGATTGATGATTTCTTTTAGTATTGGACGGAACATGTTTTTTTGATCCTGGTTTGGTAATTTTCCTTTCATTATTCTGCAAGATTTTCATCTAAAATATGAAAAACCTTGCAATCTAACACTATCCAAAAGGACTAGTTATCCACTTTTTAATGTTGATTGCCAACAATTTAAATACTTCCTAAGGATTGACTA
>Ga0222626_1001486_pt1 | contig 10143 bp, 12 predicted proteins | sample AntAcemetageno91_FD_179862 | JGI IMG/M metagenome (GOLD analysis project Ga0222626, IMG submission 179862) | Saline water microbial communities from Ace Lake, Antarctica - #91 | ecosystem: Environmental > Aquatic > Non-marine Saline and Alkaline > Saline | place: Antarctica: Ace Lake | collected...
AAACGATAACCGTCAACCCCCATGATGTCCAGGATTGCCAGATTAAACTCCTGACCTTCAAGATATTCTTCGGCCTCCTCAAAGGTCGTCGCCTTCGTGAGGTCGCACATTGGGAGGAGTTCCTCCAAAGCCTCTAAGACATCCGGCTCATCATCGACAATGAGGATCCGCTGTCCTTCAATGAGATCCTTTTCTTCCACCATTACACCTCCTCCACTCCATAATTTGCCGCCCAATTATACGTGAGATAACATAATACACCATGCGCCTGAGTCAAGAGAGATCAAGGGCCATAGGGTATGGAAGAAATGCAAAATGACAGATGCCGTGGGCCACCGAACACCGTCCAGGTTGGTCAAGATCTCGATACGGCAACGTTCGTTCGTGGCAGCGAGAGCAAACGCCGTAATCTCTTTGACATATTCTTCCGAATTACCTTCTACATGTCCTGCACTACGCGGTGCTTTCCATCGAGCAACAATTCTCAGGTCATCCTTTGTCATCCATCCTCGTCTTGATATGGTTTCCGCAAGGCTGATTACCATAGTCTCCTGTATGGGGTACTGATATCGGGTGGCAAAGAATGAGAGTTCAGACTTCGGGAATCGCAACCTGGGATTCATTGTCTCCCTTTCGAATAACTTTGGCATCAACGGAAGGCGGGGATGATCGGGTGTATGCACTTGTTAACCAGTTGCCAAAAAACCTTCATGAAATACGACTGTACCTTGAGGTATTTTTTTATCGAACGGTAAAACAAGAAATACTTCTTGTGGAACACCTTCATGAACTAAACTTGGAATATTTCTAAATTCGAACTGTTGATAGTATCCAGGATCACCCACAAGGGCACATCCTTTACCACCTTGGGCTTTGAGTAAAGATAATCCTTCATTCATTAAAGATTTTCCAATGCCTTGTTTCTGGAAATTTGGCATTACGGAGATAGGACCAAGTCCAAACCAATTTTTACTGCCGTCTGAAATCATAACGGGTGAAAAAGCGATATGACCTACTACACACCCGTCAATCTCTGCCACTAATGATATAGTCATTGCATGTGCATTCCGTAATTCATGAATAATAAACTGTTCAGTTTTGTTGCTGATTTGAAGGGTTTTAAAGGCAGCAATTGTAACTTCCGATATTGCTTCTATATCCTCTTTTGTTTCATTTCTGATTATCATTTCGGACCTCTTCTTATACTTTTAATGCTGGTTAACGGGCTCTTTAGCCGCACGGCTTTTTGTGTCGACTGAAAGAGCAAGGTTATACGGATTCTATTTCCTTTTAAATATTATCCCAAAGTTCGGAAAAAACATAGGTGTCCTTTTTCGATATTCAATATATTCTTCACCCAGCCTCTTTTCGAGTTCTGGCTCCTCAATTGATTTAAGTTCCCAAAAATTAATAAAAATAAAAAGTGGTGTGAATACAATGAGAAGGAAAACAGATCCAAATAATACACCAAAACCAAATAGTAGAGAAAATACACCCGTTAGCATTGGATTCCGTGTATAAGCGTATGGGCCAGTCGTTACTAATTGGGGAGGAGGATTGAATGGAACTGGAGTGCCCTTTGCTTTAAGAAAATTTTGAACCGACCATACTATTAAAAACAACGCGAGTGAAAAAATCGGTAAGGATAAAATCATATTAAAAGGATTTGGAATTATGTTGGTAAGACCTATTAACCTGTCTACCTGCAAGGCTATGACAACGAAAACAAATATTAATAGACCGTAGAAGATTGCCCCTATTGGTGTAAAAAAGTTGCGGACATTTCTACTGCCTGTCGTAACATTATACAAGATATCAATCCATTTGGTTTTAATGGTCATGATTCAAATCCCGCTTAAAGTCGAAAATCATTTCGTATAACGAAAAACTGTGTGACCCCTTTACATGGCTTTCCCGCCTCGGCGGGACCCGATAACCTCTGTGAAACGCCCCGTGCGGACCCGCATGCGGGGTGTTGTGGGGGCTGGGGGGTTAAAACCCCCGGCTACCCGATTCTATCTTTCTCTATTATAGATGTTGCCTCATGCCATTTACGAAGCACACTATCATCGAGAAGCCTCGGATTATTTTCCACATATTCTACCGCTGACTTAAGAAGCCCATCCCAAACAATCAGATTGCCAGGCGGATGCAATTCCCAGCCTAACTCTTCAAGGGTCCAGTGTGATTTAGCTGAGTTCCTTAACTGGGATGTCGTCACAAGATTATCCTCTGTATTTGAACCGCCACGTGCAATTGGATACACATGATCAACAGTCGGATAGAAATACCAATAACCCATGTGCGTGTCAGTTGTTTTCCAGTGCGATTGGTAGGGAAACTCATTAGGAAGCTCAAGGCTGAGTATCCGCAACGCGCCTGGATATAGCAGCCTGCCACCTGAATATCTATCAATGAAACCGTCTCGCAAGAAAGTCTTCATGCATTGCTGTGCTGTATACTTGCGGCTTGACCTCTTGATAGGAATATGTGGAAAGTCTTTTGCTATTGTTGCAACAGCATCAGCCTTCCTGCTTTCCATGATGGCTGTGAAAGCATCTTCGATAGATTTCACTTCTTTCATACGAATGCTGGGATAGAACGAAAAGCTCACCTGGACCGAGGGCCGCGAGGCCCTTGGGATCAGGTGCAGCGCCATGTCCGCCGCTCAAAGCTAATGATTGTCAAAGTCATTATATCGAGCTCGCACCCTCATTGCTGTACAGATTTCGAGCAAGGCTTGTCTGATTGGATCGGTCTCTTCAACAAACTGTACATCCATTTCTTTGATACGTTGCCTCGCTCCATCGAACGCAGATCGAAAATCGGGTTGAGTTAGCAAGTCCTCCCGTGACCCGGCTTTCTGATACGAGGCTTTTGTTTTACCAGTTTTTTCGCGGGATAGGAGAAATGCGAATGTCGCCTGATTATGGTTATTTCGTGTGTGATATTGCAGTCTATTCCTCAATTTATTTGACCGGCCTACATACAAGGCTTTGCCATATTCGGATAAAAGGTATATCCCTGCCAAAGGCATATCTTTTGGCAAATCACCCATCCGGTATTTGGGCGAAGCAAGCAACATAGAATATTTTTTCTCAACGTCACTTATTGCTTGGGCAAATTCATTCATTCGTTATCATCTCTGGCGAAACATTCGCCTTCACCCGTTCATCGGGTGCAAGGCGTGGTTAACATTTGGAAAGAAAAGCATAGACTGTCAACTGTGTAGGTCTGACACCCATGCCCTTCATAGCCGGGAAAAGAATTCATTTCGTATCTTTTCAATATGCAACGCTTCCTTGTAATCAAGTATTGCGGTGTCTTGATGCTTAAATTTGTCTGGTTCCACTTGCAACGCATAAGAATTGACTTGTCTTTTCCAGAACCACTCTGCACAACAGAATTGAATGTTTTCCGGATCGATAGCAGTGATTTGTTTTAAAGTCTCAAAGAGCTCTATTCCTAATAGACTGTTCTCAATACAGAATGCAATGTAGGCGATCCTATACTCCACCTTGGCAATGGTAGCTTTAATCGGCAGGGGCTCAAAGTTATGAGAGTCTTTCTGATCGTTGCAGACAAAATGTCCGTAGCAACTTTGCAGGGTAAAACAGTAAGGCAATTTGTTAAACCTGTTGATGAGGTCAATGATAGGCACATCAACCATATCATCGGTAAGATCGCCCAGACTCTTCTGTCTTTGCACCTGATAATGCGGATTTTCCGCTAATTCTTTTAGTTCAGTGAAGGTTTCCAACTTTGCTATCCCTGCCTATACGTTGATAAATAATATTTTATCGGCTAACGTCGCCTTCACCCGTTCATCGGGTGCAAGGCGTGGTTGGAACATTTGGGTAAAAAGACACAGGCTGTCAACTGTGTAGGCCTGACACCCATATCTTTCAGATGGTCATCTAAAGATTGTTTTTCGGCAAAAACATCTTTCATATACTGATTGAAATTCAGGATACATGCTCTCCTTAGAAGGCGCATTTTCATGGCAAAAATGGCACTCTAAGCCTAAAATCGGGGCCATTTACAGATTATTATTCCAATATTTCAAATAGTTGCTTTGGTCCCGATCCCCGACACAGCCAGGTATGTTTTTAAATTAAATGTTAAAAGAGCGTTATCACGCTATGTTGTGTGGTACGGCGCTTTGATTCGGGAGAAATGAACGCGATTTCGCTCATTTCGATCCTTCAAGAAACGTGACATTGTCCGCGAAATTATTAGGCAATCCCAGTGAGTCCAACACCTGGGATACTTGTCCCCTGTGGTGGACCTGGTGAAGAAACAGAAACTCAAATGCCTGTCCAGCAACCGCGCTTTGAAGGTTACCCACAGAATCCGAATACTGGAACGTATCTCCATACCGGTCTTCAGGGCACTCCTCAAACCATGAGATGATGCGGTCGTCCACAAACGGCCGTTCGTGCTGAAACTCTTCGAAGTCTTCGCAAAGATCGTGCTGCCAAGACAGTTTCGCGGGCGACAATCGTGGATCGTTCAACACGGCAGACTCAGGGAACACCGGCCTGAAACGATTGAGCCAGTAGGTATCAGCAATGATGATATGGTTCACAAGCCGGTGAATTGATCCGAACCACGATCCAGTATCCCGTCTGCGAGCCTTGTCTGTGAGTTGCGCCAACACAGCAAGCATCTCCGCGTTCGCTCTTTTGTTATAGAGAGCCATGTGTGAATAAATATCTTTGCTGAGGTATTTCATGAGATCGCTCCCGGTAACCTGATATAAACACCAAACGGTGTCCTCATTCCCATATATTATGCGTCTAATTCTAAATAGATACAATGTTAATTAAATTATTAAAGAGCGTCCCATTAGCTGGCGGCCAACGAAACCATATCCCAGGAATAGTCAATTCCGTAGAGCTTGGCATCCGGAAAATGCACAGCCATGTCCCCAAGAGCACCGCCTCCACCACAGCCGATATCGAGGATTGTTGCATGGGGTTCTAAAGAGACGTGAGTCAGTCCCCACCGTCGTACTTTGGCATGGCCCCTATTCATGGCCCTGCCTACAAACCGTCCCAGCAAGCCCTCAGGTTTCCTGCACTGTCTAACAAACTTCTCAGCAAGTCCCACGAGGCATGTTACCTCCGATAGTCATAGCATCCGGCCTCTGGATGGCGCCGAGCCGGCGTGCCGCCCTGTAAGCCGCGTTCAGGAGCCAACCATTATCAATGGCCTCACACCAGGCGTTCAACGTGAACCCACGTGAACCCGAGGTGATGAACCCGAGGTCAGATCCTGACATGTGACAAATGCGCTAAAATTTTTTGAACACCCCTCCTGAGTTTCTTCTCTCAGGGGGTCAAGTCTCCGCTTGGCTCTTTTTGTTGCTCAACAAGAGCCAAGCGGAGACTTGACCCCTTCATTGACCCCTTCATATCTCCAGGATTGGCTGCAATAACCACATCACACAACTCACAGACCAGTTGATGCGCTCCAGACTTCTGAAGCGAAATAGCCCGCTTCAGAATTTTATCGGCCCCTCCGGCCAGATTAGCCAGTTCACGGGCAAGGAAATGCGGTGGTAGTGGGTTTAAACCGGTCCCGTAACCATCGTACCAGCCGGTCTCGCCCTGATAAATACCGCGCACCGACCAGTCCACTCGACCGTAACCCTCCCGCAGTTGCTTTTTCTGAGCCAGTTCCGCTGGCAACCGAACAATCCTTACCGCTTCTTCCACGGTTTTACCATCATTGATGCATTCAATTGTCTGTTCATAAACGGAACGAACAGCACGGGAGTGCACATCTAACGATTCTCGTATCTTTTCTGCGCCGATTATGGCTGCGGTGTGGCCGGGGATAAGATATTCCGGCTTTAAAGAAATCATACGATTTAGAGACTCATACCACCCTTTCACGGGCCTCGGCCTCAGCATGGGAGTAGAGAGGTTGGGGAAGCTGAAGTAGTAAAGATCGCCGCAAAACAGGACCTTTTCGTCCGGCAGCCAGACCATCAGGTGGCCCGGAGTTTCACCGGTGGTGTGGAAAAGCTCAAATCTTTTTCCTCCCAGCTCAAACGAATATCTCTGGTCAAAGGTTATCGTCGGCCATAAAAAACCCTTTTCGTTTAACACGGGAGGCAGTCTGACCGGTGATTTGACAGGCCTTTTGCGGGCATATTCTTCCTCAATATCCCCGAATTGAATGTGCCGGCTACGATTAATTGAGCCTGCCATTTCCACAAAGTTTCGTTTCATAAAATCCACCGCATCCTGTGTGGAAATAACCTCCGTACTGCTTTCCATAAAAACGGTGGACCCAAAAATATGATCCAGGTGACCGTGGGTGTAGATTAAATATCTGATAGGTTTATCGGTAATTTTCCTGAACTCATCCAGAATCTCCCGAGCTGCTTCCCGGCTCTCGGTGGAATCGATAATCACCAGGCCCTTTTCAGTGATCACCATCTGAACACTCCCGAGGGCATATCCGCTCGCGTTATAGATATCGTCGGTGATCCTGGTCACACGGGGGGTAAAAACGTCTTTCATTTCAATGAATTTTTTTATGAGCTCGATCCGGGGTTTAGGAGGCGGGGGCGGCATGTATTTAAGTGTTGATTCAGCGGGTTTCACCGGTTCCCGAATCACCGGTTTTACGCTTTTGAGCGATATTAACCGCGTCAACAGGAATCCTGCCAAAACTAGAATCAGAGCAAATTCAATTAAGGCGATGATCTTAAATTTCATCTTTCTTCCTCATTCTCTTGTTCTTTCCTTGTCATCCCCGGGCACCCCTTCAGAATCAACCTTCTTGACCCCAACGTTGCAAAAGTCGAGGATGCCGCAGATCTTAGACTTCGAGAGTGAAGCTGCCCCGCCACGGTAAGGCGTTCTTGAGCATCCCTCGGCACCATCCCGTTTGGATAGAGGAGAAAGCCGATGATATCGCAGTCGAACGTTGCGGCAAGGGGAAGGATCTTTTCGATCTTCGCGGGCTCTAATGAAAATCCGTTGATGATCGGTTTTTCCCTGCATACCTTCAGGCCGGCTGCTATCGCCGAAGGGTTGGACGTGTCCAGATAGAGGGGAAGGCTGCAGACGTCCTGAACCGCCTCAACCATAAAGGCCATCTTCTTTTCCCCATCCCTCGTCAGGGGACCCGGATTGATATCAATGGCGTCGGCCCCCGCTTTCTCACACCTTTTTGCCAGGTCCTGAATGGGCAACGGGTCCATCACACTGAGGGCCTTTGCGATCCGTGGATCTGTTACCTGAATATTGTCGGCTACGATCTGCAAAGTCAACCCCGCAATCTGAATGCTCACCTTGTTCTCGACATCAGCGCACGGCCTTCGACAAACCATTTTGGAGGCCTGCGTCTTGTCCACTTGGCAAAATGCGATTTTTCACCCACATAAAACCGGCGATAGGCTGCCACGGCATTTCCCGGCACTTTGTACTTGTCAGGCATGGCCTGAGCGAATTCCGTCAGCCCCAGATCGTTAATTTGAGGAGGCAATAGTTCCCTCGCCACGTCGGCCGACCTGTGATCTCTTGAGACGCAATAACGGTACCGATATTCTTCGTTTAGTGCCAGCGCCAATCTTTGAAGCCACAGCCAATTCGAAAGGGATTGTCTTGCCCATTGCGTACAGGGATGTTTAATGTGTGTAGCTTTGTATGGAGCTTCGCCCCCGGTCTCGTTAACAACCGTGCAGAGCATCTGTGCACTCTCCAGTATCATCTTAACCACATGCTGATCCGCATGGTATTGCGCACATGTGAGAATATCTTGATCCAAAACGAATATATTCACTGGCTATGACCGCCATTGGATATTTGAAGCCGGTTACATCTCTGCGCCCCCTCAACATAAGATATCATTGTGAATGAAAAGGGGTCGCGTCTGCTGTTGACTGTTTCTTGGTCATAGTAGGGTCAAATCTACGTTTGACCTTTGCTTAGGGTTTTGATTCAAAATAGCTAACAACAGTCAATCGTAGATTTGACCCCCTTTCCGTTTTCTTTGGTTTTACTAGTTATACCTCAGGAGCTAAATTGATAACTGTTATTTCATTTTCCGAGCCTAATCGCATAGGAGGCCCCCAGACACCCGTTCCCTGGGAAACATAAATTAGCATTCCTTTGTATTTGTATAATCCTTTAATGTATTTATAAGCCAGTTTGGTAACATAATTCCAAGGAAAAATTTGACCCCCATGAGTGTGCCCTGATAGCATAAGATCAATACCCGCTTCTTGGGCAACTTCAACTTCTTTTGGCTCATGATAAAGAAGAATATTGTATTCTCTGGCATCAATTTCAACATCTTTAAGCCCTTCTTTCAAAACATGCTGACCGAGTTTAAAATGAACTCCAATAAGCTGAACTCCTTTATTTTTCGATTTATGTAAAATGTTAACCTTGGTTTTATTTAACAACTTTTCAATTTCACCATTATGGTTATTCCAGACTTCATGGTTACCCATGACTAAATAGATTGGTGCTTTGATTTCATTAAGTGGTTCAATAGCTGACAAATTAGTTTCTCCATCAGCAAAATCCCCGCTGATGCAGACAATATCCGGATTTTGATTGTTAATTTCTCCGACGATACCCGCTAAATATTCAACACTATGAAACCCGCTAATATGAGTATCAGCAATCAAAACAATTCTTATAGGATTCTTAATCTTAGAAGATAGTAGCTTTATAATTTCAACCTTACGACCAGAAAAATTATTTAATACTGAATAAATCGATATACAAAAAGACGTTAATAGTACGGCAATTGCCAAACAACTATGTTTCATAGGTATTATTCTTGCGATAATGTCTCCTGCAACAACAATAATAAAGGTAACAAAAATAAAGCCGAACCAACATGCAGCAATATGGTACAAAATTTTTATTGGGATAGGGTGCCAGATAATAAAAATAAATGAGCAACAGCCTAGCAAACTGCCAAAAACGCAAAACTTCCAATCTAATCCTAAGGACAACCACGCGTTCAGTCGGCTAAAGATGTAATAATTAACCGTTGAAAACACGGATATTAAGATAGTTACCGCTATCAAAGTTTTATAATCGAGTCTCATTATATTTATCCAAAGTCAGTTAACGTTAAAGATTGTAAACGGAGTGAAGCTTGTCTTCATTCCGTTTACAATTATGTTGGACTGAGCCGCGTTTACGGTCGATGGGATTTTAATCCGGTTCTTCTTTTTGTCCTCTAAGATTCAGAGGCATTGTTTTCAGGGTTTGAATGGCACTTTAGCATGGTAACAGTATTTATTGATTGGAAAAACAGGCAATATGGATACAATTATATCAAAAATGAGCATACCTCAACATTTCCCTGGTTTGGGCCTTTTAAAAATATGCGAATGTAAGGAAAAGGCACACTATCATGGCGGATATCCACCTCGTCTGGGATTAAGCTTCTCTCTCAGAACCATTTTCCCCTTTCCACAATATGGACATACCCCGGTATCAATCCCGGTGATACGAAGAAGAAGGTCTTCCCATGTCTCCCTTTCATCGCCATATTCCCTGTCCTTTGCCGGGGAACTTAACAGCAATTTGCACAGCAAAAGCTTATCCTTCTTATTTCGGTTACTCAATATCCCATAATGCCTGATCTTCATAAACCCATCGGGTAGAATGTGCAGGAGAAAGCGGCGGATGAACTCAAAGGCATCCAGGGTCATGAACTTGATTTTGTCGTTATCTTTTGAGTCTCGATACCTGATGGTTACCTGATCACCTTCCAGTTTTACAATCCTATCATTGGATATGGCTACCCGGTGCGTATAACGGCCCAGATAGTCAATTACCGTTTCGGTATTTTTAATTGGAGGCTTGCAGTATAGGACAAGGGGACGGACAAGAGGACGTTCGTGCAGAACGTGCATTACAATCTATCCCCATGAAATCAATGTATTTTACTAAAAAAACTAAATCGCAAGTTTCTTATAATTAATACTCAGCAACTTTTTTATGCACGTTCTGCACGAACGTCCCCCATTATTACTGTCCAGTGCTGGCTGCTCTTGAAAGGAATTTCTATGCTGTTAAACAATAGAAGGCTTTTTATCTGGCACATAACATCTGAACGATGGTTAACGATTTGACGTCGGGTCCTTGTTAACTGCCGGTG
>Ga0222626_1001496_pt1 | contig 10074 bp, 8 predicted proteins | sample AntAcemetageno91_FD_179862 | JGI IMG/M metagenome (GOLD analysis project Ga0222626, IMG submission 179862) | Saline water microbial communities from Ace Lake, Antarctica - #91 | ecosystem: Environmental > Aquatic > Non-marine Saline and Alkaline > Saline | place: Antarctica: Ace Lake | collected...
AACTGATTGTGAGCGATCGGGTTTTCTGGGCTCACCCTGACCGCATGTCCGAAAAGGGTGAGGCTGTTCCGCCAGTGTCTTGTCTGTGACCAGGCGAGAACCATTAAACTTGAAAGCACCAAACCTGCTCCGAACGCAAGTATAATCCTTCTGTAACTCATGCCTTTCGCCATATCAGCGAACCCCCAAGCCATAATGATGAATATCCCTATGAGGGGTACATAGGTGAAGTGATCGGCCGCAATTGGCCACGCATCCGTCTCGCCGAATGTGACAATCGGTGTCAAGGTTGCAAGGTACCAGAACCAGCCCAAGGCAAGATAGGGGACCCTCCGCCATAACCGTATCGCCAGAATAGATATGCCCAACACAAAGACTGCTGAACCTATTGCGAGCCAAATCGTAGGAGTGTCGGGAGATAAGTAGACCACGGCCAGCGGGTCGGGTTTCAGTATCTTCCCTAAGCAGGCCACATAAGAGACAGGAATCCTTGTCAAACGATCTTGAAGAGGAAGGTCCTCAATGGGAGAGTTCTCTTCTTGCCCGAGCGCGAGAAACGCCATGGTGACAAAAACCGCCATAGATATAAAAAAAGGTGCCTTCTCCCACAGCAGAGAACCTCTCCTTATAGGCCTTTCCTGTGAAACGCTGACATCAGCTTTAAGACACAAGTCCAAGCGACGAAGGGGCCAATAATCGATAATCAGAAAGAGAAAAGGCAGAGTGAAAACCAGAGGGCCAGTCATAAGCCCGAGGATAAAAAGCGCAAAACACAGGAGATATCGGGATAGTCCAGCTCTTCCCACGTAGTGCACATAGCTCCATAGGATCAGCAACCAAAAGAATGCGCTAAGCATCACCCTTCTTTCCGCGATCCAGGCCACCGGTTCGACGTTTAGTGGGTGAACTGCAAATACAGCCGCCACAAAGGCGCTCCGCCACAGGGTGCCGGTCATTCTTTTCAGGATGAAAAACAGCAAACAGACATTGGTTGCATGAAGCAGAAAATTAGTCAGGTGATGCAAGCCTGGATTCAATCCGTAAAGCTCACAGTCCAACATATGCGAAAGCCAGATTAACGGCCGCCAGCCCCCCTGAGAAAAAGTCTCCAGGGACCAAGCCATCCCTTTTACGCTTAGCCCATTCCGAACGTAGGGATTGTTGATAATGAATGAATTGTCACGGTAGTTGATAAACCCGTAATCCGTCACCTGCCAGTAAATTACAAGTATGGCTGCAAGGAGAAATACGGGTACCAGGGCTTGAAGGGGATTGGGGGAAGCCGTATCTTTGGGGTCATCATCGTTGAGATAGAGGTCAACCATAGCTGCCGCCGAAAGAGGATACGCCCATAAAGAGATAGAGGAAGATGTCAACTAACAGTCAACAGCAGACGCCTCTTCCCATTAACAAATATACGTTATTATTTATAGCACCCTTATAATAAATGTAACCAGAAAACAACAAAAATCCGAAAAAGCGGGGGAATGTCTGGGTAAGGGTTTGGGTCGCGGTAGGAATGCCGGTTACCCGGCACCTCCAGCACAGATCCGTACGTGAGGGATTATCATGCCACGGCGTGACCCCTGCCTTAGGTAATAACGCCGAAGCGCACCAATGGATAAGGGTGACGGATATGGGAAGGTGGAATCGATTTGGCCACTAAGCGTTTCATACGGGTGCGGTGCAGCACTGCAAATAGGATCTGCCACAAAAGAGACACGCGGGCGCTGGAAAAACGGATCTGGCCATATCCCTAAATTTGTTGTACGTGTTATATTCACATACAGAAAAATATTTGGGGGAGCCGGACATGGCAGATGAGACTGGAATCTGAGGGATAATAAATGCCAATACCGGGCCAAAAAGAATCTGTAGGAAAAACAACAGCCAAGGAGGGTTATTCAAAAATGAAAGAAATTGTATTAGCGCTAATCTGTGTGTTCCTTTTCGGTTGTGCGGCAGGTCAACAGCCGCAACCCACCTCTGAAGGCATAGTTTTTGAAACGGGCAAGAGTAGGAAAATCGTCATGCGTGCAATCATCAATGTGATCGAAGATGAGGGTTTTAGTGTTGGTTCCTCAAACGAAAAACAAGGAATAATTGTCTGTAAACCCCGAAAAATGCTCGATGGCGTTTTGACGGAAAAGACCGAAGGCAAGTCATGGAGCATTCAAACAAAAGCCTCTACGCTCAACCGTCGAATCCAATTTTCTGCCAATGTCAGCCCGGATGGTATTGTAAAATTGGAGACCCTTGTCATGGCGACAGGCGGGTCCCATTCTATCGACAGCGACAAAAGCGAAAAGCTGGCCAGATACTATGAAAAGAAAATAAAAGAGACGCTCCGCTGACGAGAGAAATTGGAGTATTGAGAAATCTTTCAAAAATGGTCAAGCATAGATTTATCACCTATGAAATTGTTTTACGCAATGGATCATTGTTCGTACCTCTGCATGATAGAACGCCTTCTAACAGACCCTTCGTAACGATTCCTGGAATGCCGCCTTCTCAGGGAATTATTCTCTGATTGAAATTGACGAACAGAGCCAACTTTTTCAAAAATTTGTATTGCCTTGTTTTTAATGATAGAATAAACTCTTCAAAATTTAAAAAATACCAGCTTTTGCATCCCTCATTCAGCGATTATGACGAAACTGGACTACATCTCTCTGTCTCTGATCTTTTTTTCTGTGATCACGATCATTCTTGGAATCGTGAAAATCCATACCTACCCTGGAAAGATCGCCAAGGCGCGAAATCATCCTCAGACCCAGGCCATTGAAGTTACGTCCCTTTTGGGCCTGGTCGTATTCCCTCTATGGATGTTAGCGCTGGTCTGGGCCTACTCAGGCGCCGTAATCGGGGTCATGTATACAAAAACCGATGATGAGTCACCGACAGCGCCTTCAAAAGACACTGATAAACGTGCTGTTGATTCAGATGAAAAAGATGCGGACCAAGTTGAAAACCACACGGCCTGATGTAACCGAATCACTATGGAACTTCTGATTACAATCGCCTACTTTTTTCTCATTCGCCTGATATTCTTTGATTTCAAATTATTGAAGTTCAACCTGTTCTGGAAATTTGTTGTTTTCGGACTCTGGGTAGCGGCGGTATTGACGGAAATACTCAGTCTGGGACAGTATACGCCCTACAGCAAGGAGGCATTCGTTCAATCCTATGTGGTGCAGATGGCGCCCGAATACGGGGGCCGGGTGAAGGAGGTCTTTATTACCTCCAATACGCCCATCAAAAAAGGAGACCCTCTCTTCGAGATGGACCCGGAGCCCTGGCAAAACAGGGTAAATGAATATGAGGCGCACCTGGCCTCCGCCGGCACCAATGTCCAGAAGCTGGGCCAGCAGATTGTCAAAGAAAGGGCAGGCGCGGCACGCACCCAGGCGACCCTCAAAGGGGCACTGGCCAAATATGACATGCTTTCAAGGGCAGCGGGGAAAAAGGCCGTATCCAAGATGCGGCTTGAACAGATTGAGCAACGGGTGGCGGCCCTGAAAGCCCAGCTCCAGGGGGATAAGGCTGCTGTGCGCGAGGCCCAACTGGCCTTTGACTCTGAGGTTGGAGATGAACATACGGAAATCGCAGAAGTCTTAGCCAAACTGGGCACCGTAAAATATCACTTAGAGAACACCATCATACGAGCCCCCTCGGACGGGTATGTCTCCAACCTGCAGCTCTATCCGGGAGCGTTTACCCGCCTCAAAAAGCCGGTGATGACCTTTATCAACAGTGAGCAGTACTGGATTGCGGCCAAAATGGACCAACGGGGTATTCAGCGGGTTAGAACGGGAGATCACGCGGAAATTGCCTTTGACATGTATCCTGGAAAGGTTTTTCCCGCAAAAGTAGTGAGTGTCATTTGGGCCAATGGCAACGCCCAGGGCGTACCCAGCGGTGAGATTCCCAAAGAAGGAGCTGTTAGTGGGGGTTTTGAATTTGTGGTTAGGCTTCACTTGACGGAAGAACATCCGGACTATCCGGTCCGTTTTGGGGCCAGTGGACTGGTGGCCGTCTTCACCCACGACACTCCCGAATTTCTGGTTTTTCTGCGGCAGATTGAAATCCACTCGGAAAGTTACCTCAAATATCTTTTCAATCCATTTTAGACCCCATGAATTGATTTGGGGCGTAAGAAGGGTGAAAGGCTAATGTTGTTCAGGACAAAGGCTGGCACTTCAGTAATCTCATTTTTTCTCGCCATCACCTTTTCATCAGGCTGCGCACCGGTGGGCCCAAACTACCAAAAACCTGAAATCAAAACCCCGGATGCATGGCACGAAGCCATATCCCGGGAAATGGCGAAGCAGTCCGGCGCCTCCCTTCAGACATGGTGGAAAATCTTTGATGACCCGCTCCTGAACCACTTTATTGAGCAGGCCCGTCAATCGAATCTGGATTTAAAAATCGCCCTCTCAGGTATCGCCGCGTCACGGGCCCGTCTCGGCATTGTTTCCGGCCAGGAACTGCCTACGGCCAATGCCTTTGGCTCGGCTTCTCGGTTCAAGCACAGCGACAACGGCCCGCTGAAACAAATAGCCCCCCTGAATGGGTTTGACGGTCAGAACATGTTCCACGTGGGGGTTGACGCCTTATGGGAAATCGATGTTTTTGGGCGAATACGGCGCCAGATCGAAGCGGCGGGCGCTGAATACGAAGCATCTATTGAGGATTATCGGGACGTTCTGGTCACCCTGTTTGCCGAAGTGGCCCTGGCCTATGTTGAGCTTCGTGCCTGTCAGCGCCAAATTCAATGCGCTGAAGGCAATGCCGTCATTCAGCGCAAAATGCTGGAACTGACCCAGGTCAGGTATGACAGCGGCATTGCCTCCAAGTTAGACACGGCCCAGGCCATGAGCAACCTCGCCAACACGGAAGCCGCCATTCCTCCCTTCCGGATCCGCCTCAATTCTATAATCAACCGGCTCGCGGTTCTGCTCGATTTGAACGCGGAAACCCTGCACGCAAAACTGGCGGCACCCGAGCCCATCCCTTTAGCGAGGGAAGACATCGGCATTGGTGTTCCTGCGGACCTTTTACGTCAAAGACCGGACATTCGCATGGCGGAAAAACAGCTCGCCGCTCAGACGGCCTTGATCGGAGCAGCCACTGCAGACCTTTATCCCCGTTTTGCCATTTCAGGGGTTTTCGGACTGGAAACAGGGTCCTTTTCGGATATGGGTGGCGGATCAAGCCTGGCCTGGGGCATAAAATTACCTGTTAAATGGAATTTTTTCAGCGGTGGCAAAACCCGCAGTAAAATCGCCCTTCACAGGGAAATCGCCCAACAGGACCTGTTCAAATACAAAGATACGGTGCTCAAGGCCATGGCAGAAGTCAAAAACGCCATGGTGGCTCACAGCGAGGAGAAGATTCGGCGCGACTGGCTGCTTGCAGCGGTTGCGGCAACCCGGGAAGCCGTGGATCTGGTCATCGTCCAGTATGAGACAGGACTGACGGATTTCAATAATGTGCTGGTTACCCAGAAAAGCCTGTTTGAGCAGCAGGATAAGCTTGTAGCCAGCCAGGCCAATGTGGTGCTTAACCTGATCCGCATCTACAAAGCTCTTGGGGGCGGGTGGCCCATCGAAGGTGAGGACAATGTATCAAACGCTCTTGTATCACAATCCAATATGATACAATCTTCAAAACTACCTTTTCATCAATAAACCCGGCAGAATCGGCACACTGAACACTTCAACTGTTATAATATTGGAGTAGTTACTGGAAGCGTTATGCAAAGCTACAATACCTTCAAAGGTCCGGACGGCGATTTTAATTATATTGACTGGGGAGGTTCCGGCCCGCTCGTGCACTTCGGTCATGCCACCGGATTCTGTGCAGGAACCTATACCCCGATCGCAGAGAAGCTATGCCACAGACTCAGGGTGCTCGGTATGGACGACAGGGGACACGGGAGGACAACTGCCGAGGCGAATCCTCGGAACCTGAAAAACTGGAATACCTTTGCAGAAGATCTGGAGCAATTCTTCGACCATCTCAGAGAACCGGTGATTGCCATAGGTCATTCACGGGGGGCCGTAGCCCATCTGCTCCTGGCCGTCAAACGGCCTGACATGATCCGCGCCCTTATTCTCATCGATCCGACCATACTCCCCTTCTCATGGATGTGGTGGTGGTATTTAGCGAAAAAAACGGGTTTTGCCAGGCGTATCCCTATTGCGGCCCGGGCAGGCAGGAGGAACCCATTCTGGCCTGACACGGAGACCATCCTGAATACCTACAGGACAAAGCAACCGTTCAGATCATGGGAGAGGGGTTTCCTTGAAGGTTACATCGAGGATGGGACTACACCGTCAGACAGCGGGGGCATCCGGCTGTGCTGTACTCCGGAATGGGAGTCACGGTGCTTTTCAGTCTGTCCCCACGATATCTGGAGATATATCCCGCAGATCCGCCAGCCCACCCTGGTTCTCTATGGCGCAGCGTCGGATACGTTTCTGGCCCCTGCAGTGAAACGGTTTCAGGCAAAAGTGCCCCATGCGGTTATCAGGCGCTTTGACAGGACCAGCCATTTTGTGCCCATGGAACGGCCCGACGAGACTGTCGAGGCCATCTTTACTTTTTTACAGGAAAAGGGGCTCCTGTCGGGGGCCTGAATCGGCCCTTGCAAATCTTGTATGTTTATGGATGGGAGTCAAAAGAACGAGTAGTTGATGAACGGGTAGTTTATAATACATTTTTAATCGGTCATGGTTCAAAAACGTCAAGAGTTTGGACATCAAGGTCACTGCAATATGGGTTTGGCAGAATACCCTGTGAACCGCTGTTGATATTCCTTTGGTCTCAACCCGGTCAGCCTGACAAATATTTTCCTGAAAAATGAAATATCCTCATAACCGACTTGATAGGTAATTTCATTGAAGGTATGAGTACCTTCCTCCAGCATCCGTTTGGCGGTTTCCACTCGCAATTGCTGCAAATACCCTAAGGGTGTGATGCCTGTCGCCTGCTTAAACCGGCGTTCCAGTGAACGGCGGCTCATGCGGAATTTAACGGCCAGATCCTCGTAATCAATTACCTCAGTTTGATGCTGCTCTATCCATTCCTGAGCCTTAATGACAGGAGAGTCGCCATGGTCTCTGGGTACAGAAAAACAGTCGTAGGGGGTCTGCAACTCCCTTCCCATATCCAGGACCATGGTTTTGGCAGAATCAAGAGCAGCTTGCCGGCCACAAAATTTCTCAACCATGTAAAGGGAGAGATCCATACCGGCACTCACGCCTGCCGAACAATAGAGACGACCGTGGTCGATGAACATCCGGTCCTGTCTCAGACGCACTTGGGGATACCTTTTGCGGAATATATCTGCAAAACCCCAGTGAAGGGTCGCTGATTTGCCATCCAGCAATCCGGTTTCCGCGAGCAAAAACACACCTGTACAGATACTGGCCACATGGGCGCCTTGGTTGTAGTGACGACGAATCCAGGGAACCAGTTCCGGGTTCTTTTCGAGAATCTTTTCAATATAGGTGGCTGATGCAATGATAATCAAATCGGTTTGATGAATATCCTCAATACTGCAATGGGGTTGGATAAGGATGCTATTCACGGATCGGATGGGCTGCCCGTCTGCCGAAGCAATGGTAACATCAAAAAAAGGGGTTTCAGGAGACTTGCTCACCCGGTTCCATAGCCGTCCCGCCTGATTCAGGATATCCATGGGTCCAAAAATGGTGGTTGCCATGGTGTTGTAAAGTCCGAGGATGGTTACTTTTTTCATTGGGTCTCCTATAAATAATGGATAAATGTCGATATCACCCCTTAAAATGTCGTTTATGCCACTTTTATTCCCGGAATGCAACCGCTATAATCAAATCAATTTTTTAAACGAAAGGAGACAGTCCATGACAAATGAACAAATTAAGGCGTCATTGGCCCCCTGTGGCCTGAGCTGTGAAAAATGCTTCGCCCATGTGGATGGAGATATCCGCAGGTACAGCTTGAAACTCAAGGAAAAATTGGGAAATTTCCACATCAATGCCAAACGGTTTGAGACGCTGCTGGATGATCCAATTTTTAAAAAATACCCTGATTTCAAGGAGATGTTGGATTATTTTGCCTCGGAGAACTGCAAGGGGTGCCGAAACGAGCAGTGCAAACTATTTAAAGACTGTGGCGTACGCGGCTGTCACCAGGAAAAGCAAATCGATTTTTGCTACCAGTGTGACCAGTTTCCTTGTGACCGAACCAATTTTGATCCCGGACTGTATAAAGGTTGGGTGATGATTAACGAAAAGATCAAGGAAATGGGTTTAGAGGCCTTTTACGAAAAGAGCAAGACCCGACCCAGATATGCATAATATCAGACCATGAAAAGTCCCGCGGGTCCTAAGTAGTGTCCGAACGAAAAAGACAGTTTTCGTTCAGGCACCAAATATGGCTATCAATATTTATAGCGTTTGAGGAGAAAGATTAATCCAGCCTAAATAATAGCGAAATGGCTGATTGGGCAGACAATGAATATCGGTGAAAAAAAGGGCCAAGTTGAACTTGTTATAGACTATTGACACATAGCCGCAGAGTTTGTGATTGAGTGGCAGTGCACCTAAGACACCGACTACCTGGTTCCGAAGAAGAAGGGGCAGGTTTATCGTGGCGAGTGTGCGGCCTCTTACAGGTAAGAGATGACAAGATCTACCTGTCAAAACCTATCTGAGAATTAAGGAAAAGGCGTAGTTCTCTGCCTCTCTTTTTGCTGCATTCTTTTTCCCCAATTACCCTGCACCAGATCCAAAATACATTTGCGTTTTTTTTTGAGTTGTGCAAAAAGGACCGATCGCTTGGCTGAAGTGGGAAAAAGGTAAAGGGAGTCGAATTCAGGTGCCCTGGCGGAAATATCATACAATCTGGTTTGTCATGGCTTTCGGGTGGGTGGCCCTCTATGTGGTCCGTATGGGCATTGCCCCCGTTCTGGGCATGATCATGGAGGAATTCCATATTTCCTACGCCGCGGCCGGTTCTCTTTTCAGCGCCATCTTTCTCTCTTACACCCTTATGCAGGTACCGTCCGGATATCTCGGGGACCGGTTCGGCAGACGGAAAATCCTGATCCTGAGTACTCTGCTGTGGTTTTTCTTTTCTCTCGCTACAGCCATTGTTCAGACTTTCGCCATGCTCGTTCTCATCCGCTTTCTGACCGGTTTTGCCCATGGGGCCTATTTCGGCAATGAGAAGCCGACCATCGTGGCATTTACCCCTGCCGAAAAAATGGGGCAGGGCCAGGCCGTCTCCTTTATGGGACTGGCTTTCGGGTTCTTTCTGGCGGTCTTTTTCTCCGGCATGATTGCCGACTACACTCACAACTGGCGATGGGTTTTCGTGGTTTTCTCAGTACCGTCCATTATCACCAGTTTTCTGCTCTTTAAGTACTTACAGGATCCAGCGCCGGGCCCAAAAGAAGATGCCCCCGAAATTCGCGCCGCCTACAAAAAGGCGTTCATGGGTCGTGATTTGTGGCTTATGTATGTATTGGGGTTTGCACTGCTCTATGCCTACTGGCTGCTGGCCACGTGGATGCCCTCCATATACATGGAAATGGGTATTGCGACGATTACGAAAAGCTCGGTACTTTCCGGTATTCTCGGCCTGGTGGGTCTTCCAGGTCTTTTTGTCATCGGAACGCTCAGCGATACCTTTTCGCGAAGAGGGCTTAGCCGGAAATGGTTTGTGGCCGGCAGCACAATGTGTTGGGCCCTTTTGATGCTCTTCATGGCCTATGCCGTGGGGACCCGTTGTTCAAGTACTCTGATTACAGTTCTCTATCTTTGCTCGGGGTTTTTTGCCTTTGGCGTCTGGCCAGCATACTATGCCCTCTTGGGGGATCTGGCGCCTAAAAACATCTTAGGGACCACCTTTGGCCTGGCCAATTTGATCGGATTCTTGAGTTCCTGGGTGGCCCCCTTTTTCACAGGATGGATCAAGGATACCACCGGTTCCTTTGCCGGCGGCATGTATGTGGCGGCGTTTGTGCTGATGGCTGGCTTCGTCCTCATTGTGGCGGTAAGAACGCCCGATACCAGAAAGGCCCTC
>Ga0222626_1001510_pt1 | contig 9982 bp, 6 predicted proteins | sample AntAcemetageno91_FD_179862 | JGI IMG/M metagenome (GOLD analysis project Ga0222626, IMG submission 179862) | Saline water microbial communities from Ace Lake, Antarctica - #91 | ecosystem: Environmental > Aquatic > Non-marine Saline and Alkaline > Saline | place: Antarctica: Ace Lake | collected...
ATGACAAGCTGCCATCTGTTTGGGGAAGTCTTATTATTCTCAATCAACCAAGTAACGGTCTCCCATACGCCATAATGGATGGTACGGCCATCACCAACATGAGATCAGGCGGCGGTCATGCCGTGGTGGCCGCAAAATATCTGGCCAGAAGAGATTCCAAGACCCTTGGCGTTATTGGTTGTGGTGCGCAAGGCCATATCGGCCTTCGATCCTTTGCTAAGGCCTTTTCCTTAGAATATATAAAAATATATGACGTGAACCCTGAGGCTCAATCGACACTCTTGGAAAAGTTAAGAGAGGAAATTACTGCTAAAATTACAGCTGTAAATTCGGCCGAAGAGGCTGTCCGGGATTCCGAATTGATCTTAGTGGCAACAACCTCTCGAGAGCCTGTTGTTTTCGAGCCATGGGTTGGAAAAGGTAGTTTTACAGCTGGGTTAATGGGATTTCGTGACATAGATCCTAAGCTTGGAGCCAGAGCCGAAAAATTGGTTTTAGGAAGTCATGAGACTGATGGCCCTGTGGTCGTGGATGGTGCGGGTGGCCTGCCTACGCCCATGGGGGTTTCAAAGGAAGATGTGTACGCTGATATGGGGGAAATTGTAACTGGAGTCAAAGCAGGCCGTGAAAATGGGCAGGAACGCATAATCTACACACATATCGGGATGGGGGCTCATGATGTGATACTTGCCCACAAAGCTTATATTAAGGCAAAAAAAGAAGGGACAGGTACGAAGATCTACCTGTAATGAATATCTTGGAATTTTATTTTCCCAGAAAATGGAGGGATGCCCATGTCATCAGCTGAAGAGACCCTAAAAAAAACAACCTGCCACGGATGCACAAGACGTTGTGGCCTGCAAGTTACAGTTAAGAATGGAAAACCGGTCAGACTCAAAGGCGATCCGAGCCAACCCTTATCCAAGGGATTTTTCTGTAATCGGGGAAAGGCGCTGGTCCTTGAACTTTCTCTTGATAAACAGAGGTTGAAATATCCATTGAAGAGAATAGGAGAACGTGGAGAAGGCCTGTGGGAAAGGATATCTTGGGAGCAGGCCCTTGATGAAATAGCCGAGAAAGTCAACAGGATCAAGCAAAAATATGGTCCTGAATCTATCTCGGCCTTGCTGGATTGTATGATCAGTACAGGTTTGAATTTTGCAGGAACCCGTTTCATGAAAAAACTCGGCAGCCCCAATTATTTCACAGAAGGAGGGCAGGTTTGTTACGCCAATAGTGCCATTATGGAAATGGTGACTTATGGGCATGACACAGCATGCGACAGGGCCAATTCCAAATGTACCATTATATGGGGTTGTAATCCCGCAATCTCAAAGCCTGAGTTTTTTCGGTATATCAAAGAGAGCAAAAAGAATGGCGGTAAAGTTATTGCGGTCGACCCCTATCGTACGGAAACAGTTGAGATAGCTGACCTTTGGCTCCAACACAGACCTGGTTCGAGCGGTGCCATGATGCTTTCATGGCTGAACGTAATTATAAACGAGAAGCTCTATGACGCTGAGTTTGTTGAAAACTGGACTAACGCCCCCTATTTGGTAAGCCTGAACCCTCAAAAAATCTTGAGAGAAAGCGACGTAATGCCAGGGGGAGATTACAGAAACTTCGTCGCATGGGACAGCGTTTCGAAAGGACCCGTGGCTTTTGATGTCGATTCGCTAACGTACAATACTCCCAACCCCAAAATATCTTTAGAAGGGATTTTCCATGTCCGGTTGACCGACGGAACAACGGCGAAATGTACCACGGTCTGGGGACTGCTGAAAAAGCAAATAGAAGAATATTCTCCAGAAAATGCCTCTGTCCTCACCTGGGTCCCAGCCGATAAAATAAAGGAAGCGGCCAGAATGTTTGCTTCGACAAAACCGGGTAATTTTTTCCCCGGATTTGCCATGGACGGTATCGGACCTAATGCCAACCAGGTTGGAAGAGCAAGAAGCATACTCAGCGCAATACTTGGGAACCTCGATGTCAAAGGTGGGCAGGTTGTTCTTAATGGCCCAAACGCCCAGGTAAATATGGACACGGGGTCACTCCCGTTGGAACAGCATCGGAAGGCATTGGGCAATGATACCTACAAACTGTGGTCATACGAGACCTCTATGAAGCTTTTTGACTACCAAAAGAGGGTAGGGGTAAAGATTCCACCTCCTTTTTCCGGTGCTCACGCTCCTTCTGTCTGGCGGGCTATGAAGAATGGTCATCCTTACGCCGTAAAGGCGCTAATATGCGTTGGATCTAACCCTTTGCTCAGCGGGGCGAATGCACGGGGTATTGAAGAGGCTCTTAGAGCGCTGGATCTAATTGTTGTTCAAGACCTATATATGACTCCGACTGCTGAACTTGCGGATTACGTTACACCGGCAGCCCCGGATGACATAGAAAATTGTAGGTTATATACAGGTGGACCTTGCACAGGATGGCTGGAAGGGCATTCATTGCTATCAGGAGAAAGAGCCGTTGATCCTCCTGGTGAAGCCCGGTCGGATTTTGAATTTTACAGAGAACTGGGAGTGAGGCTGGGTCAGGACTGGCCTTGGAAAACGGATGAGGAATACTATGATTGGCAGCTTAAACCACTGGGCTTTAGCTCTTTTAAAGAATTTCATAAGAAGGTCCAATGGGATGTTCCAGCGCCCACATATGAGAAATACAAAAAAGCCGGGTTTGGGACGCCGTCAGGAAAAGTTGAAATTTATTCCTCCTTTCTTGAGGAGTTGGGATATGAAGCCCTTCCATCTTTTGTTGAGCCACCTAATAGTCCTTTTAGAACCCCCGATATCTGGAAAGAATATCCATATATACAGGGTGTAATGCGTCCCAAATACTTTTATCAATCCAGCTATCTGAACCTCCCGTCTCTTAGACGAAGAACCCCTGAACCCCTCGTGCAAATGCATCCTGATACTGCAGAAGTCCACGGTCTAACGGAAGGAGATTGGGTATGGATTAGTTCGCCGTCAACACTTCACAAAATCAAACAGAGGGTTAAAATATTTGAGGGATTGGACCCCCAAGTCATCTACCCGGACTATGGCTGGTGGTTTCCGGAAAAGTCTGCTGAAGAGGGTAATCACGGCGTGTGGGAGTCAAACATCAATGTGCTTACACAAGACGGCCACGGGGCTTGTTGCCCCATGATAGGAAGCTGGTACTTCAACGCAAACTTGCTGAAACTGGAAAAGGCTTAGTAGGCTAAAGCCTCCCATAAAGATTTGGGGGAATCGGTATTATCCGGTGTACTAATGGCTGTAAAATCTCATTAAGGGCTGAGGCATTGAACATTCTATTATCCATGAACGCCCTTGAGACAGTGCAACTCCTATTTCTTTTTAGGGAAGGAAGGGTATAAACATGGGAGAAGACTTGACCGATATTGGTTTACTGCTAAGGCGTGAGATGGAGGCCGCAGTAGCAGGGCCTTTGATCAAGGCCTTTGTTCAAGAATTTGGACAGGCGAAAACCGCTAAAATAGTCGAACGCGTCATTCAATCCCTTGCCAGAAAGAGCGGTAGTCAACTGGCGATGGTGATTGGTGGAAATAATATTGAATACCTTGCTAAGGCCTTTCAATTACTAAGTCAAGACAATATCCTGGAACAAGAAATCATAGAACAAAATTCTACCAAACTCTACATCAATTGCACAAAATGCCGTTTTGTTGATATGTATGATGAACTTGATATGCCTGAGCTTGGATACTTATTATCCTGTAACCGGGATTTCGCGATGACAGAGGGGTTTAATCCAAAAATCAAACTCACTAGAACCCAGACTATCATGGAGGGGGCTAATTATTGTGATTTCCGCTTCCATTTTGAGGGGGGCGAATAGATCGGAAAATATTGTTATGGAAGCGTTGATTCGTAATGAGATCAGGGAGCTCAAAGACGAAATAATTCAAATCCGACGGGAATTCCATAAGTATCCTGAATTGGGTTTTAAAGAGAAACGGACTTCCGCTAAGATCGCTGATTATCTCAGGAATCTTGGGCTTGAAGTTCAGGTTGGCATCGCAAGCACGGGTGTCGTCGCACTATTGCCAGGCAGCGCTCGTGGGAGAACCCTATTGGTTCGCGCTGATATGGACGCACTTCCCATCCAAGAAAAAAATGAAGTCCCATACAAGTCAAGAGAAGATGGCGTTATGCATGCTTGCGGGCATGACGGCCACATGGCTATCGCCTTGATCACTGCCAAGATCCTCAGCAGACATCAAGAACTCTTTTCTGGCCAAGTAAAATTCGTTTTTCAGCCTGGAGAGGAGGGTTTTGCAGGGGCTCGAGAAATGATCAATGCCGGCGTTCTTGCTGAGCCAAAGGTAGATGCTGCGATTGGGCTTCACTTGGCACACTTCTTCCCTACGGGAACTATTGCTGTAAAAAGTGGTCCGGTAATGGCTAGTATGGACTCATTTATTATCAAGATCATAGGACAAGCGGGACACGCAGCCATGCCCAATGAAGGAGTCGATGCCATCCTCATCAGCGCTTACCTGATCAATGCCCTGCAAAGTCTGATTAGCAAAGAAGTTTCTCCTCTGTCTCCTCTTGTAGTTCATGTAGGAAAGATTCACGGTGGAAATGCCTTTAATATAATAGCTGATCATGTTGAACTTGAGGGAACGGTAAGAACCCTTGACGAGGGCCTGCAGACGTCTATACCAAAACATATGGATCGCATCATTAAAGGTGTTGTAGATGGCTTGAGGGGAACCTACGAATTGGATTATAATTTCGGGTACCCACCGCTTATCAATGATAGCTCCATGGCTGACCTGATAAGGCAAATCGCTAAACAGATCACAGATAACGACAAGGTCATTGACGCTCAGCCGATGATGGTGAGTGACGATATGGCCTTTTTCCTACGAGAGGTACCTGGATGTTACTACTTTGTTGGGTGCAGTGACCATAGTGGGGGGATTGTTCAGCCTGCTCATAGTCCCCACTTTGATTTCGATGAAGATGCTATGATAACAGGAGCAGAGGTGATGGTAAAGGCTGCCCTTGAATACCTCAAGTCAGTTTAGAAAAAGTTGTTAAAAGCCATACCATTAATTGAAATTGAGGATTAATTTTGTTGGTTTCGTAAGAGGTCTCTGATAGAACTACCCGCACAAAAACGGGAGTCCAAAACATATCGACTTGACTGGCTTTCTGCCTTTACGGGAGTGAGGAAAACCGGTTCTTTGTGAACTTTTGAGAGATCTTTAATCATAAAGTTTAAAAGTATATTTCAGACTTTCCGTATCTTGTATAGGAAATGCTAAGGAGATGACGATGAACAAAGAATCTGACTTACGGTTCACCATCATTGGATTGGGAAATCTTATGGAAGCTATCTTTCCCTGTATTGCCGACATCGTGGGACAAGAGAAATTATTTAGGCAGGTGAACGCTACCACGGCTGACGAGACAGATCTTAAGCGAAAAGAGATGAGCTTGGGAATAAAGGTCATTTTAGACGATAATTTGAAGGCATTAAAAGAGATGGAACCCGATATTATTTTGTTTGCACCTCCACCAAGTGTAGCCCAAAGAATCATTCAAAATGAGTTCAAAGAGTACTTTGAATACATCCGATCTAAATCGTTGTCCCTTGCGGATATTTATTCTTTTCCTCCGGTTCCTCCGGGGTCATTTTATAACGATATTTTGGGTGATGACGTTCTTGTTGTAAACATAATTCCCAATACAGTTAGAACTATCATGGGTAAACCTCTTATAAGAGAAGGTGTCTCCATTTGTACATTTTCAACAGATTGGCCCCGAGAAAGAATTGATCGTTTAGAAAAAATTATCTCCCCCCTAGGTATAGTAGTCGATCTCAGACCCCAAGAATTGCTACCGTTGCTTGGTGCTGGAGTCATGGTGCACGTTTTGCCCGAGGTGGTGATAAGCATCACCGATAAGCTTGAAGAGAAGAGGGACAAAGCAGAACATCAGCAATTGGCAAAATATATGAGGGCAAGGTTTCAGCAAGAAACTGGGTTCCAACCTGAAGAAAATGGCTTTTGTATCCCGGATCTTGTAGAAACGCATCTACAGCCTGCCTTAGATGCGGTGATTCTTGGCTGGTACGAAGGGTTACTTCAGTATTGTCTGGAAATGAAATTTTCTCAAGAGCGCACAGTTCGAATCCTGAATCCAATGATTGACCATCAGCTACATGTGCTTCATGGAGAACGTCGTGACGTTATTGAGAGGAATGCAAAAATAGAAGCCACTAAAGGTGGAGTCCTTGAAAAGGGAACTCAGGTTTTTCATGAATCCATTGAGCCCTTGATCGCAAAAGGCCTTGAAGAATTGCCAATAACTCGCCGCGACGAACTGCAACAATCTCTACTTTCTAGAGTGAAAGAGACTGCATATATAGTGCAAGAACATGCCAAGACCTTAGCGAATTTGAGAGAAGAATAACAGACTGAAGACCACCTCTTTTGGGTTGATTTGCCACAGATTATCGTTAGACTCAAAACCAACCGACTCCATTTTCGAGAATCCCCAAACCTCCAGAGATAAAATGTCTCATTGGAGGTTAGTGAATGCCCTTTTCATGGCTCGACGAGCGTTGAGCCTGGTTGCGATATCTGCTATTCAGGTCAACCCACGTAAAACGTGTGATATCATCATTCAGTGGGGAGGATCGAGGGTTGAGAGATGTTATGGGAAGCACATCAAATCCGGGCATTAGAAAACGTGACATAACTTGACAATCTGTCAACCTACGGGAATGTTGACTTACCTTGACAAAAACCAAACATATCATCAAGTTCAAAAACCTGTGATCTTCAATTCGGATAGATCGAGTGAACCTGAGATATCTGCCTCCGTATCTCAGATCTTGCATTTGTCAGCTGCATTACATCCGCCTGAATTTAGCAGGGCCACAGTATCTGAGTATCCATACATATCAAAAGCAATAGTCGAAACCTATGTGCCCGTTATGCCTGATTCCCATAGCAAAGAAGACTTCACTTTGTTTCTCAATAAACTTGCTAATCGCTAAATTGACAACTACGGGCTATGGCAGGCGGGCCTGATCCTTTTAGCATCCATTGTATTTTGGCCGGCAGGCTTATAGGATTTAAGGTTGAGGTCCCAATGGTGAGCGTTATCAGGGTATTGCTGGAGAGACTTAGCGCCAAGGTCACTAATAAAATCGGCTTAATATTTGCGTGAACGTGAAAAATAGGCTAAGAATAGGTCGATATGGTAAAAAGTCCAGCGTCCACGTGAACATGGGGGAAGTTCATGAAGGCGGAGACAGGAAGCTGTTTGACCGATTCAAATACGAGGTGAGATAGGTACAGGTATGGCAATCAAGAATCTTCAACAACGTCTCAACCTCCTGGTGTTGCTGCCGGCAGGGCTTCTCCTGCTGCTTATTGGAGTTTTCGGTTTTATTTATATGAGAGGGACGCTTTTAGACGAGTGGCAAGATGCGTCGATTGTTAAGCTTCAGCGGGCGGCGCACCAGATCGACATGAGACTGGGCCGGATTACCAACTGGGTTCAGATGTTTCACAAGACTTCTGATAGCAGGGGAGGACCGCTGATACAGGAATGGATACTCGATCAGTTAAGGGGCCTCAAGGGGGTTACCCGTGTTGAACTGAAGTGGAAAGACAATGATAGGTCCCAGTCAATGCCAATGGCCATGCGCAGAGGCGCAGGCGCCATGGGCGGAGCGCGCATGATGCGCTTTCACCAGGCAAGGATCGCGGAAGTGACATCGCCCACTTATAATGCCCAAACAGGGCAGGAAACGGTCAATCTCATATCCCAACTCAAGGATGAATCTGACACAGTTATAGGCACGTTAGAGATAGCTGTCCGTTTTGAGTATCTCTTAGAAGGCGTCAAAGACTTTGGCTGGTGGCAGACGGAGCAGGCATGTCTAATTGATGAAACAGGGACATATCTTTGCCATACCAAAGCTATCATGAAACAAGGGATGCCGTTTGGCGGAACCGGTGACCCCTTTGAGACGGCCCTGTTAAAGGCGATCAAGAAAAAACCTTTCGGGACAGTCTTGGGACCCGGACAGCCGCCAGATCAGGTGGGAGGTTTTTACAGACTGAGATATGCTCCTTGGACGATTGTGCTCTTCGCTACCGGGGAGAAGGTCCTGGCTGCCATTATCCAGTTTCGCACCTATTACTTCGTGGGTGGGGCGATTGTCATCCTTATCATCCTTGTGTTCATCCGAATGGTGGTGGGAAAGATGGTCCGTTCTTTCACCGAGATCTCAAGGGCCGCAAAAACGGTTGCCAGGGGGATTTATGGGAAGCCGATCGCTGTCAGAGGCCGTGATGAAATTGCGCAACTGACCCTAAGTTTCAACACCATGGTGGGCGGCCTGAAGGAGAGGGACTTCGTCACCAACACATTCGGGCGATATGTGGACCAGGAAATAGCCGATAAGCTGATGAAACTACCGGAGGCCTCCAGGCTGGGAGGGGAAAAACGTGATGTGGCCATCCTGATGTCAGATATTCGGGGATTTACCCCTTTGTCGGAAACCCTGAGCCCCGATGTTATAATCAGTTTTTTGAACCGCTATTTCTCTCGTTTGATCGAGGTGATCCAAAAACATCAAGGGATAATTGTGGACTTTTTCGGGGACAGTGTGCTTGTCTTCTTTGACCCCCTAAAGGGTCCGGTTAAACCCGTTATCCGCGCGAGTGTGGGATGTGCCCTCGAGATGCTGAGCGCCATGGAGATCTTCAATGCTGAGATGAGAATGGATGATCTGCCTGCACTTCAAACAGGGGTCGGTGTAAATAGTGGTGAAGTGATAGTGGGAAATATTGGCTCAGAAACCAGGGCCAAGTATGGTATTGTGGGCTCACCCGTTAATATCACCCATCGCATTCAATCAACGGCCAAAGGAGGGGAAGTCGTCGTTTCGGAAACGGTTTACCGGCAATTATCTGAAGAGATTATCATCGGGCGATCCTTCAGCATGCCGCTGAAGGGTGTGCGAGAAAAGATGAATCTGTATGTGGTTAAGGGAATCTCCTCGGCTACGGAGGCTGCGGTTCATCCGGGTTAGGGAAAGTTAATATCGATCCAGGTGGAGAAAAACATTTGAAGAGATCGTGGTAAAATTTGATTGAATGATAAGAGAAAAAATATGACATGTACCTTACAAGGAGGTGACCAGTGGGACAAAAAATTTTAGTTGCATTTGATGATTCTAAAAACGCAATGAGGGCTGTGGAATTTATTACTAAATCCTTCACCCCTGATCATAGAATCACGCTGTTCAATGTTATTCTGGATACTGCTACCATATGTGATATGGATAATCCGAGTCTTACCCCCTACTTTATGGCTCAAAAGGGGGCCTTCTGTTCAGTAGAAGATCAAAAAAAGACCCTTGTAAACGAAGCTCTCCAAAAGGCCAAAGAACTTCTTATCAAAGCGGGATTTGAAGAAGAACATATTATTATCAAGGTGGAGACGAAAAAGAGAGGGGTAGCCAAGGGTATCATAGATGAGGCGGCTTCAGGTTATGATGCTATAGTGATGGGACGAAGAGGGCTTTCCGGGATTAAGGAGTTCTTTCTCGGCAGCGTCTCACAGAAAGTACTCCAGTCAGCAAAAGCTGTATCAGTCCTGCTGGTGGATTAAGTGCCAAGCAACCTTTTTGTGGAAGAGACCCTATGGTGAAGTATCCTGGTATCAAGAAGTGAAGGGGGACGTAAGTGCAGAAAGTGCTTAGCGGTCTTTTTAGAATGATCCTTATTCCAACCGACAAAGCGCGCCAACACATAATTCATGCACACTGTGTACCCATGTCCCCCAAGGTCCACAAGATAATTTTGAGGTAAAAATAGCGAGATGAGCCAGGAGTAAACCCCGTGATTTTGATCCAAATTTAATCAAAAGGCCAACTTTCAGAATTTCGCTTGACATGATAAAGAAACAACACCTATAATTGTTTAAAAGTTTAA
>Ga0222626_1001511_pt1 | contig 9980 bp, 7 predicted proteins | sample AntAcemetageno91_FD_179862 | JGI IMG/M metagenome (GOLD analysis project Ga0222626, IMG submission 179862) | Saline water microbial communities from Ace Lake, Antarctica - #91 | ecosystem: Environmental > Aquatic > Non-marine Saline and Alkaline > Saline | place: Antarctica: Ace Lake | collected...
TGGTTGATTGCTTTTTAAAATATGGGGGGTCAAAAATAATCAGATCCGGTTTGGTTTTACCTTTTATCGGCCATTTTAAATTGGTGATATCCCAGAAACAGGGTTCGATTTCCGGTCGTGTATCCGGTCGGTCGTCCATGTCAAAGCTCCAGCATTTCCGGTTAAACGCCAGACAGGTGTCAGCAACTACCCCACCGCCTGCCACCTGCCCGCCATCGCGAGCTCAGGCGAGTCGGGCGGGTGGGATCAAATACCAGATCGTTCTGATCTGAAAAATAATAGAGGATGTGTGCGATCATTTGGGCCGGGATTCGCCCTGGTCAATCGTCACCGAAACGCTTGTCACAAACATTTCAGTACCAATGATCCCATGTCAACAAGCCCCACATAAGTGCTTTAAATCTTTGAAGATCATCTTTGTCTTCCAACGCAATGGACCACACAAGAGGCTCTGCCCAACCATGCTTTTCAGCCACCTGTGGAACAGTAAAACCTTTCGATAAATCGCTATTTAGGAGATTTGGCAACGCTGCCATTTTTCCTAAATGGTTATGGATTGTCTTTTGGTCCACCCCCATTCTCTTTGCAATCCTCTCCTGTGGGATGCCGAGTCGGTCCATCCGGAAAGTTTTGATGTCGAGGCCAAGCTGGGTTGCGGCCCTGAGATCGGCTATGTATGAGTCCACCGTTCGTCTCGCGCGGCCTATGGCTTTTCCGATATCTTCGGAGCGGAGACTGGTGTTTTTACTGTATGCCCGCAGTGCTGTGTCTCTTGCCTCGTCTTCTGTCAACTGTTTGGGGCCTATTGCCTTTTGGGCCGCATAAAGCAGCGGATCAGTCCCATCCAGATCCTTTATTATGATGGCCTCAATCTCTGCCACGCCCACGGCTTTAAATGCGCTCCATCTATGCACACCATCTAACAGGCGATATTTGCCGGGCTTGTCTGGATGGGGCTCGACCTCGATAGGATCAAACTTGAAGCCATCCCTGATATTCTCCGCAAATATGCCGACCCGCTTCTGATCAATCCCTTTTCGTGGATAGATCTCTTCATCTAAGATGATTGAGGAAATGGGAATTCTGGTTGTCGGTTTGGCCATTTCTGATAACCTCAGTACGATTTGCAGGCCTTGTCCCGGTCTTTCTACGGGGGCCTAACCCAGTACCAGCTCCAGAGCGACGGGCGGGGTTAAATCGCTGTTAGTTGACATCGCCTCTATCTTTTAAGCGCAGCTCCTTGCTTTACTGTCCTCGGATATCTCTCTATTCATCTTTTCAATCAGGCTGCCCCTGTTTGACCGCCTGAGATGATTTTTTGGAGCATAATAGGATAAAATACTGGATGTTTTGAGGAAATTCAAGTTAGATCGAAATTATTGAACCCTTTGGATAAATCGGCATTTGACGGATTTGGCAGTACTGCCATTTTCGACAAATGGTCACGGATTACCTCCCTGGCTTGTCACAATCTCTTTGCAATCCTGTCCTCCGGGCGCATATCATCCGTTTTTTGTGGAAATTAGAGGATGAAAAACGAAGCGGGCTAAGAAAGCAGCTTTTCAGATACGGAACAGGTTTGGACTACCAGATGTAACCCTCTGCCATTTCGGGGGCAGCGGCAATGCTGGGGTTATATAGGAATCTTTCACATTTTATTTATAATCTGCAAATAGCCCGACCACAAGATATAGTGGCATTGGTCAATGAGCAAAAAGGCAAATTCAATTTTGCTCGGATGAGGTATTGAGCTTATATCTCAATGTTTGTTCTGGTTGTGATATAGCAGTAAACACAGATTCACCAAGATCCAAAGCCCGCTGGAAATATCTTGATTTGAATAACGCCGCCGGTGAGCAGCGGCCTAAATTCACTACAATCTTGCACGGCCTTTATGGAAAACCGCTAGCTACTCGCCGTCTGCTCCACTGGCTTGTTAGTGGCTTGTGTATGTATTAATCCACCACTCCTTTAATTCTTGCTAGTTCTTTTTTACCATCATTTGAAGGACACACTTCAAATATTACTTTAGAATTAATATCTACTTTTGGTGTTAAATGATAGTTGGAAGATAAGGAGAAATAATATTCCTTGTTGTCACATTTCAAGAAACCATCTTTTCCTCTTTCATTATCATGTAAAAATCTTAAAATAATACCTTGAAAATTTTCAGATTTATTTGGCTTGTTTTTTTGGGGAGCAAGGCTATTCCAAGATTTTTTTAATTCTGATTCTAAATTTTCTACGTTTATTTTTTCAGTTTCTGGATTATCATATTTTTGTAATTCATCTAATAGTTTCTGTGGTATTTTCCATCCATTGTTCAGCCTTATTATCCTTGAAAGAGAAAAATGCTTTAGAGCCATATTGAGATCACCTTTCTCGTGGTATATTTTCCCCATCAGGTAAAGCAGATTGATCTTAAATTCTAATGGACCAAAGTTATTGATTGCATCAATCGATAATTTAAATGCTCGCTCAAAGTCTTTTTTTTCAAAATAAAGTTCAGCTAATTCCTTTTGAATAAACCATTCATTTTTCTTTTTTAAAATAGCCTCTAGTTCTGAAATAGTATCATCTGTATTGCCTAGACTTTTCTTTGAAAGTGCAACTCTCCATAAAAACCACACATCATTTGAATAGTGGAAATTATTCAACACCTCAAGTGCATTTTTTGAAATATCAAAACACTCTTGCCACTCACCAAGCTTTAATAAGGCTTTTGTTTTATATGTGTACCAATTTTCCAAGTCAGAGGCTAATTCCATTTGCCTTAACTGTCCTTTACTCTCTACTTGTATAGTTGAACAGTCCTTAGAAAGTTGTTTCGGTTCAAAACAATTGCAAAAGTCATTCACCAATTTCCAATTGGGTGATGGTTTGTTTTTCTCGGTTTTAAGTACAATAGAGAATAAATTGGATATTAAAGTTTTAGAAAAATCGCTATTTAGGTTTAATAAAAGTGGTATCAAGGATCCAATATTTTCGATAAGCTCATTTTTACTATAGTGAATATCCTCATCTGAAATATTTTCCTCATTATCGTCAAAATGATAATTATATTCATCTGAATTATTTAGATTTGAATTTGCTGCCTTATATTTTGACCATAATAGCCATCCATAAGCGGTTAATATTCTTTCCTTAGTATCACCAGTTATCTTGATTCCATAGTTTTGTAAGAATAAAAATCCCGCATCATAATAGTTTGCGTGCCTTAAACACGACAACATATCAGAAACCAAATATTCATTACCGGCTATTGCAATATTTTTAAATTCATTTTTATTGGCTTTAAAGTAAGTTAACGCATCACAATACTTTTTCTCACTTGTCAGCTTTCTGATATGACTGCTAAAATCAAACAAGGAGGACATTTGAATCTCTCAAATCAATTAATATGCTTGTAAAATCACTCCAAATAGTTTCACTACTACGATAAGTGCAAATGATACTGGTAAAAAAGCCATCACCATCATAGTACATATCTGCAACTAAACTTGAATCGTTTTTAGTAATTTTAATTGTATCTTTATAAGGTGTTTGAATGATGTGTGCTATTTGATACCCATATTCTTTTATTGATGAATAAATATCCGTATAAGCCATCTCTCTCCAGTCGTTGCTAATGAAGTCAAAATCAACAACTCCAGCATCCCTCGTAAGTCTTTCGATAACCTCAACACCAAATTGCTTAGATTCAGCCTTCATTAAGGTGGGTGCTTTAATATGACCTTTTTTATTGTAGTAAAATGACACTTTGGCAGTTTGTTTATTGCCACCTTCTAATTCATATATTTCTTGATAATTAGGATGGTTTATTGACTTTATACTTATACCCTCTGGTTCAAGCTTATTGCTTACAAATTGATAGAGTTGTAGTAATATTGATGTTGGAATTTTATCTGGAAAATTGTATTTCTTTATTTCTGAAGTGCTAAATGAATCTATGTTTGCATCCTTGTCAGCTATGAAATATATTTTGTTATCTGCTTGACTGCCTGTAACACTGTCTTTAAATTCAATTTTCTGTAGCGGTGTTATTGGTTTGTAATTAATAAGTTCAACTTTTTCTTTTGCCCTCGTTAATCCCGTATAAATCCATTTGAAATATCCTTCGTTTGTTTTACCTCTATTGTCACCTTGATCTACGTTGAATAAGACCTCATCCCACTTATAAGACATAGATTTATGAACGGTTAAAGCCCATCCAAATCTCAGGTGTGCAGAATTTTTATACTTGTAGTATTTGGAAGAAGTATCCTTAAATAACGCTTTTTCAATATTTTTCCGGTGTTTTAGTTTGGCAACCTTAATAAGTTGTTTTAATTTCCTTTCTTTTTCATCTATCCTGGCCTTTACTCTATCTCCTTTTTTCAGCCTATCTTTTAGTGCTTTTATTTCCTCTGATAAATCGTTATATTCCTTTAAATGAAAAAGTTCTTCTTGAACCTCTGACTCCTCGAATGGATTTTTGTTTATTTGCTCCTTAACTTCTCTATTCAATATGATTTTAAGTGCTATTATTTCATCTTCTGAAAGCTCTCCTTTTTCACTTAACCTGTAGTTTTCAAGACTTAAAATAGTAGCGTTATGACCGGTATCGTTTAAGGCTATATTCACCTCTCTGGAATTAATGGTAACTGGTTGTTTGCCTTTTGGAGTAATTACTTCTGATGAAACATTGCCAACGCTGCTTACTGTTCCAAATTGACCGTTATAAATTTTCTTTGGTTCGGAAAAAGGGTTGTTTTCATCTTCTATTTTGAAATTATTATTAATAATGACCAGATCTTTCCTTGCTAAATCTTCGCCATTTTTTAGAATAGCTTTTTTTATCCATAAATTTATTTTTTGTGCATCAGAATTTGAATAACTTAATAGATGAAAATTAGAGTTGTTTTTAATTTTTTCCTCTACAACTGATAAGATTTTATCCTTTTCTATAGCTTTTAGATTATCTAAACTTTCAAATGATAATTGATTATAGTTGTGGTTTCTAATCCCATTCACTGGAATTAATGCTTGCTTGACAATTGATGAAACATTATCTTTGTCAATCAATTGGAAGGCTTTTGTGGTTAATTTGTATTTCTCATCGAAATAACTAGGATTAAGAGTGCTTTCTTCCTTTTTTCCTATTGATAGCTGAAAGCTATCACCTATAAATATAATTTTTCTATTTGAATTACTTAAATCAGAAAACTTGATAAAGTCTTCCAGCAACTTGCCTGAGCCAAATCTTAAATCAATTGACTGGTGGTAATTGTCTGAAACCAATTGTGCTTCATCAACTATAAAAATAGCCTTATCTTCATCCTCACTTTGTTTCAAAGGTACTACTTCAAGTTTTATATTAGCAGCATTCTCATCAATTTGTTCTTTATCCTCCTCATTTGCATCTTGTACCCCACCACCATAGATATATGAATAAATACTGCTAAATTTTCTATTACTGTTTGATAGTAGGTTTGATGCAACCCTACTTGATGACGCAAAAAATTCTATTTGTGTGATTTTATTATTAAATCCAGCATCCTCTATAAAAGGCAACAGGAAAGACTTACCACTTAATGAAGTGCCTTGAAGAATAAATATTTTGTCGGTATCAGACTTAATAAACTCTGTTATTTCTTGAAGGGCAGATTTTTGGTCAGGATATAATTCATCATAATTTAAATCTGTTGAAGAAGTTTCTGCTATTACTGGTTTATTATATTGTTCGGTTAAATGAAAAGTTTCTGCTCTAAAAATTTCCTTAAATGCGTCAAATGAGTTTTTCGATAATTTAACTTCTTCGTCATCTACATCAAGAATATCTTTTATAGTTTCAAGGTATCTTTCTGAGTCTGTAATAAAAAAGTCAATTTCATCTCTGCCAGGAATTTCGCCATTAAGATTTATTGGTTTTTGGAAGCAAACAATTTTTTTTACATGAGATGGATTTAATTCTTCGTTATTTGAAGTAATGTTTGATTTAATTGTAGAGTTATGGAAAACCCAAGTGAATGCTTTTTTTTGCTGAAACAGTTGTTTGTAAGGATTTATATGACTGCCGCCTTTAATTCTTGTACCTTCTTGATTTACCCATTGCCCTTCAGAAAAATTTTTATCATCCTGAGGAATAATTATATCCCCACCAAAATTCTTTAAATCAATCAAGCATATTGTATTTTCAGTAATAAGTAGAGAATCAATCTGCAAATTTGGTGATACTTCACACACTGAATTAGCAATCAATAAACCATCAATTGAGTATCTCTCGAACAATATTTCTAAGTTTTTGGCAAACTCTCGGAAAAAAGTATTTTCGTAGCTTCTTGCTGCAGAGCCTCTTCTTATTTCAAGCATCTGTTTCCTTTTCTTTCGGTTGATGAATGTTGCTGGTATGTTTATAGGCCACTAACCATTGATTATCAGGTGCTTTTGCCTCGATAACAGCCAAAAAGCGTGTTATCAAGTCACTCCAGCTGTCACACAGAATATTCTATCGAAGCAGTGTTTCCAAAAAATAAAATCAGAGTTAACAGCGATCAGATGTTCAATATCACAAAGAATTCACGCCACCAAAAACCTGTAATATTCCTTACGTATTTGTAAGTGTCCTCACATTTCTGAATTAAGCTTGAAAACCCTACCACCACAACATATTGTGGTCAATCCATTTTCCGCTTATCCGGTCGCATAAAAGGGGTACGTGCATTAGTCCAGCATGGAACATCCGCCAAGAATATTCAAGAGTGGGAGACGTAAGTTAGCATTTTTCCCTGGAAAATCAAACAGATGGTTAATATAGGAAAACTTCACATTTGAATTAACAATCTTAAAAGGGCTCGACCACAAGATGTAGTGGCATGTGATGATGAGCAAAATGGCAAATTCAATCTTGTCCGGATGAGATACTGAGCTCATATTCCCACCTTTCAGCCACCTGATGTATTACAAATATTTACAGGTTTTTGTTCATGCAGGAAATCGTGAGGACCGTGTGAATCTTGATCAGACGTTCAGCCATCTGAATGATGATATCACAACATTTGCTCCGGTTGTGATACGGTCAAGAACCATAGCATCTGAGAACGTTGGAAGGACATACAATATATGGAAATCGACCCTGAATTGACACAAAGTCAAGTCTCGTTTATCCCCAAACCCATGAAGGAAACGGGGATATCTTGGAGTGAGCAATATTTATTACTCACAATTTAGATCAAAAACGTAGCTGTCATCGACCTTTAGTAGCTTTGCGTCACACGTCCCCACTTCATTACAAGGGAAAAAAATGGGGGAGCCCGTGTTCGGTATTTTGGGCGTAATCCCCGCAGTAGGATCAAGGACCGGCGTCAAATCAATGAAAGAATCGCACTGCTCATCGGTCAGATATATTATCCCAGATTCTTGAAAAGGAATCGTTTCAGGGAATAGAAATTCTTCATGAGGAACTTCGGTGCTATCCTCAAGGGCCACCATTCCTACTCCATCTACAACGGATAACGAAGGTGCAAACAGCCCTACTTCGACGTAACCTGTGGTTGACATCAAGTTGCGCACCACAATTTTGTGTTGAGTAGGTGCGCCTACCGCTGATGTTTTAAGGCTTACTCCTTGAAGTGTTCCTGTTTCCACGAATTTCTTGGCTTGTGAGAGAGCTGTGTCTTGATCGTAAAAGATGTAGTAATTACTGACAACTCCGTTCGATGAGTATTTAGTTGTTTCATAGCGTCTATTGACGACGTCATCATTAGTTAAAACAAACCTCTGACTACTGCCACTGTCGCTTCCTGACATGATCAATTCACCATTTACAATTGACCATGATCCAAACTGAGTTAAAGTTAAATCCGTGGGAGTGTCTGCGGTCATTATTTCGCTTGCTGCGGCCGAACCGTCTGCATAGAATACACCCAATTGATAAGTTGATCTATTAGTAAGATATTGTGATTTACCAGAGAAATCTGAAGTTGTAAATGATGGCCCTGGAGGTTGACTCCCACCACCATCATCACCGCCTCCACCACATCCAAACAAAAAAATGCCGACTATTATCAATATCGAAAAAAAACGTATATGAGAAATAACCATATTGGCCGCACCTCCATGAGGGAGCATCGAGTAATAATAATTACCACTTCAAAGAAGGTCTAAACTATACCAGACTCAACGGCTAAATGATAAAATTATCAATTCTTTCGGGAGCGCACCGCAATGGCCCGCATGCTGGAACTCCCATCCCGCGTATACCAATCGCCACTGGTAGGGTCGGCGAAGTAAATGAACCTACCATCCGACCCCTTAGTTTCTGTTGTCCAAAACGGGTAGCCATCAAATATTATCAAAACTGTTATATTCCTAGGTTTTACCCCTTTATGATAAAAACGTTCTAGCTCATCCTCTGTCGGCATCCGCCACCCACCGCCATCAAGTTTGAGGTTTTGCGCCCAAGCCTTTGCTTGATTCCAGGTGATATCGCTGTTCGAAGCCATTTTCCATTCGAGACCCAACTCGGTATCTTTTATAACCCCATTCTCAAGAACATCGTATGTTTCATTCTTGGATTCGAGGGCTTCCTTGCAATTTATTCCGGTAGTAGGCTGATAACTGCAAATGAAGCGCTTTCCCCTGCATATGGCTTCAAAGTTATGCATTGATCCGACAAAAGTGGCTGTCTCATTTAAAATGGTGATTTCATCAGGACGACAACCGATAGCCCCACTTGCTAGATTAGAGGAAATCTTCGCGCTAGTACAGCTGAATAAAGCCATTGAAACCACTATAATCATTATTGTAGTTTTCATTTAGTCACTCCATTCATTAAGTTGACTTCAAGATAATGCACATGGGGGAAACCATTTCCAAGTAGATATTAGTGAAACATAGATTCCCAGTCAATAGTTATCTGGAAATTTTTCACTATTAGATTAAAATGACCATTTTCAGCTATTTAGTTAAGAAGATGTAAGTGGGGGTTAAGTCTCCGTTTAGCTCTTTCTATTTTCAAGCAAGAGCTAAACGGAGACTTGACCACTTCATTTTTGCTATATTGATCATGGAACAAGGACTTTAACGCAAATATCAATTTTGGAATTATACCTGTGATAATCGCTAGAAATAGTGACAGTAATGCGCCAATGACAAGAATCGCCCAGTCTCTTCCTGATAAGGAGGAGATAAGATCATTGATGGGGCTGAATATATTCATTTGAAATCTAACTACGAATTCACCGGGCGCGGTAGCGTTCCGGTGAAATGAATGCTTATGTTATATTGTCATCAAAAGTCACCTATCATCTACATCAACACAAACAGTTTTCACTTTGCCCCCAGATGTAGTTACTTGGGCATACATACTGTAGTTCCGCTGTATGCGAAGATTTTCATTCGGTAATATATAAATATCTCCAATAGTGAACTTCTTGTCTTTAAACATATTCACATATTCTTTCTAAAGTACTTCATGAATCATTAAATCAAATTTACTAAGCATAATTTTAGAATGTCCCGGCTCGACTACAATAGGAAGCATAATTTTTATTTCAGGTGGAACTTCATTATTATGTGATGGCTGGAAGAGGTCATAATTCAGATATTTTAATTGTCGAGGATCCATACTTTTGGCAGGAGTAGCGTGAAGAAAGATTGAATCGATAGAAAAAGTCGCTCGCCCAGTATTTGCAATTTTCAATTCTAACCATATTGGAATATAAAATGAAGTTTCTTTTCTACCATGCTCGTCCTTATAATGTTTTTGTTTCAATTTTATAGGAATATCATTCCGAGAATATACATCCCAAAGAAACGATATTGCCTTTGATTCACTATATTCTATGAATGATAAGGTTAAAGCCAGCGATGCTATAACAATAGAAATAATTGCTATGACCTAAATTGAGCGATTCTTGGATGACACCTGAGATTTGGTTGTCGAACCCTTGTGCCGCCTATAGCAAAAGTAGACGACGCGGGAATCATTTCGCGAAAGT
>Ga0222626_1001515_pt1 | contig 9947 bp, 8 predicted proteins | sample AntAcemetageno91_FD_179862 | JGI IMG/M metagenome (GOLD analysis project Ga0222626, IMG submission 179862) | Saline water microbial communities from Ace Lake, Antarctica - #91 | ecosystem: Environmental > Aquatic > Non-marine Saline and Alkaline > Saline | place: Antarctica: Ace Lake | collected...
GGGGCCTCTTTCCAGTGACTTCAGAATCAGGCGGCGAAAAATTGGGGATTTTCGCGGCGGAGGGCTCACCTCCAGTCGCCCTACGGGCTCCTTCCGGTGACCCCTCCGGAAAAGCCTCCCGGGTACCCTTGTTACTCTGATTAATTGCCACTGTTTTCATAGTGATTCTCCTTACCCGCCCTACACTAATTTATCAAGGGATAAGTGTCTCACTTTCATTGACACAGAGGGGAAACCGAAATTTTTAATAAGAAAGAACTGGCGTTATGGTGATCCTAGGACAACAACTTTGGAATGGTTTGATAACGGGAATGGCCTATGTCTTATTTTCTATGGGCTTGACACTTATTTTCGGAACCTTAGGAGTTATAAATATGGCCCATGGTGAGCTCTATATGTTGGGAGCCATGGTCTGTTGGACCTTGATAACGTATCTCAATCTTTCTTTTTTTCCTAGCATGCTTTTATCCGTAGTCATCGTTGGCTTATTTGGCGTTGCTTTTAATAGAATTGCTGTAACGCCTCTTCGGGAGTCCCATCCACTAAGTATCATGCTGTCAACGATGGCGGTGAGTTTTACATTAATGTATGCCAGCATGATTGTGTGGAATGTCGATACAAGGACTATCGCAACGCCTTTTAAAGGTACCTATTATATATGGCAGGTTCCAATCACTCAAAAAAGCCTCGCTCTGTTCTTAATAGGCACTGTGGCTTTGGTTTTTGTATATTTGTTTCTGAATAAAAGCAATTTGGGAAAAGAGGTGCGAGCGACTGCTCAAGACAATGTGGGCGCACAGTTAATCGGCATTAACGTTAAATTTATTTTCGCTTTCACTATGGCTTTCGCGGCGGCATTAGCCGCGCTTGCGGGAACTATAATCGGACCGATTTGGGTTGCTTATCCCTCTATGGGACAAGATATGTTGCTGAAAGGATTTGCTGTTGTCATAATTGGTGGTATGGGCAATCTTGTTGGCTGTGTGGTAGTAGGACTTCTTTTAGGGATTGCGGAAGCTCTGTTTAGCCAGTACATATCTATGTATTATAACGAAGCCTTTGCTTTTGGTCTTGTTGTGCTAATGTGTTTAGTGAGACCCCAAGGGTTATTTAATCGTTCATAAAAAAACAGAAAGTTTTATTGTGAACCGAACGCTATGAAAAAATTACATTGGCAGGAAAGGGCTTATTTGTATAAATACTTGTCATTAGTTACTGTGGGAATTTTGGCGCCCATTATATTTGCCAACGCATATCAACGCCATCTGATGGTAATGACACTTATTTTTGCTATTTTGGCATTGAGTCTTGATGTGATTATAGGTCATATGGGCCAATTTTCATTTGGGCATCAGGCATTTTTCGGTTTTGGGGCTTACTCAACGGCTATACTAACAGTTGAACATGGAGTACCGCCGTGGGTTGGCTTCTTTACAGGCATCGTATTGTCCGCCCTGTTGGGTTTATTAGTTGGGATTGTTTCTTTAAGAAAAAGCAGAGGCCTGTATTTTGCGATAATTACTTTGGGATTTGGCAAGATCCTTTGGTTTTTAGCGACTAATTGGTTTTCAGTTACAGGGGGAATCACTGGGATACCTTTAATCCCAGTTTTGGAGTTGTGGATTCCGATGCTTGGAAGAATAACATTTGACTCGGAGTTTTCTTATTACTATCTTGCCTTAGGCTTTTTAATATCAGCCATTTGGATCATACGCTTGTGGAAGACTTCTCGGTTTGGTGATGCTGTCAGCGCAATTCGTGAGAATGAGGATCTTGCAAATTCAGTTGGTATAAGCCCTTTTAAGTACTATCTTGGAGCGTTTACCTTCTCATGTGGACTTGCAGGCTTCGCAGGGGTTGCATACGCGCATTATATGACACACGTAGCTCCGGTCAGCCTAAGTATGCATTATATGTTCTGGATGCTTGTAATGGTTATTGTAGGAGGGATGAGAACCTATTCTGGCCCTATCGTTGGTTCTTTCATTTTCGTTTTCATGCCAGAATTGCTATCATTTGCAAAAGAGCTAAGGATGGTTTTGTTTGGACTAATTATTCTCGCTTGTATAACCTATATGCGAAGAGGCATAATGCCGTCTCTTTTCTCATGGTATAGAAGGATATACTTGGGGACCAGGGGATCTAAGAAGAAGCTTGGAACCTTGCAAAGTTGAACAAGGCTGACATATGATTTTATTGGACGCAAGAGGCGTTTCACAAGACTTTGGCGGATTGAGGGCACTTGATGATGTGTCACTTCGAATCCAGGAGGGAGAAGTATTTGGCCTTATTGGCCCTAATGGTGCAGGCAAAACGACCTTTTTTAATATAGTTACTGGCTTTCTTCGGAGTTCCGACGGTTCGATATTTTATCGAGATAAAGAGATTACAGCTTTGGAGCCCTTTAGAATTGCTAAGCTGGGACTACTTAGAACGTTTCAAATAACTAGCGTATTTCCCGAGCTAACTGCCGAAGAAAATATAGTCATTGGATGCCATCTTAAAAGAAAATGTAATTTGTTGCACACTGTTCTGCGAACAAAAGGTTATCGTGCGAGGCAACAGGAGTTAAAATATAAGGCTAATCATGTGCTGAAGTTTATTGGAATGGAAAAAGAAAAGGATACGTTAGCCTGTAATTTAGCATTCGGAGACCAGCGAAGGCTCGAAATAGGAATTGCTTTGGCTGGAGAACCGGAGTTGCTGTTATTAGATGAGCCAGCTGCCGGTATGAACCCAGAAGAAAGCTTGAAATTGGTTAACTTTATTCAACAAATGAACAAAAGCGGTATAACGATACTGATTGTGGAACATAATATGAAAGTCGTTATGGAGGTATGCAATCGTATAGCAGTATTGAACCAAGGAAGGCAGATTGCCGAGGGAACTCCAGATTCGATAGCTGAAAGCAATGAGGTCATCTCAGTGTATTTAGGGGGCAACCACAAATATGCTTAGTATCAGCAAAATTGATGTTTACTACGGTAATGTGCAGGTGCTGTGGGATATTTCAGCGGAAGTTAATAAATGTGAAATAGTTGCCCTTATAGGTGCAAACGGGGCTGGGAAAACTACACTGATGATGACCATTTCCGGACTGCTAAAACCGAGATCTGGCTCAATAGAATTTAACGGGGTAAGGATTGATGGTGCTAAATCTCATGATATTGTCAGATTGGGGGTGGTCCAGGTTCCGCAGGGCGCCCATGTTTTTCCAGAGATGACAGTTAAGGAGAATCTCGAACTCGCGACATATCGTATGAGAAATAAGAATAGAAATTCTGTAGGGCTGGAAAAGGCGTATGAACACTTTAGTATGCTGGGAAAAAGAAAAAATCAGAAGGCTGGTTTGTTGAGCGGAGGTGAGCAGCAAATGCTGGCTTTTGCCCGAGGGGTAATGTTAAACCCAATACTTTTCCTGTTAGATGAACCGTCTTCAGGGCTGGCTCCAATTGTAGTAAAAGAACTTGGAAATAAAATTGAAACATTGTCTACGGAGGAAGAGTTAACAGTGTTAATTGTGGAACAGAATGCTGATTTGGCACTGGGGATTTCTGATCGCGGATACGTATTACAAAGTGGGCAGTTGGTTACAAGCGGGGATAGTGTTAAGCTAAAGGACAGTGTGTTGGTTAAGAAAGCCTTTTTGGGGTTATAGGATGTGCGCAGGGATGGCGTCAACAACGGTACGAAAAAGAATCATCTTGATGTCAATCACACTCGGATATAATATTTAAGCAGCTGGTAACGCAGAAAGTTTTGTAGTCGTGTAAAATGGTAGACACGGTCAAAGGCAGTATCCAAAATAGATTTGCAATTATTGATTAATATTTTGTTGTCCTGGGGGCTTATTTCCACATAAACAACTTAATGGTTTATTATTAGGACGGTTGAGTAACCTATGGCTGTTAGAGGAAATAACGTCTGTTGACTTTAAATATTTTATAAGGAGGTTTAGTTATGGGCGGATATACTGGGCAAATCGCAAGAATTGATCTTACTAAAAAGGAAGTTGGGTTTGAACCAACTATGAATTATACACAGCGATTCCTTGGAGGACGCGGCATCAACAGCTGGATATTGTTCAATGAAATGGATCCAGAGGTTGCGCCTCTGGATCCTGGAAATCTATTGGTCTTTGGGGCAGGACCGTTGGTTGGAACAAGTGTCCCGAGTTCTTGCTTTATTTCAATAGGGGCAAAAAATGTTTTTACGGGGGGTATCAACTTTTCGCACGCAGGGGGACACTTTGCCCCAGCTATGAAATGGGCCGGATTCGATCACTTGGTCATTTCTGGAAAAGCGGAAAAGCCTGTTTATTTATACTTACATGACGGCAAAGTTGAAATACTAGATGCATCACATCTGTGGGGAAAAACTGTTTTCGAATATCAAGAAATCATCGGCAATGAATTGAAAAAAGAAGGTCTGCAATTCGCTGGAATAGGACCTGCAGGAGAAAATCTTGTTAAAGGGTCAATTATCATAACGGACAAGACGCGAGCTGCAGGAGGTGGTGGACTGGGCGCTGTCATGGGCTCGAAGAATCTTAAAGTTGTTTTAGCTCGAGGTACTCCAAATATAGTCGCCGCTAAACCCAAAGAGTTCAAGGATGAAGTGAATCGGGTCCTGGGAAAAATTGACAGGTCTGAGTATGTAAAAAGCATGAAGGAAAAAGGTAGTTTAGGGTCGTATATGCTGACGATGAACGATCTCTGTGTTTTGCCAGTTAGAAATGTGCAAGATGACCATTGGGATCCTGCAAAGTTAGAAAGAATTGAATACCAAACCCAAGTAGAGGGAAAAACGACAGCGGTGAAAACAAATGAAAGGTTTGAATCCTGTTATAACTGCCCTATTCAGTGTGGGTTTAATGTTTACGAAGCTAAATCAGGTCCATACGCTGGCTTGAAGCTGAACGCTTATGAAGCAAATACGGCTTACACTTTTGGAACTAGATGTGATATTGACGACCCCGCTGCAATTCTCAAGATCTTTGAACAAATAAGCACCTTAGGCCTTGACAACGATACTATCGGTGTCGTTATTTCCTGGGCCCAAGATTGCTTCGATCGTGGTATTTTAACGCGTGATGATACAGATGGACTGGATTTGTCGTGGGGCAATTCTGAAGCTGTTGTTGAGCTCGTTCGGAAAATCGCCTATCGTGAGGGATTTGGCGATCTGTTGGCTCGAGGAGTTAAAGAGGCGTCTGAAGTAATTGGAAAGGGGTCAGATTACATAGCTATACATTGCAAAGGTCAAGATAATTTGGATGCATTGAGGGCATTGAAGGGATGGGCTTTTGGTAACGTGGTTTCCTTGAGGGGTGGAAGGCATTTGGATGGCGCACCCACAACTGAATTTGCGGATCTATCTCCCGAGTTGGGCGAGGAATTATACGGAGTTGCCACTGCTGGAGATCCAACAACGTATGAAGGCAAAGGGAAACTGGTTTCATGGACTTCAGCATTTAAGGCGGTGGTTGACTCGCTCGGAGTTTGTTATTATACGAGCCTATGGGGAAGCTTTGATCTTCTTGGTCCTGAAGACTATGCAAAACTTGTCTCTGCAGCAACAGGGCAAGATATTTCGGCTGATGCTCTGCTTGAAATGGGCAGGCGTATTTATAATGTTGAAAAAGCTTTTAATACGATTCATAGGGGATTTACACGTCAAGACGACATGCCTCCAAAAATATTTATGGAAGAACCAATCAAGAGCGGCAAATTTAAAGGAGAGAAACTAGAGGAAGCGAAGTGGAACAAGATGCTCGATGAATTCTATGAATGTAATGAATGGGATAAACAAACGAGCTGGCAGGCGCGTGAAATACTTGAAAAACTTGACTTGCACGAAGTGTTTGGCAGGCTTGTCGATTGTGGCAGAGTTCCCTAATGGCCTAAAGTCAATAAAGCAAAAATGATAGTGGTCGTTGAAGAATACTCTTATCATAAGTATTCTTTCAGGTTTTGCTCCATTGCTATTTAATAGGTTTAATTTGGCAGATGCAACCTATGTCCTTACCTTTATTTGTAAACATTAAGCAGAAATTCGACAATAGTTTTTTAACTGATCCGGCAGGAAGCATTCAAAGTGAATTGGATCGGGTCAATATATCTCAAATGATAAATCCAGGTGATCAGGTTGGGATTGCGGTTGGAAGCCGAGGGATTAACCAGCTTCCGTTGCTTTTGAAGGTTTTGGTTGAGAATGTGTTGGATATGGGGGCATCCCCTTTCTTTATTCCGGCTATGGGCAGTCACGGAAGTGCCAGGGCCAAAAAGCAATCTCAGATAGTCTCCGATATGGTTGGCAATGAACTTTCATCAATACCAATAAGAGCCACAATGGATGTGGAGGACGTTGGAAAAACCAGGTCAGGTTTTGATGTTTATTTCAGCTCCGATGCTTTGAAGGCTGAAAAGATTATTATAGCTAATAGGATAAAGCCTCATACAGATTTTAGGGGAAATTTTGGGAGCGGACTGCTGAAAATGCTATCGATAGGTTTGGGCAAACAGAAAGGTGCTGAGACTTGCCATGTCGTTGGTAAGAAATTGGGCTTGGGACGTGTTATTAGGGATGCTGCAGACAAAATTATTTCTTGTGCCCCGGTTGTCTTAGGCATAGGTATTGTAGAGAACGCATATAACAAAATTGTAAAAATTCAAGCCGTAACTCCTGGCAAATTTTGGGAAACAGAACAAATCATGTTTTCGCAAGCAATTGAATTAATGCCAAAACTTCCCTTTGATGATATTGACATCCTCATTATCGATGAAATAGGAAAAGAAATCAGCGGAAACGGGATGGACCCGAATATCACTGGAAGATGGGAAGGAATAAGTGCGAGCTTTCCTAGAATAGGGCAAATTTTTGTAAGAGACCTTAGTATACCTTCACGGGGGAATGCTATTGGAATCGGCTTGGCTGACGCGACGACTAAAAGAATGGTCAACAGGATTGATATGGAAGCAACAAAGGTCAACTGTCTTACAAGCTTGTCTCTAGAATCGGGGAAGATTCCGATAAGCTTCAAGAACGACCATGAAGCTTTGATGACTTTAGCGGAAATCATACCGGGTAATCCGGAAGAATTAAAAATGGTCTGGATAAAAAGCACGTCCTACCTTGAGAAATGTGTAGTATCAGATTCTTATATGGACAAGATCAAAAAAAGGCCGGATTTAGTATTAGTTGACGGACCATTCGACCTTCAGTTTGATGAAGAACTAAATTTGATCTCTTTTAGGGCTTAGTTCCCCACTGTAGGATTTGCCAAAATGCGGGTAAATCGGAGGAATAAACCACTGGTATGCCAGTGATATGAACAATGCCTACGCCGGTGTTTAGTGCCGACAAACAAGAAAAGTTTCTACAATGAGAGTGCCAATTTCTCAATGAAGGAGATTTATATTGGAATGATGCCATAGATTAGGACATTCTGTTTGGGATTGTAAGTACCACATTGCGTGGATACCGGAGTATAGACACAAAGAATTAGACGGGAACAAAGGGAATTGTTCTCAATACTATGGAACAGTGGGCGCGAATCAAAGGATAGACGTAATAGAACGCCATGCGATGTCGGGTCATATTCATTGTGTGCCTCGATACCGCCCAAGTATTCCGTGGCACACACCATCGGACTTCAGAAAGGGAAGAGTGTATCGGAGGCGATGAGTTTTGGAACAAAAAGCAGCCGGATGGGGGTCGGACAGTCTGGGCACGCGGCTACTGTGTTGGCACGGTAGATCTGGATGAAGAAGCGATAAGAGAATACGCTAAACATTAAGAAAAAAAGGATCTGCTCCATGAGGAGTCAGAAGTTTATGATAAACTGGAAGATTTTGTAGTTGTTGGCCTGAAACCCTCTTCGGGGGGGGCCTCATGAGGGTGGTATTCATCCTCGGTTCAACCGAATCTCACTTTTACCTTTCAAAAACTCCACTACATACGCAATGCTGAATTCGGGTGGAAAACTTAGAATATATGCACTTGATCAAACACTGCATGGCTTCCCATTACTTAGGCTACTTTGTGTCTACATTGTTATCTTCAATCATTTCACCAAATCGACTTCAAATTTCATCACGAAGCCTGTTACGTGGGTAGATACCCAAACAATGAAATATTTACATTCCCACAGAATATGTGCTAAATTTTCATGATGTAGCATACAAACTTTTTTCCTGTCCTACCCTTTCTGAGCCCTCGGGAAAAAGCTTTTATGGCGCTTGGCCTGCAAAGCCTATCATAGCTTTTTAGGAAAAGGAGTAAAGGCACCCCCTCATTTTGAACTAACTTTCAAAATGTTGTAAAATATGAAACCAATACACAAAGATTAAGAAATAACCATGGCTATCCCCTTGTTGTCCAAACGGAAGTTGGGGTAGACGTTGGAGAAGACTATCAGGCGCCAACGCAGTTCACGTTCAGGAATACTATGAACTCAGATTGTTCATGTTCAGCGTCTACCTTGTTGACGCATTCTCGCACCGGGAGCACTGCCTATACATGTACAAAGCGCGTTTTGGGTAGTATCGATATGGGCATTAAAATAACAGTAAATTGAAAAGAAGAAATTATTTAGTCTTTATATTTCCGCTTTAAATAATAAATCAACAGCATATGGGGGAAACTTATAACACTGATAGCAGGGTCGAGGGAAATTCATGAAAAATAAGTCGCCATACTACAGGGTAAAATCGGTCGAGAAGGCCCTTAAAATCTTAGAGGTCATTTCTGAAAAAGGAGAGGCCAGTCTGACAGAATTGAGTCAGGCACTAAAATTGACCAAGACGAACATTCATCGATTGGTTCTGACTCTGGCCGAAAATGGATTTGTCATTCGAAGCAGAGGTGGCTCTAAGTATATGCTCTCTCTAAGACTGTTTGCCTTAGCTGGTTCCGTGAATCAACGTTCCACTCTTGTTCACATTGCCTTGCCTAAATTGCAGAAGTTGTCGACACTGAGTAGTGAAACGATCAACTTGGGCGTCTTATATAATGATAAAGTCCTCTACTTGCATAAGATAGTCAGCAATGAGTATCTGCGATTAGATACTCCTATTGCGAATAGCGACCCTGCTTACGCTACCGCATTAGGCAAATGTCTGCTTTCGTCCTTAGACAGGGACGATCTCGACAGTTATATCCAAAGGAATATTCCTTTTAAGGCCCTGACAAGGAATACAATTAAGGATCCCCTCAAGCTGATCTGGAAATTAGAAGAGACAAGAAGAAATGAGTATGTACTTGATATTGGAGAGTGGTTGGAAGGAGTTAACTGTATTGCTTCTTTAATTAAGGATGAGGATGGAAAAGGTGTGGCTGCTATCAGTATCACCGGTCCATCTGTTCGTATGACAGAAGAAAAGATAAGAAAGCTGAAGGAGCCGCTCCTTAGAGCCGTTAAAGAAGTATCAAAAGATTTTAAAAGGCTTTCCGCAACACATTAGCCCGGTTGTCAACCATGACGGATAGAGATGTGATAGCAGGGTAGTAGCTGTTAGCAACTCCATAACACCTCAGATTTTTACCCCAAATTCCATCTTGAAAAGACGGCATAAAGCATACACCAACCATTTTGTGTCTCCTTGAGTTGAATCGGTTACGGTAGTTTATCGTACGAGAAAACGGGTTCCCATCTAAATGAAATCAACTATCTAAACGGGTTCTGATCAAGGCAGGCGCAAGTTTATCCTGTTCCCTCCTTACCTGGAGCAATATGACCGCACAAACCACCATCGCCCCTCCGGCAACCTGGAGAGGTTCAAGCGCCTCCCCTAAGAAGAAATAGGCAAGGAATCCGGCAGAGATCGGTTCCAGGGTTGCCGTAATGCTGGCACGGGTCGATCGGATGAAATTTACCCCGATAAAGAAGAGGGCGAAGGGGATCACGGTGCCCGGAACCGAAATGTAAAGCAGCCACCCCCACTGGC
>Ga0222626_1001517_pt1 | contig 9939 bp, 11 predicted proteins | sample AntAcemetageno91_FD_179862 | JGI IMG/M metagenome (GOLD analysis project Ga0222626, IMG submission 179862) | Saline water microbial communities from Ace Lake, Antarctica - #91 | ecosystem: Environmental > Aquatic > Non-marine Saline and Alkaline > Saline | place: Antarctica: Ace Lake | collected...
AGGGATGTGGCATACCAAAAAAAAGGACCCATCGATTATTCGATGAGTCCTTAGAATAGACGCAGTGGCGTCCCCAACCGGATTCGAACCGGTGTTGCCGGCGTGAAAGGCCAATGACACTTAAAAAAGATTTATTCCCTGTAGGATTTTTTAAAAATTTCTTGCTTTCAGGGAACGTTTTAGAATCTAAGTTTAACATAATATAGATAGTTTTCATCTGAATTACAGTCTATAAAGTCAATATATTTGCCAGTCATTTTAAGTTACATTCCATTCGGATCCCACCTAAATTCTTGACACATTCCAAGAATCCAGATAGAATCTGTCACCTAGGGTATAAATAGGGTAGAAATTTTTTGGAGGCTGTCATGCAAAAAACTGTCAAATTTACTGGAGTTTATTTCAACGTTTCAGAGAAAAGAAAGCATAAAGACAAGCCTGACAGATGCTTTTACATCACATTTAAAGACAAAAACAAGAAGAAGGTTTGGGAGAAGATTGGATGGGCATCAGAAGGGGTATCTGCTGATTTTGCCTCAAAAATGAGGTCTGAGAGGGTTTATGAGGTTAGGCATGGAAAGGAGATTCCTGCGGATCTTCGCAAGGAAGAGCCTTTGATTCTTGAGGATCTCTGGAAGGATTTTTATAAATATTCAAAGGCTAACAAGAAATCTCATGATATGGATTATTTCAGGTACAACAAACATATCAAGAAACTTTTTGGAAAGCGGTTGGCTCGTGAGATTACATCAGATGAGATTGAAGATTTCAAAACGAATCTTCTTAGTGAGGACGGAAGTAATCTTTCTGCACAATCAGTACAGCATGTTTTAGGTTTAATGAGGTCAATTTTTAACAAGGCAATTGATTCAGAGCGTTTTTCAGGGAAGAATCCAGTATCAGGTGTCAAATTTCCTTCCACGAAAAACACGAACAGGCTCAGGTATCTTACTCCTTTTGAAGTTGATGAGATGCTTCTCCCGATGCTTTGTGAGGCAAGCAAGACAATATATCAGATTGCCTACGTTTCGATTTACACTGGCATGAGGGCAGATGAAATCTTTTCTCTCAGATGGCAGAATATTGATATTGAGAATCGGACGATTCATGTTTTGGATACCAAGAACACTGAGGCTAGGACAGCTTATATAACTGATGGGCTTCTTGATACTTTCAAATCCAAGAAAAGAGGGAATCCTTTTGACTATGTTTTTCCACAGGAAATAACAATCAAAAAAGGGAAGAGGGTAGTTGGGAAAGATCCTTTCAAGAAGAAAGTGGGAATTGGAAACACATACAGAAGGGTTGTTAAAGAGATAGGGTTAAATGATGATGTTGTTGATTCTCGGTACAAGGTTTGTTTTCACACTCTACGCCATACCTTTGGGAGTTGGCTTGCGATTCGTGGAGAGTCCTTACAGACGATTGGGGAGTTGATGGGGCACAAGCGGATTTCACAGACAATGCGTTATGCTCACCTTTGTCCTGATAAGAAGAAGTTAGCTGTTGCAGGGCTTCATGATAGGGATTGATTTAAGAAGATTATTGTTTTTTGTTATATATTCTGACTCTGCTTTGTTCCACCCACTTTTCCACATTTTTCCTCAGATATCTCACCTTATTACCTAGTTTGAAGTATTCTGGTCCTTTCCCTTGACTCCTCCAATTTGCCTGAGTTTTTGGTGAGATTTGATATTTTTTTGCAACATCATTGGGGGTAAGGTAATCATCTGGTTTTGGGTCAGGGAATTTTTCTGGTTCTGGCTCTAGAGGGGTGGTAGGTTCGGGGGTTGGAGTTGGTTTGGTAGTGGGTTCGAGCATTTGTTCTGAAACTATAATATTTTGTCCTTCGATGGTTAGTTTTTCTTCCCTAGTTCCTTTTGGTTCTATTTGTCCATCAGATTTATACCGATCTTTTGGGGTATCAAACACTTTTTTAACAAATTCCAACCTTTTCATTACTGATTCCATGGCACGAGGATCATTAAAGAAATATTCAGTAATGAATTTTATAATAGTGTTATCTGGCAGTTCGTTTGAATATATCCAAGAGTCCTTTTTATTTTCAATCATCACAAGAAATCTTACACCTGAATCAGTAAGGACTTCTGAGACATCGATTTTTGAATTAAGGTTGCCGAAGAAATTTATAAAATCCCTCATTTCTTCTTTAGAGGGCATTTCTATCTTTTTAATTTTATCTATCTTTTCAATATCTTCGCTATTTTCCATCATTTCCTACCCATATATCTCATGATACGTTTGATTGCCCATCCAATGAATATAGCGATAAGAATCAGTTGGATGAATGAAGAGAAGCCTCTTTCGTTTTTCAAGAAGTCAGGTGCATATCTGAATAAGCGTCGGATATGTCCAAAGAAATCGCCTGCTGCACCTCCAACTCCTGAAAGAAGAGCAGATAGACCATAGAAGACCACCAAAACAAGAGCAATTCCTAAAATTATAACTACTACAAGTTTTACGAAATAAAAGAATTTCTCATGAGGTCTCATGATTGGGTCATCAGGCATATTTTTCCCTCTCAAGATTTATGGGTTTTTAGGTTGCGTATATTAGGCAAAATTTGGTATTCCGGTCAATAGTTTTCTAATAATATATCATTATTTCTGTTTATTTCTGTTATTTTTGGGTTTTCTGTTTATGGGAGAGTTTCATGGTCAAGAAAAATAGTCCTTTTGACAGCAGTAAATTTGGAGCTGACAAGCCGAATGTAAACATTGATGTTGGCGAGACTCAGGTGATTTTGCCTGAGAGTGAAGAATCTGTTGGTTCTTTTCAAGCTACCAAGACAATAAGAAAGGAAGATGAAAAGACAGGGGCAATGAAGAAAGAAGTCCAGAATATTGATAGATTTGACGCAGTTGGTCGAAAGGTTAGAAATGATGACATTGTTGCTAAGTGTTGGAGTGATAGCAAGCCGATTCCATCAGACAGGCATGGGAAATGTTGTGATCCTTATGGGCATCATGAAAAAGAAAGGCAAGTCTTTTTAGGGTATGATGGCATGGTGACTGAATTAGGAAATGTATTATGTAATGAATGTTTAGATTATCAAGGTAGAAGAATGAATCTTGCCAAATGGATTGGTCTTGGTGGGCTTTTATGGAAACCAGAGGATTATTAGGAGTCACACATCTATGGACAAAATTTATAGTGACGGATTTGATGACGAGATTTCTAAATGGCAAAAGGTTGTTGACACTCTTTACGAAGGTGGGATGACTGATGATCCTGAAGTGTTAATGGCTTGCACCTGGTTTGTTGAAACGAACGGTGATACTGAGCTTCTTGAAAAGCTTTTAGAGGAGAATCCTGACATTCTTGCCAAGGCTCGACGTAACATGATGGTTGATGCCAAGGCAAAGCAAAAGAATCCTTTTCATCCTTTACCATCTGGAGATGAGCTTAAGAAAATTGAAGGGGAAATTATTCTCGGAGATGTCAATTCGATAGGTAACACTGTTGGATTCAATCCTGTTCATTTTACTCGTGGGCTTTTTGTTTGCGGTGAACCTGGTTCAGGAAAATCTTATCCGATTCTTCGGATGCTTGATCAGATTCTTTCTATTCCGATTGAGGAGAGAGGTTACAATGTATTAGTTTTTCAGGCAGCTAAACGTGATGCGGATTTTATGATTCGCAAACATGAAAAATTCAGAGTAATTGAATGGAAAGATTTCAGATATGCTCCTCTTGAGGTTGAGTCGTGGGATAACATAGAATCTAAAATTGATTCTTTTTGTGACGTATATTCGGCTGTAAACTGGCTGATGTTACATGGTCAGCCTTTACTCAAAAGTGATATTGAGATTTGTTTTCAAAAGTATGGACAAAACAATATAACATTCAAAGAGTTACATAGGGAAATTGATAATGCAGCAAAGTCAATAGGTCTTCAAGGGACAAATCAGCGCAATACTCTCGATAATCTAAAGTTTTCATTATTTAGTTTTATGAATACTAAAGAAATTTTGAATCAGAAGAGAGGGTTTAATGTTTCTGATTTTTTCACCAAAGAAGATATAGCTCTGAATTTCAAAGGGCAGTCTAGCAGCTATATAGTTGCAACTGTTTTAGGTAATATTTTGAAAGACACTCAGAGATATTATGAAACTGATCCTGTATCTGGGAAACTTAGGACTTTGATTATTGTTGACGAATGTCGTCGTGTTTTTCCTCCCAACAAAGGTCATTCTGAATCAGGGCATAATCCTAATTCACCAATGATTAATTTTGTTACGAGTCGCCGTTCAACTGGTATTGGACTAATTGCTATCACTCAGGAGCCTGAATCTTCACCTAAATGGTTGAAAGACAATTCTGCATATGTTTTAGCAATGCCTATAAGTGGCGAATCTCGTAAAGATGTTAAGAATCTTCTGAATCTCGATAATGATCAAGCAGATTACATAGATAATTTGCCAACATTTGGTGCAGGGATTATGAGGTACAGAGGGTTTGATAGGCGATTCATTGTTGACATACCTGATGATCTTGATGACAAACCGATTCATCCAGGGCTTGTTCAGGAGATGATGCAGGAATACATTGATGAGTTGCATTTGAAATTTTCTGAGGTTCCAAGAGAGGAAATCAAGGTTGATAAGGAGAAGGAAAAAGAAAAGGAACCTGATGTTTTTAATGCAAATCGAGAGAAGAGGAAATATATCAACAAGCTGAACAGCATATTTGCGATTGAAAATTTAGTTAAGAATCCTTTTATACATTACACTGATCTGAGAGATAAGGCCCTTAAGATAACTCCTGCGAAGATGCGTGACTGCATCAAACTTTTGCTTCTTGAGGGATTAGCCAGAGAGATAGAATGTATTGGTATTCGAGGGAGGAAAGCTAGATTCATAGCATTAACTGACAAGGTTCCTAATCGTGCTGTTGGAGCTGCACATTTCAGACACATGTTATATCAGAATCATATAGTTGAATGGCTCAAGGCTAATGGTATGGAGGGGCATGTTGAATATTCTCGTCTTGGGTGCCGAGGCAATATTGATGTATATGCTTCGATTGCAGGCGAGAAGGGTAAGAGGGATATAGCTTATGAAGTCACGTTGACGCTGAATAAAAATGAAGTCTTAGGTAATATCACCAAATGTTTAGACCCTAATAATTTTAACGTTGATGAGCTTTGCATTGTTTGTGAGGATGAAAAGGATTCTGACAAAGTTTTAGAGATGGTTTCTGAGTCTGATATTTTAGGATCTGAATATGAGAAAATCACTTACATGAAGATTAAGGATTTTGCTTTGGTTTGATGCTTTTTTGAGGTTCTAATAATTCCAATAAGGAGTTGTTATGAAAGATGAATATAACGAACATGACGAAGAGTTGGAAGAAGAGTTAGAAGAAAAGTTTGAAAGCTTTGAGAAGGATTTTGATGGAATGAAGAGGGCTGTTAATGAACCTCTTAATCGTTCACAGAGACAGGCATTCAACAGGGAAGTAGGAAGTCCAGAAGGTTTAGAAGAAGAAAGATTTGTAACATCTGATGAAGTTGAAAAGATGGTCATTATTGATAATGAGCAAGATAATAATCAGGAATTTCAAGAAAACATAATTTCGGAAGAAACAGAAGATGATATATCTTTTGAGAAATTGAATTCTGATGGTTCTTATGAAGAGATAACCGATAATGAATTAGGCAGTGAATATTTTGAAAATTATGATCAACCTGAAATGGTAAGGGAATGGGAAGCCAGTTCTCCTTCAGAACTTGAAGGCATTCTAACTCCTGATGCTATAGAAGAGCTGAAAGGTTCAATGGAAGTTATTGGAGGTTTGCACGCTATAGGTGAGGTACTGGAAGAATCTATTCCAGAAGAATTAATTGATGATTCAGAGATTGATATTGAGTTAGATAAGGGTTCAGGCAATATTATTTGATTTATTGTTTTTCTATGAGCTTGAGCCTTTTGGCGAAACTCATATCGTGTTCAAATAACGAAATATTTGAGTTTAAACTAAAATTAACATATTGAAATAATTAAGGTTATGTGTTGTTTTTTGCTTGACAAATGTATTTTTTTCCCCTAGCGTAAGATTGAAGTCTCAAGTCCGAAGAGGAGGTTTTAGTCATGCGTATCAGAATCAGAAATAAATTTGAGATTCTCGTCATTGTTTTTCTTGTTGTTGGGCTTTTATCTGTCGCTTGTTATGCAGGGATAAGGGTCAAACCCCATGGTCAGGCTGTTCTCAATCCAGAATTGAGTTACATTGTATCTGAGACTGTTGTTGAGGATGGTCGGTTAGTTTCTGACAAAATCGTAGAAAGAAAATTAATAGATGTTAAGGAAGTTGAGAAAGTTACTCCTTCGCCTTCAAAATTTAGCAAGGTTCTTCATAAGTGGGGTGTGGGGCTTTTGGATATGTTTGTTTGCAATATGTATGTTGATTAATTTTTTTTGATTTATTGTTTTATTTTTACATCCAGCTAGTTAAGGCATTTGTTCTCGGATGGTAATCAATCATTCTTTTTGGCTAATGAGTGTTTCCTCATAGTCCTCTTGGGTATTCCAGTCAATCAGATTATCGGCAGGACAGACCAACCAAGGCACATAGATAGACAGTTGATACCCTGATTTCAAAATGCTGTGCAAGTTGTTTTTGTATTCCATCTCTATCGGCAGAGTTCCACATCTTAGTAACTCCATACCTTTTTCAGTGTATGGAGTAAAGAGGTGGTGCATAGGTTTTGCGATTTTAGATCACCTTTATTTTGGATTGTTCAGCTTGAATTTGTTCTTCAAAGTTTTTGAGATATTTCTTATCGTTCTTAAGACAAGTTGGTCCGTTTGGTTTATTCTCTATTCTGCTCTTTAGACTTCTGATTTCATTTTCAAGGTATTTGATTTTGAATTTATTTGGTTTTCGGGGATCGTAAGGTTCCCAATGTTCGATGACTGACCAGACTTGATTGTCAATTGTATTCCTGTCTGAAAAATATCCATGAGAATCTGCTACATCAATAAGTTTTTCAACACATCCTGTATAGATATTTACATACAAGGAATTTTCATCAGTAGGCCAGTCAAGCTGTTCAAGGAGTCGTCTGCCTCTTCTTCTGCATTCATCGAGATAATAGAAACGCCAGGTCTCTCCATCTCCCCATTCAGGAAGAGGGTGTCCTGTTTTCCTGAGTGCATCTTTTAGCATTTTTGCTGAGAATCTACCTAAGAGGTTTATGACTTTTTCATCTTCGCTTTTTAGAGCTTTTTCTTTTTCAATTTTTTCAGGTTCAAAGTCAAAGAGGGTTGAGTTTTGCATATGGATCACATCTATTTTTTTGAAAAGCATACTTGCTCTCACTATTAGAGCAAGTTGCTAGCACTGACTCTTATATTTAATGAATTGTTTCAGATAGTATGGAAATTTTGCTCTGTGATAGAAAGGTTTAGGGATTCTTTCTTCTCTGATTGCTTGTAATGCCCATTCAGTGACTTCCTTTTCATCGTCTTCATAGACATATCGTCTTAATCTTTGTTTAGGTCTAGTTTTGGCCATATTAATTTCTCCGATAATCCTCTATTATTTGAGAGCAAGTTTGAGTTTTCTTACGATTTCTTCCTTGTTCTTTTGACATAGTTCTTTTTCTATCGTTCACCATTTTATCGCCTCTAAGATAGGCAACCATATTGTGTCCTGTAGAGTTCACAATATTTCTTTGGTTTATTCCGGGTTGGGCATGGGGATCACCTCTGGTTTATTTTTTTGGTTGGGTTAGGTTAGGTGAGGGGGTGTCGGGGGAGAGGGAAGGGGATTAGTTGATAATTTTATATTCTTGATATAAATCCTCTTCTTACTTCTGATATATCTCCTGATCTCTTTAATTTGTTTATTGATTCATCAAACTTTTCTTCAACAATATTTTTATTAGCAGCTTCATTTTGAATTTTTTCAATAGGAATATGTTTTCCAAACTCTTCTTCAAGATTTGAGATTATTGTTCTGATTGTTGAAAATCTATTTCTTTCGCTAGTGGATGTTCCTGAACCTATCCTATCAATGTCTATTTTCCCGGTTTCTTCATCGAATGCAATCTTTCTAAGGCAGTCATCAAGCATTGTTATTGAGTTTTTCATATCAGATCTTTCAACATAATCAGATAATCTTATTTTTGCATATGCTTCTGCCATTCGGATAATTGCTTGAAGTTGTCTTGGAGATATAGGGATAGGTGAACTTGAACCATTTGATTGTTTTGATGAGTTTCTTATTTTTTTGAAATATTTTACACCTTCTCTTTTTGCTTCTTCAGTGAGCAATGGTTTTGTCTGTTTTGTATATGCGATATATTTTCTGAGCAAATCTGTATTTATTAGGTCTTGATTGTTGGAGGCTTTTTCCCCTTCATTTTTGGATTTTGTTCCATTGGCTTTTATATGGACATCAAACATGAAATCTCCTAATTTTTCATCCTTTTTTTCATCAGGGATATCCATTATTGGGAAGATTAGGTCAAACCTGTTTATCAGCGTGGAAGGTAGCTGTATTTGTTTAGCAATTGGTTCACCATTAGGCTCGAATCTACCGAATTTTGGGTTAGCTGCTGCAAGGACTGTTGTTTCGCATCGAAGAGTGGCTTGGATATTTGCTTTTGATATTGTTACAGTTTGACCTTCAAGTGCTTCATGCATTGAGCTTGTATCTTCTTTTGACATCTTATCGAGTTCGTCAAGGCAGATAAGGCCTTTATTTGCAAGGACAATGGCTCCAGCTTCGAGAGCCCATCCACCCATGAATTCATCTTTGACAACAGATGCAGTTAGCCCAGGGCCTGATGCTCCTTTTCCGCTAATGAATCTTGATTTTGGAGCAATAGTATTAATTCGTTTTAGAAGTTCAGTCTTACCAGCTCCAGGATCACCTATAAGAAGGATATGTGTATCAGCTCTTAATTTTCTACTATCTTCAGTTTCCTTTTTTACGCCACCTGCCAATTGGACGAGGAGGGCTTCTTTTATTTGTTCATGTCCATGAATTGAAGGGACTAGGGATTTGACGAGCTTTTGAATTATTTTTGGATCTTTGGCGAGTTCCTTAATAGTTTCTTTTTCTTCTTCGCTGATTTTGAGTTCTCCAAAATCCTCATTGATAGGTTCAAAATAATTACAATCAAGCATCCAATCAAAAGTTGTACTTTGCCCACCACCTTTTAGAATAATTGGAATTTCTTTAAGGAATCCATTGACTCTAATTTTTGTCCCTGGACAAGCTTTTCTTTCTGATAAGGGAGTAATCAAATCATTCTTTAAAAATATTTTGAGTTTTTTTGGCTGTTCACCACCATCAAGGGTTTCAATATCTTCTTCAAGGGTTATGTGTTGAGCATCTATAAGTTCTTTTGAAAGCATTTTGAATTTTCCTTTTCTACCACAACCGCACCTTGATGGCTCTTTAAACTTTTGATCCAATTGTAATACTGGAATGATATTTCCACATGATGGACATTCAAACCTGCTAGTTATCACTTGAGGTCTTATATCGCTTTTTTGTCGAATTGTTCCTTCGATACAAAGAAATTTGTTTAAGTGTTTACTTCTTAAATCTCTAATTCTTTTCTTCTGATTTTTTGGGAGGTTTTTTATTCTAACAATAACTTCTTTGTTGCCAAGGTCAAGATCAAATTGGGAAATTGAGATTCCTGCTGCTTTAAGGACTTCTTCTGTATCTTCTAGTAAATCCTCGGCTAAATCTACATTTAGTTTAGCGATTTCATTGAAGCCAAATACGAAATGTCTATCTCCTTTTCTGACTGCCTCTATAAGAGTATGGTAATAGGAGTCTTCTATTATTTTTCTGAATTCGCTTATTTGTTCTTGGGTTTCCATTGTATAATTTCTTTCTGAGATGATTTAGCATAGCAGTCTTTATGTAACAGGACACCTTCATACACTTCATTGT
>Ga0222626_1001520_pt1 | contig 9917 bp, 10 predicted proteins | sample AntAcemetageno91_FD_179862 | JGI IMG/M metagenome (GOLD analysis project Ga0222626, IMG submission 179862) | Saline water microbial communities from Ace Lake, Antarctica - #91 | ecosystem: Environmental > Aquatic > Non-marine Saline and Alkaline > Saline | place: Antarctica: Ace Lake | collected...
TCTATATTTAACTTTAAAGGGTGTTTTGACAAAAGATTTTTAAAGATATAGACATATAAATGATAAAATGGCCAGCAAAGAAGATTTTAATAAAATAGTGTACAGCTATACCACAGATTCAAATACAATCGAAGAAGAAAATAGACTACTTAAACAAACAGTAGAACATATGAAAAAAGAATTAGAAAAATATAAAGAAAATCCTTTAATGGTATGTGAAATAAGCGAATTAAAGGATAAACAAGCAATTATAAAAATTCCAAACGGAAATCAATTCATGGTTAATGTTTCAAAAGATTCTGGAAAACTTGCTTCTGGTGATACTGTACTAGTAGAACAAAAAAACTTGACAGTTATTGAAAAAATATCATCACAAAAAAGATTTAATGTCGAGCAATTTGTTATTATGGAAAAACCAAAAATGGCATGGAAAGAAGTTGGCGGTCTTGATAAAGAAATTATAGAAGTTCAAGAAGTCATTGAATTACCATTAAAACATCCAGAATTATTCAAAAAAGTAGGAATACAACCACCAAAAGGAATACTTCTTTATGGACCTCCTGGAACTGGAAAAACTATTTTAGCAAAAGCTGTTGCGGCTTCTACTAATTCAACATTCATTGAATTTGTGGGAGGAGAACTAGTACAAAAGTTTATTGGAGAAGGTGCTAAATTAGTAAAAGAAGTCTTTGAATTAGCTAGACAAAAAGCGCCTGCTGTTATCTTTATTGATGAATTAGATGCTCTTGCTGGAACTAGAATGGAAATTGGTACAAGTGGAGAAAGAGAAGTACAAAGAACATTCATGCAATTATTAGGAGAAATTGACGGGTTTAAACCGCTTGGAAATATTAAGATTATAGGAGCTACAAATAGAAAAGATATTCTTGATCCTGCTATACTTAGACCAGGAAGACTCGATAGATTAATACATATCGGACTGCCTAATAAAGATGGTATTAAACAAATATTTGCAATACATAGTAAACATATGAGAATTGATACAAAAATAAATATTGATCCTTTACTTAAAAAAATGGAAGGAATGAGTGGAGCAGAGATTAAAGCTGTCTGTACAGAATCTGGATATTTTTCAATTAGAAGAAATAAATTGGAGAAAATATCTACAAAAATAGATGAAACACAAAAGAAAATTAAAAAATATGAACAATTACCTGACTATAAAAAAGTTCTTGAAATAATTAAAGGTAATGCGAAATCTAAACTTTCAAAACAACAGAAAGAACTACAAGAGGAATTTTCAATTTTAAATAAGGAACACCTCTTACTTCAAAAAGAATTTGATGAAAATACTATGATAACCAATAGAGATATAATCCAGGCAATTGAGAAAGTAAAAAGCAAAGAAAAAACAGAAGGTAAAGATCATTTGCGAATGTTTGGTTAGACAATTAATTTTATCAAGAGGTGTAAAAATGGATTATAAAAGAATTGCAGCATGGCTTGGCTTATTCATTATGATTGGAACACATCTTTTTGTTCTTATGGGAAATTTTGCAGTAGAATTAATTCCTGGACATTCATGGTTAAATATTGTTGGTGGTTTCTTAATTCTGTGGGGCTGCTGGGATAAATTAAAAATTTAATTTTTATTTTTTTACTTTAAAATATTTCTTAGGAATTCTTGTATACATTATGCCTAATACTGAGAAAACTACAATAAAAAATAATCCAAAATGTACAAAACTGAAGATATTGTAAATATCATAGATATATCCGAAAATTGGCATAAATACTGCTCTTATTAAACTTGAAAGTAAACTCATAATAGATAGTACTGTCGCTCTTTTATTTTCAAAGGTAAATTTTAAAATGCTTTCAGGCAAAATTGTTTTACATATTGCTCTATTGAATTGATGAAAAAATATTAATCCCAAGCCAATTAAACTAGTAATAAATGGCATGAGCATCAAAGGGATTATTAAAAATAAAGGCATTACAAATAATAATTTTTCTTCTCCGAAATAAGAATGTATTTTATGACCATATTTAGAAATTGTTGCCGAAAAGAAATTATAAAAAGTAAAAGCAACTCCGAAAAAGACTAGACTTAAGCCAACATATTGAAAATAAGGTTGGTAATATACCCAAAAGAGTCCATTAAAGCTTGATAGAGCTGCAAGATAAATTATATACCATCTGACTAGCTTGTGTTTTTTTACAAACGTATAAGTTTCTTTTAGTATAGTTAGATAATTACTCTTTATTACTTTCTTATAATGTTTAGGTTCCTTCATAAATAAAGTTGCAATGAAACTGATAAAAAAAGCAATTGATGAAATTAAGAAAGTTACTCTTAAGGAATATACTGCAATAAAACCACTCATTAAAGTTGCAAAACCTGCACCAACAGTGATTCCAAATTTAGCATTACCATTAATTTTCTTAAATAAATTTTTCTTATTAAATCCTTCAAGAGTATTGTATAAAAATGCTGTATCTGCTCCCGACAATAAAGATCTTGCTAGTGCCCAAATAAGTTCAGCGACTAAAAACTGATAAAAATTATATGAAAAGAAATAATATAAAGAAGCCATAGAAAGAAATAATGCACCTAATGATAAACTTAATTTATCTCCAAATCTATCTGCAAATGTTCCTGTAGGAATTTCCAGTAAAGCAGAGACAAAAGAATATATGGCGCCTAAAACCATTATATCAAACATAGATAATCCTGCGCCCTGCCAAAATAATACTGCGATAGGTGCAAAGACTGCAAACTGAATAAAAAAGCTGAAAAGATAATATTTAGGTATATTTTTCTTTAGTTCTTCCATCAAGCAATATAGGTGTTAATAATATATAAAATAATCTATAAGAAAGGTGCGCGCTCATCAGTTACTCACGTTCTTCACAGCTTGCGCTCAGTGGGTGTTCACTAAATCACAGCACGCAATCAATTAAGAATTACTGTGTTTATAAGATTAACCCATTTTTGAGAAGTATAAAAATTAAATTAATTTTATATCGATACATGTTCTAAATACACCCGGAGAAAAACTGCCACACTTAACAAGACGTTGAATTTTGTATTTTCTTTTTCCAAATATTTTTTTAATGTTAGCTTTTGCTGGAGGTAATGTGCTATTGCATAAAAAAAGATACAAATGAATTATTGTTCCTTTTTTTGCGACTTTTAAAGCGTCCACTAAAAATTCATCTGCAGTCTTTGGCAGAGGCATAAGAATTCTATCAAATTTTTTCTTTAATTTAGGAATTATTGTTCTTACATCCCCATTAATTACTTCTACGTTTTTTAATTTATTTAACTTAACATTTTGAGATGCATATTTATGACCAACGGGATTTAGTTCTATACCCACAATAGATTTTGCTTGGGTATTTTTTCCTAATACAATAGGTAAAGGACCACATCCTGAAAACATAACAAGGATGTCTTCATTCTTTTTAACTAAATTAATAATCCTTTTTCTTTCGTGACTGGTTCTTACTGAGAAATATACTTTTTCTACGTCTAATTTTAATCTAATATTATTTTCTTTATGTATTGTTTCTTTTGTTTTCTTTCCTGCTAGATATTTAAGTTTTTGAGTTCTAAACTTCCCACCATGAATTGTTGCTTTCATTAATACAGTTGTTATATTTTCATTTGTATCTAATAATGCCTTAGCAACCTGTTTTTCTCTTTTATTTAATTCTTCAGGGATTTCTAATATTGCTATAGTTCCAACAACATCATAACTTTTTGGTAACATATCAAAGTCTTCTTTTGAAAGAACTTCTAGTAAAGCTTCCTTGTAGGTTTTTGGTTTGTATATTAATTTTAATTTCTTTTCTTTTATTTCTAATTTTGGAAATTGTTTCTTAACTTCGATAATATTTTCAATTGGGATATAAATATATTCTTTGTCTTTAGCAACTTGATATTTATAATTAAATAAATCATGGTTTCTCAAATATTGTATTATAGACTGTCCTTTTTTTAGAGAAACTTTTAAAGTTTTCATACTAACACCAGATAAACGCCAAATACCATTATTAAAGAACTTAATCCTCTAACAAGTAAATGTTTTTCATGAAAGAATTCTCCACCCAATATTGTTGTGAATATTGTACTAACTCTTTTTATTGTTATAACTAAAGTAACTAGTCCAAGAGACATGGCTTTTAAGAATGAAAATCCCGCTAATAAACTTAAAACAGAGACAAGTAAAATCAAATAACCATCATCCTTTAATCCTTTTTTTACTTGATTTATGCCATCATATTTGAATATTGAAATTAACATCATATTAAAGAAAATAAATATCCAAAAATAAAACATGAAAGGTAATACAGATATTTTATACGAAACTACATATTTATCAACTACTGCTTCTATTGCAAATAAAAACATTGCAAGAAAAATATAATGAATATATTTTGATTCCCAAATTGATTTTATTGGTTTTGCTAAATTTTTCCAACTACCATCTGCTTCCATAAGATAGGCACCAAGAATTATAACAAATATTCCTGATAATTGAGTGTAAGATATTGTTTCTTTCAAAAAAACAAATCCAAGAATTAAAACAAAAACTGGATTAAAATTAAATAATGGTACAGCGACAGAAATATCCATATGTTTAACTGCTTTAACTCTATAATATATTCCTATAGTTGCAAATAATGATGCAGCATAAATCATTGCAAAAGTAACAAAATCAATTTGAATATTAATAAACGGTAAAAAGAAAAAAACTAATACTGCATTAAGAAAAGTTCTAGTACACGCATATTCAATACTATGTTCTTTACATAATATTTTTTTTTCTAGAACTAATACAAGAGACCACATAAAAGAACCCAAAAGAGCATATACATACCATTCCATCTTAAAACCACTTATTTAGACTATGTTGTTCCTTCTGCTTTTTATTCTTTTGTAATTTCTCTAAAGTAGAGTTTATTCTTTCTTCAGAGAAATCATGCTTTCTTAAAATTTCATGAACTTTTTCTGGATCAATATCTTTCCAGGTTAAATCGTAATCATCAGTAACTGGTATTCTCTTAAGAGTGTAATATACTTCAGTCCAAGGATAATCAAAATATTTATCCCATTCCAAATCTTTGAATAAAGTATCAAAATCTTTACCATATTTTTTTACATTCTTTAATGCGTTTTTAGGACCTATGCCTTTTATTCCGCCGATATTAAAATCAGTACCTATCTGCATAGCTAATACAATTAATTGTTCCCTGTCTATACCCATTTGATTTAGAGCGCTACTCAATTCAATTAGTTCTGGAGCAACTTTCATATAACTTAATTTTCCTGCTATTTTTCTTCTTCCAGAAATTGTTAGATTTTTAATAACTCTTGTAGCACCAAATACGAAACTATCTGCATCCTGAGTTCCAACAGCATAAGCTTCGCCTTTTTGTATTATATAAGCTGCCTGAGCCTCTGCTTCGCTTGCTGCTTGTACTATTGGTAATCCTAACGCAGAAATAAGTTCTTTTGCTTCACTCACCATTTCGCTTGTTAATCTAGAAGTTCTTGAAGCATATTTAGCCATGTTATCAATATCTTTTGAAGCAAGTGCTTCATTATATTTTATCTCAGCTGTTTTTTTTAATGCTGCTCTACGCTCTCTTTCTTTTTTCTTTAATTCAGGAGCTTTTCCATCAAAAACAAATCCGACTTTAATATTTGAAGTCATGAGTTTAGTTGTTCTGCTAAAGAGTCCCACTAAATGGCTTGTTATATTTCCATGACTATCTTTTAATGGAGTTCCATCTCTTTGTCTAATTGTTGATAAAAATTGATACATAACAAGAGATGCATCAAGTAGAATTTTCTTTCCAGCCAATTGTTTTAACTCAATCTGCTTTACAGGTAATAAATCAAATATCTTAACTCCCATTTTCTAACTGCTTAAATACAAGTGTATTTTTAAATTCTTTGTTTAGCATCTTATCTGCTTTCTTAGTTAGTTCACCAGGAGATAAAAATAGCGTAGGAAGTTTTTTTATTTGTCCTACAACAAAAGCTGTTGCTAGGTCTCCCTCATTTAATTTTTTCTTATCTTTTGCTCTACAATAATATTCTGTTCTGCCAATTACAGAAGGAACAATTATACTGAATTCTGCCTCTGATTCTTTTTTTATTAAATTATAATTTAGAATTTCAATGTTTTTGTCTTTGAAATAAACATTTACCATTTTAACAAAAACATCTTCTTCTTCTTCAATGTTTTTAGATTCTAATTGAGTTTGTTCTTCGTCATCCATAATAACATTAGCTTCCAATCTTTCGCATTTTTCTTTTAATTCATCTATTCTTGATTGTTGTCTTTCAATTATCTTATTATCTGGAAGGTCTGATTCAAAATCATTTATTCTATTTTGTAATTCTTCAATAGTTTTATCTTTTTCATCTTCTTTATTAGAATTTAAAATATATTCTTGTAATTTTATATCGTGCTTCTTTTTTAAATTTTCAAGTTCTATTGAGTGTTTAGATTCAAGCTGTTTTAATTTTTCGTCTGTTTTTGAAGTATCTTTTTGTTTGTTTTCTAACTCTTTTATTTTTTTTAGTTGGTTTTCAATAAGTGTTTTTTGATCTTCTTTTATTTTATTAATATCGTCATCAAATTTTTTCTTTAAATTTTCTTCAATATCAATTGATTTTTGCTGAAGCGCTATTTTTTCAGTTTCTACTTCCTGCTTTTGTTTTTCTAATAGTTCTTTTAATTGCAATAATTTTTCTTTTGATATACTTTCTTCTTTTGGAGGTTGAATTGGTTCTGCTATAGGTTGAACTGGTTGAGTAGCAGGTTGTTCTCTAATTGGAGGTTGAACTTCTTGCTCCTTTGCCTGTGATTGTTGAACTTCTAACTTTGGTCCATCAAGTACTTGTTTAATAATAACAGATGCTTCTTCGTTATTTAACAAATACCATTTCCAAAATATTTCTTTTTTTCCTTGAATTGTTACATTTAATGGAATTGCAAAATCTGGAAGATTTCTACAACCTACCCTGTTAATTGTAGGTATTTTTTCATCTCTAAGAACTTTTTTTTCTTTTAATAAACTAAAAGTTTCTTTATCTTTTGGATTAAGATGGTCTAACAAAACTACCAATTTTGTTTTTTGTTCAGGAGTATAATACATAGGGCTTGTTCCTACTTTAAATTTTGAATATAATATTTTTTTATCTTGAACGAGTTCAGATAAGTAAGCTCCAGCGTAAATAGAATCTAAATTAAAATGCTTCATAACATCCTTAGAAAGAAGTGGTCCTTTCATTTGAACAAACTGAAAAATCTTGTCTTTCATAGTTTGTTATTTTGATAAGGTGGTTTAATAGCTTTTTGGTTATGCAGTATAATTAAGGTCTAGTCCACTTAACTTCATAGTAAGTAACATCATCTTCATCATCTACTATTCCAAGGAGTAGTCTCTTCTTTGTAGAATGCGCTACTCTATTTTTAGAACTAAATTCGTGCCAAGTTAAAGAAGAACCCTCATGAACTGGATAAAGTACCCATTTTGCGTGATCTTCTCCTGGTTTAACTCCTCTATCATATACTCTAAAATCAGCACCAAATTTAAGTGCTGTTTTGACAACATATCCTCGATTTCTCATGTCTTTAAAAACAAGATATTTTGTCCAGAAGTCTGTTTTTTTTCTTTGAGCTTTCTTAATATAATCTTCTTTTTTAATGTGCTTTTTTTTATAATCGTAAACTCTTAATTTCTTCTTTTCAATTAAATAAAGTGCTTCATAAAATGATAATTCTACGCAACCTTCGTGAATTGTTCCAAATCTGCTTTGACTATAAAATAGTCTTGCTTCATCGCTATCTTCTGTAAGGATTCTTTCTTTAACTAAAGTTGCTTTTACCATTTTACGTTATGTATTTTAGAGTGTTAATAAAGGTTTTGTTTCTTTATTTTCAATATGGTAAATATATTATGAAGTAAATATTTAAATACAAACGTAATACTGAAGTTTATTATGGAAATTACATTTTTGGGTACTGCTTGTATGCAGCCAACAAAAGAAAGAAGTCATTCAGCCTTTATACTTAGCTTTGAAGCTGAAAATCTTTTATTTGATTGTGGCGAAGGAACTCAAAGACAAATTAAAATTGCAGGCATTAAACCCGCAAAGATAACTAAACTATTCATTAGCCATTGGCATGGAGATCATGTGTTGGGTATTCCAGGACTTATGCAAACAATGGGCTCTAGTCAGTTTGCTAAAAAATTGCTTATTTATGGACCTGAAGGTACTAAAGAAAACATAAAAAAATTAAATGAAATATTTGCTAAATACAGCGATATAATTGAACATGAAGTAATTGAAATTTCTAAAGATGGAACTTTTTTTGAAAATGATAGTTTTTCTTTGGAAGCATACAAACTTGATCATGGTATTGAGACTATTGGATTCAAATTTATCGAGAAAGATAAAAGAAGAATTAATGTTTCTAAAATTAAAAAATTAGGAATTCCAGAAGGTCCATTACTTGGAAAATTACAGAATGGTAAAAATATTAAATTCAAAGATAAAGAATACAAAGCTGATGAATTAACAAAAATTGTCGACGGAAAGATTGTTGGTTATATTGCAGATACTGTTTATACGTCTAACTGCCTTAAAATTGCAGAAGATTGTGATTTATTAATTAGTGAAAGTTCTTTTACTTCAGAACATAACGATAAAGCAGAACAATATAAGCACATTACTGCAGAACAAGCAGCGTCAATTGCAAATCAAAGTAATGTTTTAAAATTAGCATTAACGCATGTTAGTCAAAGATATAAAGATTCTAATGTGATTTTAGAAGAAGCAAAACAAACGTTTCAAAATGTGATTTTGGCACACGATTTCTTAAAAATTAAGCTTTGATTGAATCCTTTAATCTTTTTTTCAAAAGAATTATAAACACATTTTTCTAAAAAGAACTTATGTCTAGAAAGTCAAGAGGTATTAATGCTGAACGAGAACTTGTTCACATGTTTTGGAAGCAAGAGTGGGCGTGCGTTAGGGTTGCTGGAAGTGGGAGCATTAAATATCCATGTCCTGACTTACTTGCAGGAAATAATATAAGAAAAATTGTGATTGAAAGTAAATTAACCAAAGATAATAAGAAATACTTCTCAAACGACGATATTGACCAAATTAAGCAGTTTTCTGTGATATTTGGGGCTGAGGCTTGGCTTGCAATAAAATTCCCAAATCAAGAGTGGAAATTCATTAATCCTGAAGATCTGAATGAAACTAAAGGAAATAATTATTGTATTACAAAATCAACATCAGAATTGAAAGGCTTAAATTTTTCAGAATTAATTTCATTATAAAAAAGACAAAAAACAATAGTAATAGCCTATTTTATGACAAAAACCAACATTTATGGCTGAAAAAATCCGTAACATTTAAAAAGGTAAATTATCAAATATACATATACTTTATATGGATGACTTTAAATGAAAATAACAAATAAACTCATTATGGATGTTGTTTCCGAAGTTGCAGGAGATGATGTTATTCCTCTTATTAAGATTCTTAAAGATAATAATAATGTTTCTGAGTTTAAATTAGCAGAACAAATTAAAGCAGAAGTCAATTTAACAAGAAATATGCTTTATAGGCTATATGATGCCAATCTTGTGAGTTTTATAAGAAGAAAAGATAAAAGAAAAGGCTGGTATATCTATTATTGGACTTTTGATAAGAAAAAAATCGGTTATCTTGCACTAAAATTAAAGAAAACTAGACTTGAAAAATATCAAGAAAGACTAGAAAGAGAGAAAAATGGTCAATTTTTTGGTTGTTCTAACGAATGTATGAGACTTAATTTTGAACAAGCTATGAATTTTGAATTCAAATGCCCTGAATGTGGCGAATTAATGAATCAAAAAGACAATAAAGAAACAATAAAGAA